>SL_7KL_010_BRINEDRAFT_10000055_pt1 | contig 44850 bp, 42 predicted proteins | sample SodLak_010_BRINE_FD_10663 | JGI IMG/M metagenome (IMG submission 10663)
GGTATCGGCGTTGTCGGGGCAACGACCAGTCGTGTCGATGCCGGCGTTTGCGACCGGTGCCCTGGTGTCGGCGACGGACGTGCCGGCGTTACTGACGGCGGCCGGGTGCCGGAGGACGATGGCCACGTCCCCAGTTCCGGGCACGCACCGCCACCGGTGGTGATGCGGTCAGCGCGCTCGGGATCCAGCCCCCGCAGGGCTGCGGTGATGCGTTGGGCGGCACGGCGGTGGCCGATCAGGTTGCCGGCCGTCGGACCGAGGACCAGCCCGGCTGCGGCGCCTGCCAGATGCACGTTGGTGCCAGGCCAGGCGAGCGCAGCGGTCAGGTCCGGCAGGCCACCGGCGGTCGCGACGGGGTAGCGGCGGCGCAACTGTTCCAGCAGTGGATCGGAGCTCACATCCACGAACCCTCCGGTGGCGCACCAGAGTTCGTCGGCGAGGACGGTCTCCGCGTCATCCAGACAGAGTCGTAGACGGTCCCCAGCGGTCTCAATGCCCGTGAGCTGGCAGCGTTCCCGCAGTCGGAGCTGCCCTTCCTCCTCGAGGTGCTGCAGCGCAACCCGGTTGCGGTGGGGCATGGTCCCGCCGCCGCGAGCCTGCGTGAGCATCCGGTACCGGATGACGGGGTCGAGCTCCGCGCGGAAGGGGCGCAGCTTCTTCGGGCCCAGCCAGGTGGGATGGGTGTCGTAGCGACGCACCCGGAGACGGCTCCGAGCCAGCAGTGTGACGTCGGCGCCATTGGCGGCCGCGCCGGTGCACAGGTGTGCGGCTGACAGCCCGCCCCCGATCACCACGACATGGCCGCCGTCAGGGCTCATCCGGACATCGCAGTGATCCCCCTGACGAATCGCCCGGTGCTCTCCGGGCGCGTCGCGCAGTGCCAGAGGCCGGCTGGGGACCCGTCGATCCGTAGCCAGCACGACGACGTCGGGATGGCGGTAGGTGCCGTCGGCCAGTCGCAGTACCGCCGTCCCTGTGGCAGTGAGGTCGATCGCCTGGACGGACGTCGGCGTCACAGCATCGGCGAGGCCGGCCGCGCTGACGAGCTGCTCGGTGAAGTGCGCGAACGCTGCCGTGGTCGGCAGGTTGGCCTGGCCGCTCCGCACCAGGTCCTGCGCACCTGCGTTGGCCAGAAGCGCGAAGGGATCCGGGTGTGGATGGTGCACGGCCGGCGAACGCAGGTGCCGGATGTCCTGGGCAGCGAAGCGGTGGTGCCACCGCGCCAACCAGGCGCCACTCGGATCGATCGCCTCGACACAGCCGAGGTCGTGGCAGCGCAGCAGTGTCGCGATGGCGAGCGCAGCGGGACCAGCTCCCACGATGACGGTGCCACCTGTGCTGGCCACGTGAGCCAGCGGGGGTGCGCTTGCGGTGGGCGCGCTGGACAGGGAGATGCTCCGGTTCGACGGCCCGAATGACGATAACCGGACTAGGAATTGTTATCAACTTGGGGGGGGCACGGTGGTGGCGGCCAAGGCGGGACGGGCGGGTGCGATCGACCAGGACGGTGTTGCTGGCGGGGTGGGGTGGTCATCTCCTGGGCGAGAGCCCAGGGATCGACCAGGACGGCGTTGCTGGTGGGGTGGGGTGGTCATCTCCTGGGCGAGAGCCCAGGAGATGGCCACAGCGCACGCGGTCGCGGCGCAGCCGGAGCACAGCGCACGCGGTCGCGGCGTAGACGGACCACAGCGCACGCGGTCGCGGCGCAGCCTGACCAACCGGGTTGGCGCTGTCGGCTCCACGGTGCGAGGTGTACCGTCGGTACCGGAGGCGGGAGGGGCCGTGATGTGGGTCAACGGGTGGAGCCAGGCGAAGACCGACGCTGAGGACCCACGTCTGGCGACGCCGCAGGGGGCGTACCAGCAGCTCAAGGATCGGGTGTGGGGCGGGCTGTTCGCGCTGGTCGTGGTGCTCGGCCTTGCAGTGCTCATCACGTCCCAGGCTGGCTGACGGCAGGCGCTACGCATCAGAAGAACCGTCGCCGCTCGGCACGTGCCGCCCGTCAGTACCGGTGGGTGTGGTCGGCGAGGTAGCGGGCGGCGACCGCGGCGGCCTGGTCGGCGTGGTCGATGCTCACGGTGATGGCGGGCAGGTGCAGCTCGGTTTGGCGGATGCGCAGCACCGGGCCGGGCCGCAGCACGTAGCGACGTTCGAACCGCCGGGCCCACAGCAGGGAGTCGGCGGGCAGTTCCTCGTCGAGGACCTCGACGGCGCCGATCTGGTCCCAGTGGCGGTGGATGGCCCGTCCGAGGGGCCCGGTCCGGACCCGGATGCCGTTGGCCCCGATGGTGACGGTGACCCACAGCGCGCGGAGCTGCCCTCCGAACAGCAGGAGCATGAACACCAGCGGGGCGGACAGGGCAAGCCCGCCGCTGCTGCCGTCGCGCAGCATGGCTGCGTACGGAGGGCCCGTTACCAGGAGCAGGAACACCAGCAGTGGTGCGGTGACGTCGGCGCTCAGTCGGGCGTGCCCGGTCCAGGTCACCGCAGCACCGGGGTAGGCCGGTGGCAGCGCGGCCGCGGGCACCGTCTGTGGACGGTGACGGGTCGCGACCCAGCCGGTGACTCCACCAAGGGCCCACGGGATCACCCCGATGCTGTCAGCGGTCCAGGTCGTGCCGTCGACCTGCAGCGGCCAGGCGAGCAGCAGCAGCCCGGCCCACGCCAGTGCGTGGGCGTGGCCGACCATCAACGCCGCTGGGCGGCGGCTGCGCGTCAGCCCTGTCCAGCGGCGCGCGAGCAGTAGGCCACACCCGCCAGAGATCATCGCCGCCGCGCTGACCAGCCAGGTCGGTGCCGTCACCGCCGGCGCCTCGAAGGGATCCAGCACCACTACCTCGCCGGGCAGGAGCACCGGGGACAGCGCGGCCAAGAGCGCGGTACCGGCTAGTGCGAGACCGGCCACACCCACCTCGGCGCGGCCGTTCACGCCCGCTCCGTGACCAGCCGGTGGACCTCGTCGGTGGACATCCCCAGCCGACGGGCCTCGGCCACCAGCAGGTCTATCGCCTCAAGCAGCCGGCTTCGGTCCACCGCGGTGGCGGTGATCGTGGCGCCCCGGCCACGCCGCAGCTCCACCAGCCCCTCGTCACGGAGCTGGCGGTAGGCACGCAGCACCGTGTTGGCGTTGACGTCCAGGGCGGCGGCCAGGTCCTTGGCGGTTGGCAGCCGCTCACGCGGAGCCAGTTCACCGGAGGCGATGCCGCGGCGCACGATGCCGGCGATCCGCTCGTGGAGGGGACCCGTGCCGGAGGGATCAAGCGAGAAGATCATGATGTGCTAGTGATGCTAGCACTGGAGAAGGAGGCTTCCTGGCCGAGGATCGTGCCGTGGAACTCAGTGCTCGTCGTAGTGATCGCCGTGCGCGGCGTGGCGGTGGCCGTCATGCACGTAGTCGATGTGATCACCGTGGGTCACGGTCTCATGGCCGCAGTCCGCGCCGTGCACGTGGTCATGGGGCTGCGCGATCGCATGGAGGTCGGCGACGGAGCACTCGTCGTAGTGGTCGTGGTGCGGGGTGTGGGCGTGTCCGTCGTGGAGGTAGTCCACGTGACCCGCGTGCTCGACGACGGCGTGGCCGCAGTCGGGACCGTGGGTGTGGGTGTGCTGCTCGTGCACGGTGCAGGTCGCCATGGGGGCTCCGGGCTCGATACGGGTACGTGTGGAGCGCGGTCTCGACCGCGTCCAGCGAGCGTAGCATCGGTATATCGCGATGTCACGATGTATGGTGCGAGCGGCGGCGGCGTCGATCGATCAGCATCCCCACCTCACAGGCCGGAGCCGCGGAGGGTCAGTGCTCCTCGCTGGCGTGGATGACGGCGTCCTCGACGATGTGGGCGACGTGCTCATCCACGAGGTGGTAGGTGACCGTGCGCCCGTCGCGGACCGCGGCCACGAGCCGTACGCCCCGCAGGATCGCGAGGTGTTCGGACACGCGTGGCTGGGCGACACCCAGAGCGTCCACCAACTGATGTACAGCGCGCGGTCCGGCGGCGAGTTCGCGCACGATGGCGACGCGGATGGGGTTGGACAGGGCTTTGAAGGTGCCGGTGACCCGGTCCATGTGCTCGGTTGCCGATGCCACTGACCCCACCTTTGTCCCCCCGCAGCGTAACGCGCACGGCCGTGTGGCCGTGGGTGCCTGCCGTCGCGACACCGGCGCCAACGGGCCGACGTTGTGACCGCCGAGCGGGAGCCGGTGCCACCGGGCCTGCATCGCCGCTGCCAGGAGCGGTACGCCCGGGCCGCGTGGGGGTCAACTCCCCAACTGGTTCTCGTGGCGGTGATCGTGGGTGTGTGGATCATCGAGCACCAGCGTGCCGTCCTCGAGCACATGGACGTGTCCACCGTAGGCCTGGCTGAGCAGATCCGGTGTCAGCGCGAGCTCGGGGGCACCGGCAGCGATGATGTCCGTCGCGATCAGGACCGCGACATCCGCCAGCCGTGCGGTGCCGACGTCGTGGGTGGTGAGGATGACGATCCGACCGCGGTTGCGCTCCTCATCGATCACCTGCGTGATCACCTCCTGGGTGACGATGTCCAGGCCCGTGATCGGTTCGTCCAGCAGGAGGATCCCCGCGCGCTGCGCGAGGCCCTGCGCCACGTAGGCACGCTGCCGCTGGCCACCGGACAGCTCGTGCAACTGGCGGTTGCGCAGATCGTCGATGCGCATCCGCTGGATCGCATCCTCGACCGCCGTGCGGTCCTCGGCTGTCAGCCGGCCCACCATGCCGCGGTGCCCGTAGGCGCCCATCCGTACGGTCTCGAGCACGGTCAGGGGCACCGCCTGGTTCGCAACGGTGGTCTGGAGCACATGCGCGACGGTGTTGCGGCCGTGGCGGCCCTCGGCGTCCGTGGCCGACACGCTGCCACGGGAGGGGTGTAAGAGTCCGGAGATGGTGGACAGCAGTGTGCTCTTGCCCGAGCCGTTCGGTCCGATGATGGCGACCGTGGTGCCGGGGCCGATGTGCAGCGAGGCATCCCGTACGGCGACGATGTCGCCGTAGGTCACCCACACGCGGTTGAGTTCCAACCGGGGGCCGACTCCACCGTGCTGCGCGGGTGGCGCTCCCGGAGAAACTCCAGTTGGCTTTTCGGGAATAGTTCCCATTATGCTCCTCGGCTGTGCTCCCAGGAACGGTAGCGGCAGCGGCCTGCCCCGTGGTGACGGAACCGCCAACGCCATGGCCGGTCGTCGCACACCCGCACCGTCTCCACCCCGAACGCCGTCAGACCTACGAGGTTCTCCATGTCCACACCGCACCGACCGCACCGACCACGCCGACCACGCCGACCGAGTTGGGCTCCAATGGCCCTCCTCGGCGCCCTGGCGCTCGTCCTCGCCGCCTGTGGCGCGGAGGCCGACCCACAACCCGAGCCGGTCGAAGAGACCGATGTCGAGGCCGGTAGCGAGGAGGTGGCCGACGATGCCGATGCTGCTGCTGACGATGCCGACCGTCTGCAGATCGTCGCCACCACCTCGATCATCGGCGACCTCGTCGCGAACGTCACCGGCGACGATGCCGAGGTGACGGTACTGATGGCACCAGGCGTCGATCCGCACGGCTACGAGCCATCCGCCAGTGATGGCCGGATCCTGCGGGAGGCGGACCTGGTCGTGGCCAACGGCCTCATGCTCGAGGAGAACCTCGTCTCCGTGCTCGAGGCGGTTGAGGAGGAGGGCGGCAACGTGCTGTCGTTGGCCGAGCAGCTCGACCCGATCGACTTCGACTGGGACGGACCCGGCCACGCCCATGGCCACGACGACCACGACGACCACGACGACCATGGCCACGACGACCACGACGACCATGGCCACGACGACCACGACGACCATGGTCACGACGACCACGACGACCATGGCCACGACGACCACGACGACCATGGCCACGACGACCACGATGATCACGGTCACGACGACCACGATGATCACGGTCACGACGACCACGATGATCACGGTCACGACGACCACGATGATCACGGCCACGACGACCACGATGGCCACGCCCACGCCGATGAGGACCCGCACTTCTGGTTCGACCCGCTGCGCACCTCTGACGCCGTCGGCATGATCGCCGAAGCCATCGCCGAGCTCGATGACCGCTTCGAGGCGGACGAGTGGATGGCACGGGCTGATGCCTACGCCGAGCAGCTCGTGGAGCTCGACGAGGAGATGCTCGAGATGTTCGAAACCATCCCGGAGGCCAACCGCAGCCTGGTCACCAACCACGACGCCCTCGGCTACCTCGCCTACCGGTACGACTTCGAGGTGCTGGGCACCGTGATCCCCGGCTCCTCCACCCAGGCGGAGACGGATGCCCGTGGTTTCGCTGAGTTGGTGGAGACCCTCGAGGAGGCCGGTGTCGAGGTCGTGTTCGCCGACAACACCGACTCCACCGTGCTGGCCGAGCAGCTCGCCAGTGAGGTGGTCGGACGCAGCGACCTCGATGTCCAGGTCGTTGAGCTCTACACCGGATCGCTCGGAGAGCCGGGCAGTGGCGCTGACAGCTACCTCGGGATGCTGCGCACGACCTCGACCCTGATCACCGAGGCGCTCGGCGGCACCGTCTGAGCCGAGCTATCCCGGGCTTCGCGGGGGCGCCGGGAGCATCGAGCACGCCACGACGGTCGCTCACGCTCCCGGCGCTCCCGGCGCCCCCGGCATGTCCGGCAGGTCTACGGTTACATGGCCCCATGCGGCGACCGGGGCGCGGCGCGACGCCGTCAGCCCGGCCTGGTCTGCCGCTGCGCCGACGGGCCCGGACCGCCCGCACGGCGGTCGACGGATCGGGTGTGAGAGACGGTGTGAGTGAATGGAGACCGGACGCGATGCAGCATGATTGAACTGCTCCTCGACCCCTTCGCGTTCCAGTTCATGCGCAACGGCCTCTATGCCGGCCTGCTGACCGTGGTGTCGGCATCCCTGGTGGGCACCTGGGTCGTGATGCGTGGCATGTCGTTCATGGGCGATGCCATGGCCCATGGTGTCCTCCCGGGCATCGCCGTGGCCTTCCTGATCGGCGGGAACCTGCTGGTCGGGGCAGCGATCAGCGCCGCGATCATGATCGCGGGTGTCAGCCTGGCCAGCGCCCGGAGTCGTCTTGGTGACGACGTCGCCATCGGGTTGCTGTTCGTCGGGATGCTGGCCCTTGGTGTCGCCATCATCTCCGCACGGGGGGCGTATGCCGGTGACCTGACCACGATCCTGTTCGGTGACCCGATCGGCGTGACCCGCGGCAACCTGCGCACCCTGCTCATCGCCACCGGCGTGACGATCGCGATCACCGTCCTGCTCTACCGGCCCTTCCTGGTGCTCTCCTTCAGCCGCGCCAAGGCACTGGTGCTCGGGATGCACCCGCGTCTCGCCCACCTCGCGATGCTCGGGTTGATCGCGATGGTGATCGTGACCTCCTTCAGGACCGTGGGCACCCTGCTGGTCTTCGCCTTCCTGGTCGCCCCTCCGGCCACCGCATCCCTGGTCGCGCGGCGTGTGCCGGTGATGATGCTGGTGTCGATCCTGCTCGGGTCCTTCAGCGTGCTCGCGGGTCTGCTGGTCAGCTTCTACTACGGCACAGCGACCGCGGCGACGATCGCGGGTCTGAGCGTGCTGCTGTACTTCGTGATCCTCACCATCCGCGAGCTGGTGGACGCAGGCCGGCAGCTGCTCTCGCACCGCGACACCCCGACGGCCGCTCACGCCTGAGCGCCGCACCGCGATGGCAGCGACAGCCCGTGTCCGCGCCTCTCAGCTGCACTTGCCGCAGGTGCCGACCAGTTCGAGGCGGTGGGAGTCGATCAGGTAGCCCCGCTGGGTGTGGGCCTCGTCCGCGGCCTCACCGAGTGACCGCTCGATCGCCGGCGGCAGGACCACGTCGTCGATGCGGCCGCACACCGAGCACACCACGTGATGATGGTGTTCGGACAACTCCTCGGTCAGCTCGTAGCGCGCGACATCGTCGGTCGAGGCCAACCGATGGACCGCACCGCACTGCTCGAGGATCGCCAGGTTGCGGTACAGCGAGCTCTGGGACTGCGACGCCCCCATGTCCATCAGTTCCGGGATCGTCACGGGGCGTCCGGTGTCCACGAGCAGGTCGACGAGCTGCTGACGCCCCCGGGTGTAGCGCTGCCGGGTGCGACGCAGTTGCTCGTCGACGATGGTGTGGACATCTTCAGCCATACCGCGCAGCCTACCGCCGTTCTCGGAACGTGCGGCTCGCTGTCCGCTCCCGCGACCGGCCACGGCAGGGCTGGCTGAAGCCGGGCAGTTAGACTTGCTGCCGGTGCGCCGACCGCGGTGCGCACCCCGATCCCCGCGGATCCTCCCGCGGATCCTGCCGTCCTGTCGCCGTCCTGCTCGGAGCCCGTCGTGCGCACCCGCGTCAGAACCTTCGCCGCCGCGCTGAGCGCCGCACTGCTGCTCGCGGCCTGCGGCCCCGTGCTGCCCCCGGGCGCCGCCGCGACGGTGGGTGCTGCCTCGATCCCCCGCGCCGAGGTGGAGCGCGCCATCACCGATCTGGACCTGGCTGCCGATCGTGCGGCGATCGAGCAGTCCCTGCCCGGTGACCTCGGTCCGACCGAGCGACGCGAGCTCGCGGATGAGCAGTTCGCCGCGGTCGTGAGTGACCTGCAGCGCCGCATCCTCGACCTCTACATCCGGCTCGAGATCGTCCGGATCGTCGCGGCCGAGGAGGATGTGGAGGTCGCCGAGGTCGACCGCGCCGACGCACGCCGCGCGCTGATCGACTCGATCGGTGGGGAGGACCAGCTCGAGGGCGTACTCACCCAGTCAGGGTTCAGCGAGCGGGTCTTCGAGGAGGTCATCGTCGAACAGGAGGCCCTGATCGGCGCGTTGCGCACCGCGCTGCTCGGCGATGCGGTGCTCGAGGTGCGCGAGCCGCGCCACATCCTCGTCGAGGACGAGGCCAGCGCGCAGGAGATCGTGGACGAGCTGGCGGACGGCGCCGACTTCGCCACCCTCGCCCAGGAACGCTCGATCGACCCGGGCAGCGGCCCGCAGGGTGGTGCCCTGGACCCATCGCCACGTGGCGCATGGCTCCAGGAGTTCGACGACGCGGTGTGGACCGCGGAGGTCGGGGAGATCGTGGGTCCGGTGCAGACCCAGGCAGGGTTCCATGTCATCGAGGTCGTCGCTGCAGAGACCCTCGACGCCGATGAACTCCCGGAGCAGCAGGTACAGCAGCTGGTCGGCGGTGAGCTCGATGCCCGGTTCGTCGGCGTGGTGGCCGACACCGAGGTGGTCGTCGACCCGGCCTTCGGTGAGTGGAGCCAGGACCCCAACGACCCGGCGGTGCGGCCCGTCGAGCCCGTCGGCCAGGCACCGGTGGCGCCGCCACCGGGTGGGGATCCCGGTCTGGACGGCGGAGAGCTGACCGAGGAGGAGCTCGCCGAGCTGCTGGAGCAGCTGGAGCAGCTCGAGGGTGACTCGTGACCACCGGCGCGAACGCCGGGGACGCGACGGCCAGCCCGAACGTCGCCCTGGTGGAGACCTCCGACCTCCTCCCGGGGCTGCTGCCCTTCCAGGCGTGGGACGTGCTCGGCACCGCCGAGGTGATCCTGGTCCGGGACGCGGCGACACACCCCTTCGCAGCACATCTCCACCTCGCCGGTCTTGACCTGCACACCCTCGAGCCGGCCACCCTGGAACGTGGTGACCTCGATCTCACGCGTCCCGGTGCACCGGGTGACCGGCGTCTGGCCAAGGCACTGATCCAGCAGGCTCGCGACACCGGCCATGCCGTCTATCTCCTGGGCCCTGATGACGAGCGCCTGGCGCTGGCACTGGCGGGGATGTCGGCTGAGCACGATGTGGAGATCGAGCTGGTGTTCCTCGCGCAGCAGCCGCCGGGGACGGAGTTGCTGCGGCTCGTCGAGGTGCTCCGCCGTCTGCGCGATCCTGACGGTGGCTGCCCCTGGGACCTCGAGCAGGACCACACCTCACTGCTGCGCTACCTGGTGGAGGAGACCTACGAGCTCGTCGCCGCCATCGAGGAAGGTGAGGACGCCGACCTGATGGAGGAACTCGGCGACGTGCTGCTCCAGGTCGTCTTCCACGCCCAGGTCGCTGCGGACCGGCGGGCCTTCGGTATCGACGACGTCGCGCGTGGGATCGCACAGAAGCTGGTGAGCCGCCACCCCCACGTCTTCGCCGACGGCGACGCATCGACCGCGGAGGAGGTGCAGGTCCGCTGGGATGAGCTCAAGGCCGAGGAGAAGGCCCGCTCAGGTCCCTTCGACGGCGTTCCGGAGGCCGGGCCCGGCCTCGATCTGCTGCACACCCTGCACCGCAAGGCGAGCCGTCGGGGGCTGCTGCCTCCCGACCTGCCTCCCGCAGCCGACGGCGTGCGCCGCGCGCTCGAACAGCTCGAGGAGCTCGCACGACCGCCCGCGGTGGCTGGCGCGGAGCCGGACCATGAGCTGCTGGTCGGACACCTCGTCGAGGCGGCCGTCACCGCAGCGGCGGACCTGGGCATCGATCCTGAAGCGGCAGCCCGTCGGGTGGCTCGCGAGCGGCGCCGCCGCACCGAGGCTGCGCTCGCACGGCTCGCGGCGGAGGGCGGGGGCGAGGTCGAGGTCGCGACCACGGGCGACGTCGAGGTCGCGACCACGGGCGGGGCCACGGTCGATGCCGAGGTCTGGGCACGTCACTGGCAGGACAGCGCCGGCTGAAACCTCGACGTCGCTTCGTTGGCCCTGGCCGCCGGTCCCCGCCGCCAGCGCCGGTCTCCCACTAGCATCAGTCCGGCCGCCACCTGTGGAGGATCGTGTGCCACCGAAGCGCTGCCCCGAGTGCGGGCGCTTCCTCTCCAACGACTTCGTGGCCTCGCTGGCCACGGCCAGCGCGCCCTGCCCGCGTTGCGACACGCCGCTCGTGCCCGAGGTGATCGTCGGCAGCGGTGAGCGTGGTCCGCGACCCATCGAGCGTGCGACGCCGGAAGCCACCGATGGCTCCGTGCGGCCTCCCGACCTCGACCCCACCGACGTGCGCAGCCAGGATCCCGATGTCCTCGCGGGCTGGGACCTCGGCGCCACTCCGGAGGAGGTCGCGTCCTGGCGTCAGGACCGCCGGCCCTTCCCGACCGACACGGTGGTCGTTGCCACCGGTGTCGCATTCGGCGCCGCCGTAGGGCTCCTGCCGCGGGAGCGCCGTCCCCGCTGGGTGATCCTCGGTGCGTTGGGTGGCGCCACCGCGGCGGGAGCATCCCGGCGTCTCTGGGAGCTGCGGCCGTGAGACGATGTCGATGAGCCTGCCGTGCGAGGAGCGCGCTGGCCGTGACAGTTGTTCAAGATGTTGAAGTTGTTGTACGAGTGCATGGAAGTGGCGTAATGTCCTCTGCGGGTCGACCTGCGCGGACCTCTGACACGCCACCGTCCGTGCCTGACCTCTGAGGGACCCATGGATATGTCCAGTATCAGCCACGTGCACGCCCGAGAGATCCTCGACAGCCGGGGCAACCCGACCGTCGAGGTGGAGATCGTCGCCGGCATGATCGATGCCGTCGGCCGCGCCGCGGTGCCCTCGGGCGCCTCCACCGGTGAGGCCGAAGCCGTCGAGCTGCGTGACGGTGACGCCGGCCGCTACCTCGGCAAGGGCGTCACCAAGGCCGTCGCCAACGTCAACGAGCGCATCGCCCCCGAGCTGCTCGGGATGGACGTCACCCGTCAGCGGGAGATCGACGCCCTGCTGCTCGCCCTCGACGGCACCGACAACAAGAGTGAGCTCGGCGCCAACGCCATCCTCGGCGTCTCCATGGCCGCTGCCAAGGCGGCGGCGGCCGTCAGCGAGCTGCCGCTCTACCAGTACCTCGGCGGGCCCAACGCCCACGTGCTGCCCGTGCCCTGCATGAACGTGCTCAACGGGGGTAGTCACGCCGACTCCAACGTCGACTTCCAGGAGTTCATGATCGTCCCCGTCGGGGCCCCGACCTTCCGGGAAGCCCTGCGGATGGGTGCGGAGACCTACCACCGGCTCAAGAAGGTCCTCCACGACCGCGGGCTCGGGACCGGGCTCGGGGACGAGGGTGGGTTCGCCCCCGACCTCGACTCCAACAGCGCCGCCCTGGACCTGCTGGTCGAGGCCGTCGAGGCTGCCGGCTACACGCCCGGTGACGACATCGCCATCGCCCTGGACCCCGCAGCGTCGGAGTTCTACCGCGACGGCGCCTACCACCTCGAGGGCGAGGGCCGCGTGCTCTCCTCCGCGGAGATGGTGGATCTGTGGGCCGACCTCGTCGACCGGTACCCGATCGTCTCCATCGAGGACGGCCTCGACGAGGGCGACTGGGATGGCTTCAAGCTGATGACCGAGCGGCTGGGTGACCGCCTGCAGATCGTCGGCGACGACCTGCTGGTGACCAACCCGGCCTTCGTCGCGCGCGGGATCGAGGAGAAGGCGGCCAACAGCGTGCTGGTGAAGGTGAACCAGATCGGCTCGCTGACGGAGACCTTCGAGACCATCGCCATGGCCCACCGGGCCAGCTGGACCACCATGGTCAGCCACCGCTCCGGTGAGACCGAGGACGCCACGATCGCCGACATCGCCGTCGCCTCCAACGCCGGCCAGATCAAGACCGGAGCCCCCGCCCGCTCGGATCGCGTCGCCAAGTACAACCAGCTGCTGCGCATCGAGGAGCAGCTCGGCGACGCCGCCCGTTACGCCGGTAAGGCCGCCTTCCCGCGCGCCTGACCTCCGTTGAAGGCATCCACGTGACCGCGAGTACCCGCCTCGAGGAGCGGCGTCGGCTGCGCGCCCTGGAGCGCCGCCGACGCCGGGGCGGGACGGCTCGCGGTCCCGTGGTGCTCCAACGGGCCGCACGAGGGGTGCGGGGCGGTTGGTCCCGCCTCGCGGTGCGTGCCCGGCGCGTCGTGCGCGGCGATCGTCCCTTGATGGTCGCCCTGATCGGGATGCTCGCCCTGGCGGTGGTGATCCTGTCCTCGCCGTTGCAGAGCTACCTCGACGGACGCGAGCGCGTCGACGGCCTGGAGGTCAAGGCTGCCGCCCTCGATGCGGAGAACGCCCGTCTCGAGCTGCGGGTCGAGGACCTCCAACGTGATCGGACCATCGAACTGCTGGCCCGTGAGCAACTCGGTCTGGTCCGTCCTGGCGAGGTTCTCTACACCCTCAGCCCTCCCGAGGTGGAGCGCCCCCTGATCGCGGCGCCACGACGAGAGCGGGCAGCCGTCCCGTCCGGCCCGTGGTACGCACGGTTGTGGGACGAGGTACGGGCGCGCGTCCCGGGCAGCTGACCAGGGAGGTGGTGTTGCCGCACGCGCGCCGACTCCGTACCGTGATCGTGGGCGGCACCTCATCGGTGCCGATCTCCGCGCACCCGGCCGGATGGAGGCCGGGTACCAGCCACGCCCGGCCGGCTCCACCGGCTCGGCAGACCGGATCGCCGGTGCAGGCGCGGGCACCCACCCGATCCGCGAGGAGTTGATCGCACTGCAGGGATCGATCGTCAAGGGCAAGGTCGTCCGGCTCGAGGAGTACGGCGCGTTCGTCGAGGTGCAGACCGAGGACGGTGGCGCGATCACCGGGCTGGTCCACGTCTCAGAGGTCGACGCCGACTTCGTCGAGAACATCTACGCCTACCTCGCCGAAGGCGACGAGGTGGATGTGAAGGTCCTCGATGTCAAGGAGGACGGCAAGGTCGACCTGTCGATCAAGCGGGCCGACCCCGACTGGCAGGACGAGGAGACCGTCAACCTCCGTTCCAAGCTGGACAAGGACTTCAACAAGCGGCTGCGCCGTTTCATGCACAAGTCCCAGATGATCCAGGGTGAGGCGCGTCGCCAGCGGCGTGGTCGCGTCGACTCGTGACACCGGCTGACGGGGCCGAGTCCTTCGTCCCTGTTCCCGTCCCTGCGTCGTCGGGCGGTGCGCGGGAGCAGACCGCCAGCGGCCGACTCGACGACGCCGTCCGAGTCGATCCGGCGGCCTCCTACGCGCGCTCAGCGGCTGCAGCGGTGGCTGATGAGCGCGAGCGCGCGGTCATCTCCGCCCAGCTCGGCCGTCCTGCCCGCGGACAACCGGCGGTGGTCCATCGGTGCGGCTTCGGGTTGCCGACCGTGGCGCGCGTGCAGCCCCGACTCGAGGACGACACCCCGTTCCCGACGGTGTTCTGGCTCACCTGCCCCGTCCTGCGTTCGCGCGTGGGACGGCTCGAGGCGGATCACGCAATGGTCGGCCTCAACGCACGGCTCGAGGACGAACCGGAGTTCGCCGCGGCGTACGCCGCGGCATCTGAGCGCTACGTCGCGTTCCGTGACGCGCTCGGTGGACCCCTACCGGGTGATCCCAGCGCCGGGGGGATGCCTGGCTACATCAAGTGCCTCCACGTGCACGCAGGCCACCACCTCGCCACGGGCGACAACCCCGTCGGCGCGTGGACGATCGAGCACGCGACCCCGGCTCCCTGTGACGGTCCCTGCGTGCCGGAGGCACTGCTCGACGACGGCTCCCCCCAGGGCTGATCGCGACCACGCGAGGTCGCAGCCCGTGCAGTCGGCACCTGCACGGACGCGCCGTCGCCGGTGGTGGTCCCACCACGATCCCAGGCGTCCACCCGGTGGGCAGGACACGAAGACCGGTGCGTCGCGACCACCGGAGCACGGCCGGTGCGCCTGCCCGGACCTCCTGCGGCGTGGCCCCGCCACCCCCCCAGTCCACGGAGGACGACGATGAGCTTGCCCTGCGCCGCTGTCGATGTCGGATCGAACTCGGTTCGTCTGCTGGTCCTCGACGGGGACGGCACCAGGCGGACACGTGTCATGCGCATCACCCGGCTGGCTGCCGGGGTCGACGCCACCGGGCACCTCGACGATGCCGCGCTGACCCGCACCCTGGAGGTCATCGCCGGCTTCCGCGAGGTGTGGCGGGAGCACGGGGTCACCGACCGGGTCCGTATCGCCGCCACCTCTGCGGTGCGCGACGCCGCGGACCGTGACCGGTTCTTCGACGGCGTGGCGGAGGTCGCCGGGGTCACCGCCGAGGTCATCACCGGTGACCAGGAGGCGGCCCTCGCCTTCGCTGGTGCCGTGGCCGCTGTCGAGGTGCCCCGACCGACGGCGGTGCTCGACATCGGGGGCGGCTCCACCGAGTTGATCGTCGGCGACGAGCAGGGCGAGGTCGTCGCTGCGGTGTCGATGCAGCTCGGCTGCGTCCGTGTCACCGAGCGGCACCTGACACAGGACCCGCCGAGCGCGGCGGACCTGGTCGCAGCACGCCAGCTGATCGACAGCCAACTGGACGCCGGGACGCGGGCGCTCGCCGACCGGGGCGGCCCCGTGGACGGGGTGCGCGCGATGGTCGCGGTCGCGGGGACGGCCACCACCCTCGGCGCCATCCATCTCGGTCTGGAGAGCTACGACGAGGACCGCATCCACGGCACCCGTCTGCCTGCCGCAGCGCTGGACGAGATGGCCGAACGCCTGACAGCCATGACCTCTGCGCAGCGCGCACAGCTCGGTCCCGTGCAGCCGGGTCGTGAGGACGTGATCCACGGCGGGGCGCTGGTGCTGCGGGCCGCACTGGCCCGTACCGGGCTCGACGAGGTCGTGATCAGCGAAGCCGACGGACTGGACGGCCTGGCCGCGTCCCTGGGCTGAACCCGCCGTCGTCCCCGCTCGGGCTGGCGCGTCACCTGTGCACCCCCCGGGGAGGCCGGCCAGCGACGCCGTCGGATGACCTCGATGTAGGCTCCTGTGGCGGCTCGTCTGCGGTGCGCGGTGCATCGAGGATGCCCGGGAACGCCACCCACGGCGGCTGACGGGCCAGGACGCACCAGAGCGCGCCCGGCGCATCGTGGTGCAGTTGCACGCCTTCCCGCTGGGAGCGCCGCCCGAGGAGGTCTCGTCATGACCGCGCAGCCCAGGGCCGGTGCGCCTGTCGACCTCGACGTGCAGACCTTCTGGCACCGCCTGCGCGGGGCCCTCGCCGAGGTCGAGCCATCCCGGCGTCTTCCCCCGCCGGGAGCCCGTGCGGGTGCCGTCCTGGTGCTCATCGAGGAGGCAGCACAGGGTCCTCTTGTGGTGCTCACCCGGCGGCGGCGCGACCTGCGCTCGCACCCGGGCCAGCTGTCCTTCCCCGGTGGGCGGCTCGACCCGGGGGAGAGCGTCGAGCAGGCCGCACTACGCGAAGCTGCCGAGGAGGTCGGACTCGACGCCGACAGCGTCGAGGTGGTGGGCACCGGTCCGGTGTTCTACATCCCACCTTCACGCTTCTGGGTCGCCCCTGTCCTGGCCAGATGGGGCGCACCACACGTCCTTGACGAGAACCCCTGGGAGGTGGACGAGATCCTCAGGATCCCACTGGCATGGCTGGTGGATCCGCAGCGGTGGCGGCACGCGCCACTGTCGCTGGAAGGATCGACGTGGGCGTGGCAGCTCGATGAGGACCTGCTGTGGGGTGCTACCGCTGCGGTCCTCGCGGTGTTGCTCGACACCGCGGTCCCGGGTTGGCACGGCGGGCTCGAGCCCCACGAGTTGGGGGATGCTCGGGCTGTACGCCCCTGGGAGCAGGTCCCGACCTGGGACCGCCGCGCCCGGCTGTCCGGTGCGTTACCGAGCATCCCGCAGCACGAGCTGCCCCATGTGACCCCGGAGCAGTTGCGTGCGGCGCGTGCCTGGCTCGATCACCACGATGTGGGGCCACTGGCCCAGGCCGAGCAGGTCGGCAGGGCGCTGGCCCACGCGGCCAGGCGCCTGCACGGCGATGGGCTCCACGGGGTGCCGGTCACGGTGCTGGCCGGGCCGTCCAGCAACGGTGCGGGGGGCCTGGTCGCCGCGCGGCTGCTGCTCGCCGCCGGAGCCGAGGTACAGGTCATGGTGGCCGGCACCGTCCGCCACCCTGCGCAGCTCAGGCTCCTCGCGAGCTGCGGGGCGGGCATCACCGAACTTGGTGGGCGCACCACGAGACCCGATCCCGACGCGAACCCAGGGGCGCTCCTGATCGACGCGCTGCTGGGAATCGGGGCGCAGCCGCCCCTGGCCGACCTCCCCCGCGCGGCCGTGCGCTGGTTGCGGCGCTACGACGTCCCCGTGGTGGCTGCCGAACTGCCGAGCGGTCTCCACCCGGCGACCGGCCTGCGCGGCCCCTGTGTCACCGCCGACGTGACCGTGTCCCTGGGCCTGCCCCTGGTCGGCCTCGCAGCAGCCGTCACCCACGCCTACGTGGGCGATCTCTACCTCGCCGATGTCGGTATCCCGCCGGGTGCGTGGCAGGACGTGGGGGTGGACCTCGGTGCCTGCCGACCCTTCTCCGACGGGCCGCTCGTGCGGTTGTCCTCACCGCAGCGGGCCAGCGATGCCGGTACCCCGGACCAGGCGGTGGACGGTTCCTGACGGCCCGGCACGCGGACACCTCCGCGACACCGCCGTGCACGGAAGCCTGGGTCGTGCGGGTGGTGGGGTTCGAACCCACACGGGCCGCGAGGCCCCAAGGGTTTTAAGCCCTCTGCGTCTGCCTGCTCCGCCACACCCGCGCGCTCCGAAGGATAGGCAAGCCACTCCCGCGGTGGGCGTGGACCCCCTACCGTCACGCATCCCACCCGTAGCTGCGTGCCAGTGCCGTTCCAGGAGGCCCCGTGTCAACCGTGATGGTCGAGACCACCCAGCACCGCGTCGACGTCACCGGCGCCGACCGCACCCGCTACCTCGAGGATGTGACCTCCCAGCACCTGCTGGACGTACCCGTGACCCACGTCCGCAGCGCGTTGGTGCTCGACGGGCACGGTGCACCCTCGGCGATGCTCGATGTGGTGGTCCTCGGCGACCGTCTCGCCCTGCTCGCACCCGATGCCGAGGTGGCCACCACCGTGGTCGAGGTGCTCGGCGGCCGGACCTTCCTGCTCGATGCCGCCTTCGTGGTGCGCGAGCGGACCAGCCTCGCGGTACGCGGCGATGATGCTGACGAGGTCGTCGCGGCCGCGGGCCTGACCGTGGTCCCGGGACGCTGTCGCCTGGCAGGTGACCTGCTCCTGGTGAGCCGTCCCGGTGGTATCGACGTGGTCGGGCCGGAGCCCGCGCTACAGGAGGCAGCCGACGCCCTGCGCGCGGCGGGTGCGGTCGAGGGGGACCGCACGGCGCTCGAGGACCTGCGGATCGCGGCCGGTCAACCGGCCTGGGGCAGTGAGGTCGTGGCGCCACACCTGCCGGAGGAGATGGGGCTGCTGCCGAGCCACGTCCACCTCGCTAAGGGTTGCTACCCGGGACAGGAGGCCGTGGCACGGATGTGGATGCTCGGGCGCCCGCGACGTCGGCTCGCCCTCGTCGAGCCCACGGGCACCATCGCACCGGGGTGGCGCGCCGGGAAGGGCCGCCGGCAGGTCGAGGCGACCAGCGTGACCTCCGACGGTCGCCTGGCCCTGGCCTTCGTCCCCGCTGACGCCACGCCCGGTGAGGCCTTCGCCGACGAGGACGGGGCCACGGTGCAGGTGCAGCGGATCATCGGTGATGACGCGAACCCCCCGGGTCACGACCCGGCGATGGTGCGACGCCGCGACCGTCCGCGCAACTGATAGCTGCCGGCGCGACAGCGGGCAGGCGGCACCCTCACCCTGCGTGGATGGCGGCAAGCACCGCATCGGCGTGGCGCTTCGGCTGGATCTTCGGCCACAGCGCGGCGACCCTGCCCTCTGCGTCGACCAGCACCGAGGAGCGGATCACGCCCTCGTACTCCTTGCCGTACATCTTCTTGGTCCCCCAGGCGCCGTAGGCACGGATCACCTCGGTGTCCGGGTCGGCGAGGAGGCGGTGGGGCAGGTCGTGCTTGGCCGCGAAGCGCGCGTGGCTGTCGACCGGGTCGGGCGAGATCCCGAGCACCGCGGCACCAGCCTGCTCGAACTCGCTCCACTGGTCACGGATACCGCAGGCCTGGGTCGTGCAGCCCGAGGTGTCGTCGCGGGGGTAGAAGTAGACGAGCACGGGCTGCCCGCGCAGCGCAGACAACTGCACGGCGGTGCCGTCCTGGTCCGGCAGGCTGAAGTCGGGCGCCTCGGTGCCGATCTCGAGCATGGTGTCTTCCTCCTCGTCGTGGCGTTTGCAGCGGGGGTGGCTCCCCGGTCCGTGCTTCGTAGCAGCTGCGCGGTGGATGGCAACGGTGGTCGACAGCAGGGTGTGGACACCGAGGAAGCAGTAGGGTCCGGACCCGGCGACTGAGGTCAACCCCCACCGGCGTGGGTGTGGAAGGTGTGCAGGGATGGACGAGAACATCGAGGTCTTCATCGAGGTGCCGATGGGGTCCCGGAACAAGTACGAGTGGGACTTCCGGCGGCAGTGCTTCGTGCTGGACCGGATGCTGTTCACCGCCGTGCGGTATCCCGGGGACTACGGCTTCATCCCTGAGACCCTGGCCCTGGATGGTGACCACCTCGACGCCATCGTGATCCTGGGCGAGCCCTCTTTCCCGGGCTGTACCGTGAAAGCGCGGGTGCTCGGGATGCTCGATATGAGCGACGACAAGGGCCCTGACGAGAAGATCCTGACCGTCGCCGATCACGACCCCCGATGGCGCAGCCTGCGGTTCCTGGGCGACGTGCCGACCCACCTGCTCGATGAGATCGCGCACTTCTTCGGGATCTACAAGGACCTCGAGCAGAAGCTGGTGGACGTCCGCGGTTGGGAGAACCGTGAGAAGGCCCTCGAGGTGATCGAGGAGGCCCGCGCACGGTATCCGGGCCCCGAGGAGACGGTGCCCTACCCGATGTGATGCGGTCGGTGCTACGGGAGCCGGGGGCGGGTAGAGTTGCACAGCGCGGGTGTGAGCGAACCCGATCGTGTGGTGTGGGCGGGAGGTCCACGGTGAGCGAGCAGGATGGGCGGGCGACCGGTCCCTCTGCGTCGGTGGCTGCTGAGGCCTTCGCACGGCTCGAGGGCCCTGAGCAGCTGCTGAGCACGGCGGAGCTCGATGCCGTGTCGACGCTCGGCACCGTGGAACTGCGTGCGCTGCGGTCCCGGTGTGAGGCGGCGGAGGAAGGCGTTTCCTACGCCCGCCGTGTGCTGCAGGGGCGGCTCGACATCCTCCGGGCGCGTCTCAGCGAACAGGACGAGGAGGCCGCAGAGGTGCTGCTCGGTTCACTGCCCGCGATCCTCGCGGACCAGGGCCACGTCACCGACCCGCTCCAGGCGCGCTCCACCCGGGTCCGGGTGCCCCCTGATGCGCAGCGCTACACCGCGGTCATCGACGCGGTGCTCACCGAGGACGACCTGGAGACCATCGATCAGGTCGATCACGCTGACCTCGATCGGGTCCTGCAGCGTCTTGCGTGGGTCGAGCAGGAACTGTCCCGTCGGCGACGCGAGCTGTTCGTGCGGATCGATGCGATCCGCAGCGAACTGCTCGCCCGGTACAAGGACGGGCGGGCCGACGTCCGCGAGCTGTTGGCGTGATCCTGGCTGGGCCGCGGCGTCGGCTGCTGCTGTCTGCTGCGGTGGGGCGGTGAGTCGCACGACCACGGCCGATCCTTGCGCCGGTACGCAGGCCGCGACGCTCGCAGAGGTGACCCGACGGGATGTTCACACCGGCGCACAGCTCGCCGAATCGTCCCATGCGGGCCACCTCGTGGTGTGTGGCCCGGGCGGGCGTGTGGTTGCCACCCTCGGTGAGGAGAACCGGCCGACCTTCGTGCGCTCGTCGGTCAAGCCGTTCCAGGCCGTCGCGTGCCTCGAGGTGCTGGCTGCGGCCGGTGCGGGGTCGGGCCAGCCGTCCCACCAGGAGGTGGCCGTCGCCTGGTCGTCGCACCGCGGTGAAGCTGCGCAGCTGGCCGCCGTCCGCGAACTGCTCGCCCGCTCGAGCACGCCTGAGACGGCGCTGACCTGCCCACGTGCGGTAGCCGAAGCGGATCCGGGTGCCGCCCCGACGCGACTGCAGCACAACTGCTCGGGCAAGCACGCGCTGTTCGCCCTGGCAGGCTCGGTGCTGGGTGTGCGCGGGCCGGAACTGCTGGCGCCAGAGGGCCCGTTGCAGCAGCGGGTGCTCACCGTGCTCGCCGAGATGCTGGGGCCTGCGGTGGCGATCGGGACCGACGGTTGCGGCGCGCCGGCGGTCGCGGTGCCGCTGCGCGCCCTGGCCAGCGGCTACCAGCGTCTGCTCACCGATCCGCGCTGCGCTGACGTCCGTGCCGCCGGGCAGGCGCATCCGCTGCTGGTCGGTGGCCACGGTCGGCTCGAATCGGCCCTCAACGCGGCCGGCGTCGTGGCCAAGGTGGGAGCCGAGGGGCTCTACGCCGCTGCGTGGACCGACGGGCGTGGGCAGCCGTGGTCGGTGGCGGTCAAGGCTGAGGATGGTGCGGTCCGCGGCGTCGCAGCCGCCGTGATCGCGCTGCTGCAGGGGCTCGAGGTCGTGCCGCCGGGGACCTGGGAGCCGCCACCTCCGCTGGGTGGTGGGCGACCGGTGGGTGAGGTGCGTGTGACCGCGGCCGTGAGCGGGATCCTCACTGTGGTTGCTGACGCCGGGTGGTCCGGGCCGAGGGGATAGGGTCCGAAGCGCTGCTCGGCGGGGGACGTCGCCGGGTCGAGTCAGGAGCAGACGGTGAGCGAGGACGCGGGAGGCGGTGTGGGCAGGCCCGCAGCAGCCAAGGACGACACGGCGCTGCCGACCGACCACGGTGGCGGTCCCGGCGATGACCGCGGCGGTGACGGCGGTGGACCGGTCGACCCCGGCGGTGCACCCGACGAGCACGGGTCCCCACTTGACGAGCTCGGGACCTACATCCGCCATCAGCGCGAGGCAGCGGCCCTGTCCCTGCGCAAGCTGTCGAAGATCGCCGGGGTCAGCAACCCGTACCTGTCACAGATCGAACGGGGACTCCGCAAGCCCTCGGCGGAGATCCTCCAGGCCATCGCCAAGGCGCTCGAGATCTCCTCGGAGACCCTGTACGTCAAAGCCGGCATCCTCGACGAACGGGATGTGGTCGTCGATGTGGAGGAGGCGGTTGCGGCGGATCCGCACCTGACCGCACCCCAGCGCCAGGCGCTGTTGGAGATGTACCGGTCCTTCCGGCGTCTCGCTGAGCTCCAGGAACCGCGGCCAAGCCGGCGACGCCAACTCCTGGACGCCCTCACTCCCGGGGATGTCGACGACGCGTCGATCCGCGCGGCAGGAAGCCCCCACGAGCCGGAGGGCAGCTGAGCGCCATCCGCTCGCGCCGGGGAAGCCCTCCGGCGGTGTCGGCGTTGGCGGCACCGTGTGGGTACTACCATCCGTACCCGGGGTCGTGATGCGAACCCGTTGACCACGGATGATGTGGGCCCATCGGCCGTCGGTTCTCGCGACCCGTGGCACGACAGCCCTCGCGCCGGTGACCGTGCANGTACCGCCCGCGCAGGGCCGTTCGCACCGCCCCTGCTCCCGGCGGGCCGTGTCCGCCAGCCGCCCCCAACGCCACGTGCGAGGAACCACCGTGATCGAGCTCCGAACCCACGACCAGCTCCCAGCTGGGGGAGAGCGGTCGGCGTGGGAGCTGTTGCTGGATGAGGACCCCCACGCCACCGTCTTCCACAGCCCGCGTTACCTCGAGGTGTGGCATCAGGTCTTCGGTGGGGGTACCGCCGTGCGCGTGCACACCGTGCACCGTGATGGTCGCCTGATCGGGGTCATCCCTGACGCCAACGATCGGCACGGCAGTGCGGGAGGGCCTGAGGAGATCCGTCGTTTCCAGGGTGGCACCGAGGTCACCGACTACCTCGGTCCCGTCAGCCGGGTCGAGGACCGCGCCGATGTCGCTGAGGCCTACGTGGCCAACCTCGCCAACGACGTCGACTGGGATGAGTTCGTGGCCGCCGGGCTGCCCACCGACAGCGGCTGGCCCGATGTGCTGCGGCGGGCGCTGGCAGCGCACGACCTGCGGATCGTCGACGATGGTGTCGAGGACGTCTGTCCCCGGGTGCCGCTCAACGGGAGCCACGAGGCCTTCCTCGCGGAGCTTCCTGGCCGTCTGCGCCAGGAGCTCAACCGCAAGACCCGCAAGCTGGCACGCGACGCCGGTGCACTCGAGTTGCTGCGCGTCCCCAACGACGAGGTTGCCGGGCGGCTCGATGCGTTCCTCGATCAGGCGGCGCAGAGCTTCCCCGACAAGGCGGGTTTCTTCCAGCGCGAGGACATGCACACCTTCTTCGCCGCGCTCGCCGAGGAGTTCGTCGACGACGGTGTCTTCCGGCTGCACGAGTTGCACGTCGGTGGTCTGCCCGCCGCATCGACGGTCTCCCTCGTCCAGCGCGGGAGCTGGGGGCTGTACAACTCCGCTGTCGACCCTGCGCTGGCCTCGCTGGCGCCCGGGATGGTCATGATCAACCTGCTGGTCGGCGAGGCCGCGGAGGAAGGCCTGCAGGTCTTCGATCTGCTCCGGGGTGATGAGCCCTACAAGTACCGGTTCGGGGCAACGGACCGTCCTCTGGACCGCCTGGTGGTCCGGCGGGATGCGCCATGACCGGCGTGCGCCGGGTGGCGGTCTTGAGCGTGCACACCTCCCCCCTCGACCGGCCGGGCACCGGCGACGGGGGTGGACTGAACGTCTACGTGCGCGCTGTGGCCACCCGCATGGCGGCACGGGGCGTCCACGTCGACATCTTCACCCGGCGCACCGATCCGGCGCTGCCGGCCACGGTGCACCTGGCTCCCGGCGTCGACGTCCACCACCTCGCTGCCGGTCCTGCGACTCCCGTCGACAAGCAGGAGGTCACCAACCACCTGTGCGCGTTCCTGCTGGCGCTGGAGGCGCATCACACCGCCGGCAGTCATGAGGTGATCCACGCGCACTACTGGTTGTCAGGGTGGGTCGGTCGCCGGATCGCGCCGCGGTGGGGTGTGCCCCTGGTGCAGACCTTCCACACCCTCGGGGTCCTCAAGAACGCGACCCTGGCACCCGGTGATGCGCCGGAGCCGCCCCTGCGGTTGCACGCCGAGGAGCGGGTGGCGCGCGCAGCCGACCGGGTGCTCGTGCTGACCTGCGGTGAGGCCCGCCTGCTGCATCAGACCTATGGGCTGTCGGGCGCGCGGCTGACGGTGGTCCCGGCGGGCGTCGACCTCGACCGTTTCGCCCCGAGCGAGGGCGACGCTGTCCCTGCCGGCGCCAGCGCGACCCGCTCCACGGCGGCCTGCTCCAACGGCGCCCACGCCGGCGCGCCCCACCGCCCGGAGACCCGCCGCAGCGAGCCAGGTTCCGACGTCGCCGGCCGCGACGCCGCTCCCGCGCCCCGCTCCCGTGCACCACAGCTGCTGTTCGTCGGGCGCCTGCAACCGCTGAAGGGGCCCGACATCGCGGTTCGCACCCTCGCGGAGGTCCGTCGGTATTTGCCGGGGGCACGTCTGCGCATCGTGGGCGGCGCCTCCGGCAACGGGCACGGCACGATGGGTCCGGAGCAGCTGCACGCGCTGGCCCAGGAGCTCGGCGTCGCCGATGGGGTGGAGATCGAGGACGCCGTGGAGCAGCACCTGCTCGCAGAGCGGTACCGGTCAGCCGATGTGTTGCTCGCCCCTTCCCGTAGTGAGACCTTCGGGCTGGTGGCCCTGGAGGCGCAGGCGTGTGGGACCCCGGTCGTCGCTGCGGACGTCCCCGGCCTCGAGGCCATCGTCCGTGACGGCGGCATCCTGGTACCGGGACACGAGCCCGCCGATCACGCTGCCGCCGCCCTCGCGCTGCTCACCGATCCGGATCGCGCTGCCGCGGCGAGCCGATCGGGTATCGCCGCGGCGCGCGCCGCCTCGTGGGACCGCACCGTGACACGCCTCCTGCAGGTCTACACCGAGGTCGCCGAGTCGGGCGCAGGCCCGGACCCGGCGTCGGCTACGGGCTCAGCCCTGGTGGGGGTAGCGCCAGTCGGTCGGTCCGGCCAGCGTCTCCTTGATCGCACGGGGTGAGCACCAGCGCTGCAGGTTGAACACCGACCCGGCCTTGTCGTTGGTCCCCGACCGGCGCGCACCGCCGAAGGGCTGGCGCCCGACGACCGATCCCGTGGGCTTGTCGTTGATGTAGAGGTTGCCGGCCGCGTGCCTGAGCGCTTCGGTCGCCCGGGCGACGGCCTGCCGGTCGTCGGCGAAGACGGCGCCGGTCAGGGCGTAGCGCGTGGCCTGGTCGACCTCGGGGAGCAGCTCGTCGTAGCGCGCGTCGTCATAGACGTGGACGGTCAGGATCGGGCCGAACAGCTCCTCGGTCATGGTGTGTGCACGGGGATCGTCGGTGACCAGCACCGTCGGTGGCACGAACCAGCCGTCGCTGTCGTCCAGATCCCCGCCGACCAGCAGCTGTGCGCCCTCGTGGCGTGCCCGCTCGATGGCGTCCGCGTGCTTGCGGTAGGCGCCCCCGTCGATGACGGCACCGAGGTAGAGGGACAGGTCCCGGCCGACGTCGCCCATCGACAGCTCCCGGGAGAGGTCGGCGAGCCCGTCACGGACCTCCGGCCACAGGCTGGCGGGAAGGTAGGCACGGGAGGCCGCGGAGCACTTCTGGCCCTGGTACTCGAAGGCGCCCCGNCCGAGTGCCACCACCAGGCGCTCTGCNTCGGCGCTGGGGTGCGCNAGGACGAAGTCCTTGCCGCCCGACTCGCCCACGATCCTGGGGAAGCTCGTGTAGTCNCCGACGTGCTGTGCGACACGCTGCCACAGGGAGGTGAGCACCTGCTCGGAACCGGTGAAGTGCAGGGCCGCGAAGCGCCGATCGGNCATGGCGACCTCAGCGGTCATGGCGCCATCACCGTGGACCAGGTTGATCACCCCGGCGGGCAGGCCGGCGGCCTCCAGCAGGCGCATGGTGTGGTGGGCGGCCAGGGCCTGCTTCTCCGAGGGCTTCCACACCACGGTGTTGCCCATGATCGCCGGAGCGGTGGGCAGGTTGCCGGCGATCGCGGTGAAGTTGAAGGGGGTGATCGCCAGCACGAACCCGTCGAGGGGGCGCAGGTCGACGCGGTTCCACTCGCCTGCGACCGACAGCGGCTGCTCCTCGTGCAACTGGCGGGCGTAGGCCACGTTGAAGCGCAGGAAGTCGATCAGCTCGCAGGCCGCGTCGATCTCCGCCTGCTGCACCGATTTCGACTGGCCGAGGATGGTGGCGGCGTTGATCGTGTCCCGCCAGGTGGTTGCCAGCAGGTCGGCTGCCCGCAGGAAGACCGCGGCCCGGTGCTCGAAGGCCATCGCCGCCCACTCCGGCCGTGCATCCTCCGCCGCCTGCACAGCACGTGCCACCTCGGCGCGGTCGGCGCTGTGGACCTCGGCGAGTGCCAGGCCGTGGTCGTGGGGTGCGCGCTGGACGAAGGTGTTGCCCGTGGCGACCTGCTCACCGGCGATGACGCAGGGCGCGTCGGTGGTCGTGGCGGCCATCGCCGCGATGGCCGCTTCCAGCGAGGTCCGCTCGGGGCTGCCGGGTGCGTAGCCCTTGATCGGCTCGTTGACCGGCGTGGGGATGGGGATGCTGCCGTCGCTCATGATCGCTCCGTTGCTGGTGCGCGGGTGGGGTCTGGAGGTCTGCGGTCGGGGTGTGGGGGCTGGCTCAGCTGCCGTCGGGTCCCTGGGACGTGTCGCGGCTGAGCAGGGCGCGCCCGAAGAACACCAGGTTGGCCGGCCGCTCCGCCAGGCGACGCGTGAAGTAGGGATACCACTCCGTGCCGAAGGGCAGGTAGATCCGCAGCCGGTAGCCCTCGTCGATCAGTGCCCGCTGCATGTCCGGGCGGACCCCGTAGAGCATCTGGAACTCGAAGGTGGACCGGTCCCGCCCCAGCAGGGCGGCGGAGCGCTTGATCGCCGCGACCAGCCGGTGGTCGTGGGTGGCGAACCGCGGCTCATGGCCGTGGGCCAGCAGGTACCGCGCATCCTCGAGGTAGGCACGATCCACCTCGACGGTGCGCTGGTAGGCGACGTACGGCGGCTCCGCGTAGGCGCCCTTGCACAGGCGCAGGCTGGCGCCGGCGGCGGTCAGCCGGCGTACGTCGGCTGCGGTGCGGTGCAGGTAGGACTGCACGGCGCAGCCGACGTTGCCGTAGCCGGCGGCCTGGGCGCCCTCGACCAGACCGATGGTGGCCTCCACGGTCGTGTGGTCCTCCATGTCGATGGTCATGTGGACACCGGCGGCGTCGGCGGCCGCAGCCAGGCGCTCCACGAGCCCGGCGGCACCGTCGGGATCGACGAGCAGGCCGAGCTGGCTCGGCTTGATGGAGATACCCGCGGGCAGCCCCCGCGCACGGCTCTCCTCCAACAGCCGGAGGTAGACCTCCGTGGCGGCGGTGGCCTGGTCCATCGACCCCACGAACTCACCCACGTGGTCGAGGGTCAGATCGGCACCGCCGGCGGCGAGCTGGACCGCCGCGTCCAGTCCCTGTGTCACGCTCTCGCCCGCGACGTAGCGACTGACCACACGGCCGACCAGCGGACTGCGGCGGGCGCTGGTGGCGAGGGCATCGTTGCCGGCTGCGCGGAGCAGCATCCAGCGGAGCATGTCGATCTCCTGGGTCGTGTGGGTCGTCTGGGTCGTCTGGGTCGTCGGCTCCGGGGTCGGCTCCTGGAGCTGACACCGGAGGCAGATCGGTCGGTGCGGGTCAGGCAGTGCTCATGGTCGTTGGGAGGCCGCGTGCCGCGACGGCCATGGTGCTCCATGCTGCGCAGCGATGCGTCGTGTTCCCCGGCATGCCGGCTGTCGCCCGGCTCGACCGTGCGTTCCACCTGTGGAGACGGCAGACTCACGCATCGAGGTTGTGCGCAACTTGCAGGCGTCCTGCAGGGCACCCGTACCGGTGGTGCCGCGGACCACCCGGGAGTCGAGCGCGGCAGAGAGGCGGACGTGGTCGAGGTACGGATCCTCGGTCCGGTGGAGGTCCTCGATGTCCACGGGCGCCCGCAACGGATCGGTGGACAGCGCCCTGGCACGATCCTGCTGACACTGGCGNTGGCCGCCGGCACGGTGGTCTCTCCCGAACGGCTGGTGCACGAGCTGTGGGGGGAGCAGGCCCCGGCGACCGCCCTGGGGTCGTTGCAGAGCCACCTGTCGCGTCTGCGTCGCGCGCTGGAGCCGGAGCTTGCGGCCCATGCGCCCAGCTCCGTGCTCCTGCGCGAAGCCGGCGGCTACCGGCTGGCGTCGGGCACGCGGATCGATGCCAGCGTGTTCGAGGCCGAGGTCGCGGCGGCCCGCGAGGGGCTCGGCGCCGTCCGAGGGCGGTCCCAGCCGGAAGCCGCTGCGCTGTCACGCAGCGACACCGTCGCGTCGCTGCACGCGACGGAGCCGTTCCTGGCGCGGTTGCGCGGCGCCCTCGCGCTGTGGCGCGGTGAGGTCGGAGAGGGACTGGAGATCGGTGGACGCAACCGTGCTGAGGTGCGTCGCCTGGACGAGTTGCGCCTCGCGGCACTCGAGACGCGTGTCGAGGTGGAGCTCGGCCTTGGGCGGCATGCGGACGTCGCCATCGAGTTGGAGGCGTTGGTCGCCCGCTACCCGGTGCGTGAGCACCTCCAGGGGCTCTTGATGCTGGCGCTCTACCGGTGTGGTCGGCAAGCCGACGCGCTCGCAGCCTTCCGACGGGCTCGCACCCAGCTGGTGGAGACCCTGGGCGTCGACCCGGGTCGGCAGCTCGCGGGGCTCCACGACCGCATCCTCGCCCAGGATCCGGCTCTCGACCCGCCGATGCCCGCCGTGGTCCCGCACGCCGTCGCGGACGACGACGAGGGGTTCCCGGACGCCGCCGACGTGCCGCCTGCGGCCGGTGGTCGTCAACCGGAGCGGTCCGCGGCCTCCCCGACGCCGGGCCTCGGCAACCTCCCGCTGCCCCTGGTCGAGCTGGTCGGTCGCGAGGACCAACGCCGCGCGATCGCAACGGCGCTGGGGCAGCACCGGCTGGTCACGCTCACCGGCGCCGGGGGGTGCGGCAAGACCCAGCTGGCCCTGGCCGTGGCCCACGAGGCTGCCGGCCGTTACCCGGATGGCACCTGGTGGGTCGACCTGCAGTCCCTCGGTGACCCCTCCCTGGTGGTCAGCGCCGTGGCCGAGGTACTGGGGGTCGACGAGGCAGATGGGGCCACCCCACAACTGGACGCGCTGCTCGCCCGGCTCGACGGTCGCAGGGCGCTCGTGGTGATCGACAACTGTGAGCACCTCATCGACAGCTGCGCCCATCTCGTCCGTGCGCTGCTGTTGGGCTGCCCGCAGCTGCATCTGCTGACCACCAGCCGACAGCCGCTCGATGTCGACGCCGAGCGTGTCTGGCGGGTGCCGTCCTTGACGGTGCCGCCGGCCGGCGCTGATCTCGCGGCGGTGCGGTCGAGTGAGGCGGGCCAGCTCCTGCTGCGCCTGGGTGCCGCTGCACGCGACGGGTTCACACCTGCCGCCCACGAGGCCCCCGCGCTGGCCCTGATCTGCCGCGAGTTGGATGGCATCCCCCTCGCTCTGGAGCTCGCCGCGGCACGCTTGCGGGTGCTGTCGGTGGAGGAGCTCGCGGAGCGGCTCGATGACCGATTCCGGGTGCTGTGGTCCTCGCGGCGGGGTGCGCCGCCCCGCCACCGCACCCTGGAGGCTGCGATCGGGTGGAGCTTCGAGCTGTTGGAGGAGCCGGCCCGTCAGCTGCTCGCCCGGCTGGCGATCTTCCGCTCCGGTCCGAGCCTCGAGGCGGTGGAGGCGGTCTGTACCGATGAGCAGCTGCCCCGCGAGGACGTCCTGGGGCTGCTCGAGGAGCTGGTCGACCGGTCGCTGGTCACCACGGTGCCGCGTGTGGTGGGGCCGACCGCACACGATCTGCTCGCCTCCATCCGGTCCTTCGCCCGCCAGCGCCTCGACGCGGAGGAAGCAGCGCAGCTGCGCGGCCGGCACGCGAGGTGGTATGCAGGTCTGGCCGACCGGGCCGCCAAGGAGCTCACCGGCCCTGAGCAGGTCCGTTGGCTCAACCGGCTGCATGCGGAGCACGACGATCTTCGCGCCGCCCTGGAGTGGTCGCTGCAGCAGGGGGAGGTGGAGCTCGCCGCGCGCATGGGCGCGGGCGCCTGGTGGTTCTGGCTGCAGTTCGGCCACGCGCGGGAAGGTGCCGTGTGGCTCGAGCAGATCCTGGCGGCTGGGGCCGGCGCAGCCGGTGGTGCGCCCGCGTCCGGCGCAGCCGGTGGTGCGCCCGCGTCCGGCGCAGCCGGTGGTGCGCCCGCGTCCGGCGCAACGGCCCTGGAGCCGGAGCTGGAGCAGCAGGTCGCCTACGCCGCCGGCCGCCTCAGCGCCGCCATCGGCGCCCCGGAACGTGCGCGCACCCACCTCGAGCGGGGTGTTGCGCTCGCCGTCGACCTCGGCGCACCGTGCCGTGAGGCGCTGTGCCGGGCACGGTTGCTGCAGCTGGGGCCGCTGGCACCCACCCCGGCCGCTGCCCCCGTCGACCTCGCGGTAGCGACAGCGACCGCGGGGTGCGGTGATCCCTGGGTCCAGGCGTCGGTCGCGGACGTCGCAGGTCACCTCGCCATCGCTGCCGGTGACCTCGATGCCGCAGCTGCCGCGTTCCGTCGCAGTGAGACCGCCTACCTCGAGGTGGAGGACCGCTGGAGCGCCTGCCTGTCACGCCTCGGTCGCGCGTGGCTGGCACGTCGCCGCGGCCGCTGGGATGAGGCCCTCCAGCTCCACGCGCAGAACCTGGACACCACCCGCACGCTGACCCGCAGCGCCTACGACTTCATCGGCCTGGCCCGTGATCTGCGGGGCGTCGCGGAGGTGGCGTCGCACCGTGGCGCCCACGCGGCGGCGGCGCGGTTGTGCGGTGCGTCGGAGAACCTCAGGTCGCTGGGCGAGGTCGCGCTGGGGTCCGATGAACGTGCCGAGGTGGAGCAGGTCCTGGAGCGGATCCGCGCGGCGCTCGGCGACGTCGGTGCGGATCGGGAGCAGGCGGCGGGCCGGGCGCTCACCGGCGGCGAGGCCCTGGAGTTGGCTGCCCTGGTCGCTGCCGAGCTCCTGGGCGACGATGCGGGCGGCGGCAGAGCAGCGATGGTGTCGGCAGGTCAGGGCGTGAGCAGGACGGTGCGACGGGAGGGCAGGACGTGAGCGGGCAGGTACGCGAGTTGGTGTTGGCGGTGCTGGAGGCCGCGGGGCTGGAGGTGACCGAGGTCGGTGATGACCGCTGGATGACGATGCTCGAAGGGGAGTGGAAGCGCACGATCCCGCTGCTGCTCACCCTCAAGGACCGACGGTTGACCGCGACCTCGTTGTTCGCCGGGGTACCCGACGAGGGGCATGAGGAGGTCTACCGCATCCTGCTGCAGCGCAACCAACGTCCCGGCCCGGTCCACTTCGCCCTCGACGACGAGGGTGAGCTCATCCTCACCGGCGCGCTGCCGTTGGCGGCCGTTGACGAGGAGAGCCTCGACGAGCTGCTCGGCCAGGTGCTGACGCTCAGCGACGAGACCTTCAACCAGGTGCTCAGGACGGGGTTCGCCAGCTACCTCGACGCGGAGCAGCGTTGGCGTGCGAAGGCCGGCCTGCCGCCCAACCCCGTGGGCACCCACGACGGCTGAGTAGGCTCGGTGCCCGCCAGCGGACAGGAGCGCACAGATGGACGGTCGCCTCGCGATCATCGGTACGGGCAGGATCGGGGAGGCGTTGCTGCGCGGGCTGCTGCGCTCCGACTGGCTGGGCACCGATCAGGTCGTGTGCACCGATGCCCACCAGGAGCGCTGTGACCAGGTCGCCGCCGAGTACGGCGTGCAGGCCACGACGGACAACCGTGTCGCCGTGAGCAGCGCCGACGTGGTCCTCATCGCGCTCAAGCCGCAGGTGCTGGTGCGCACCCTCACGGAGATCACCGACGCCTTCAACCCTGCGCAGACCGTGATCTCCGTCGCGGCCGGGATCACCACCGCCACGATCCAGGACGCCATCGAGGGCGAGGTGCCGGTGGTACGGGTGATGACCAACACCCCCGTGCAGGTCGACGAGGCCATGTCGGTGCTCAGCGGCGGGACCCACGCCGCTGCGCGCGACCTCGACGTCGCCGAGGGCATCCTGTCCCACGTCGGCAAGGTGGTGCGCATGGACGAGGAGTACCTCGACGCTGTCACCGCCCTGTCGGGTTCTGGACCTGCCTACTTCTTCCTGTTGGCCGAGGCGATGATCGACGCCGGCATCCTCCTCGGGCTGCCACGCGATATCTCCACGCAGCTGATCATCCAGACCATGGTCGGCTCGGCGACGATGCTGCGTGACAGCGGTCGCCATCCCGTCGAACTGCGGGAGATGGTCACCTCACCCGGTGGCACGACCATCGCCGCGATCCGCACCCTGGAGTCCGCGAAGGTGCGTGCGGCCTTCCTCGACGCCATCGAGGCCGCGAAGCTGCGCAGCGAGGCACTCGCCCGGGGGGAGTGACCTGGCGCCGGCGCTGACCGCACGGCGCGCTGTTGGTCCACAGGTCCACCCACACACGGCACCCTGGGGAACGAACCTGAGTGGTGCAGGCATCCTCGTCCTGCGCCCATCCTCGTCACCCCCAGGAGCCAACCGTGCGCCGACCCCGCGCTGCGGCACCCCTCACGCTGCTCGCACTGGCTGCCGTCGTCCTCGCCGCCTGCAGCGGCGAGGAGGAGCCCGTGTTCGGCACTGCCGAGGTGACCGATGGTGAGGTGATCCAGACCGTTGCCGCAGCCGGTGAGCTCGAGCCCGCGGGACGGACGACGGTGACCGCACCCGCGGGAGGTGAGATCGAGGTGCTCGACGTCGCCGACGGTGACCGCGTCGCTGCGGGCGATCCACTGTTCACCCTGCGCTCAGAGTCCCTCGAGCAGCAGCTCGAACAGGCCGAGGCGGCGGTGGAGACCGTGGGGCTGCTGGCCGGCAGCGCCGACGGACTGGGGGGCGTCGACCTCGCCCCCGTGGTGACCTCCCTGCAGGCGCAGTTGGACGCCGTGGTGCCGGCGTTGCTCGGCACGCTGGAGGATCAGGTCGGTGCGCTCGAGGCCACGATCACCGCGGTCACCGACGCCACGGAGGAGACCGGTCGCGCCACGGTCGATGCGCTCCGGGAGTTGAGTGACGCCCTCGGAGGTGCCCTTCCCGACGAACTGGGCATCGAGCCGGAGCTGATCGCCGCACCCGCTGCCGACACCACCCTCGTGGAGGTCGACACCAGCGAGCTCGAGGCGTCGCTGGCCAGCGCCCAGACACGCCTCCACTCGGCGCAGGGTGAGTACCGCGCCGCGACAGCGCAGCTCGACGATGTCGCGGCCTCCATCGAAGCCCAGACCCAGGGTGCCCAGCAGGCCCAGGAGCTGGCCACGGCCGCGCAACGCGAGCAGGCCGAGGCGGTCGTGGCAGGGGTGCGGGAGCGGTTGGAGGACCTTGCCGTGGTAGCGCCGCAGGGTGGCGTGGTCGAGTTGGCGCGCGATGTCGGCGGTGGCGGGGCAGGCCTGGACGGGCTCGGGGGCCTCGAGGGGTTGGAGGGGCTCGGTGGCCTTGAGGGGCTCGATGACCTCGGTGGTGACCTGGGTGCCCTGGCGGACGGGTTCGCCGGTGGCGGGGCCGGCCTCGGCGCGGCCGGTGGACTGGACGCCGCCCTGGGGGCCACCGGGGGCGATGTCAGCTCGGGTCCGCCGGCGGTGGGGGCCAGCGTCAGCCCGGGGGCACCGGTGCTGACCATCTTCGACCTCGATGCCTTCACGGTGCGTGCAGAGGTCGACGAGCTCGACATCGTCGAGGTGGAGGTCGGCCAGTCGGTGGTCGTGCTCGTGGACGCCTTCCCCACCGCGGAGCTGCGCGGGGTGGTCGAGCGGATCGGGATCGAGCCCCGCCAGGCGGGGACCGGTGGCGCCCAGTTCCCTGTCACCGTGCGCATCGAGGAGGTGCCCGAGGACCTCGAACTGCGCGTCGGGCTGACGTCGTCGGTGGAGATCGAGGTCCGTGCCGTGGACGGCGAACTGGTCGTCCCGAGCTCCGCCCTGCTGCGGCGCGGTGGTGACGAGGTCGTCCACGTCGTGCGTGACGGACGCGCCGAACGGGTGGCCGTGGAGGTGCTGGCCTTCGGCGACGGCACCGCCGCGGTCGCGGGGCCCCTCGAGGTCGGTGATGAGGTGGTCACCACCGGGGTGGAGCTGCTCGAGGACGGCCAGGAGATCGAGACCGAGCCCGATGAGGTCCAGGCGCGCGCGCCCTGGCCGCCGCGATGAGCGAGGCTGGACCGACCGGGGCGACCCACGGCGATGCGGCGGCGCCACTGCTGACCGCGGACCGCGTCACCCGCGTCTACACCCTCGGGCGGGACAACGAGGTCCATGCCCTGCGCGGCGTGAGCTTCGTCGTCGACCGTGGGGAGCATGCGGCGATCGTGGGGTCCTCCGGATCGGGGAAGTCGACGCTGCTGAACCTCCTGGGAGCCCTGGATCGACCCACCAGTGGGCACGTGCGCTACGACGGCCGTGATGTGCGCGACATGGACGACACCGAGCTCGCGCAGCTGCGCAACGGCTCGATCGGGTTCGTGTTCCAGTCCTTCCAGCTGCTGCCACGCCTCAGCGCGGTGGACAACGTCATCCTCCCACTGGTCTACCGGCCCGGCACACCGCGGGAACGCCGCGACCGGGCCCTGGCAGCCCTCGAGCAGGTGGGGCTCGCCGACCGGGTCACCCACCGTCCCGGTGAGCTCTCGGGTGGGCAGCAGCAGCGGGTCGCGATCGCCCGCGCGCTGGTGACCGAACCGGCTCTGCTGCTGGCCGACGAACCGACCGGCAACCTCGATACGCGTACCGGCGAGGAGATCATGGCCCTGCTCGAACAGCTGCACCGTGACCGCGGCACGGCCCTGGTGGTCATCACCCACGAGATGGAGATCGCCGAGCGCGCCGAGCGGCGCATCGAGCTGCGCGACGGGCTGATCGTCAACCAGGCCGCGGCGTGACGCGGGGCAACGCGGTCACGGGGCTGGCGACGTCCGTGGTAACGGCGCGGGCGAGGCTGCGATGAGCCTCAGGGAGTCGGTGCGGGTCGCCATGCAGGCGCTGCGCGCGAACCGTCTGCGGTCGGCGTTGACCACCCTGGGGGTGCTCATCGGGGTCATGTCGGTGGTGCTGCTCGTGGCGATCGGCCAGGGTGCACGTTCCGAGATCACCGGTGCCATCGAGGGGCTCGGTTCCAACCTGCTGTTCGTGCTCCCCGGTGACGGCGAGTTCGGTGCCGGTCCGCAACGCTCCAGCTTCGAGGTCGAGGACGTCGAGCGGATCGACCGCTCGCTGCCCGGTGGCGAGGGCCGTGCCGCGGGATCACTGGTGGGGGCCGAGGCGGTGCAGGCCGAGGGCAACCGGTTCAACGCCACGGTGTTCGGCATCACCGAGCACTACCTCGGTGTCGTGGACCGCACCATCGCCCGTGGCCAGGCCCTCAGCGCGTCTGACGTTGCCACCGGCCGCCGGGTCGCGGTGCTGGGCGCCAGCAGCGCGGAGACGCTGTTCCCCGGCCAGGACCCCATCGGCAGGACGATCTCCCTGGGTGCGATCCGCTACCGGGTGGTGGGCGTCCTCGAGCGTGTGGGTACCACCGCCTTCGGCCCTGACGTCGACCGGCAGGTCCTGATCCCCATCAGCGCCGCGCAGCGGCTGTTCGGTTCCTCACGGGTCGATTCGATCTTCGTCCGCGCAGAGTCGGCGGTGGGGATCGAGGCGGATCGTGATGCCGCCCGCGCGGCCCTCGCGGAGCGGTTGGAGGAGGACGAGTTCAGCGTCGTGTCCCAGGACGAGATCATCGGCGTGGTGGGCGACATCCTGCAGATCCTGACCTGGACGCTGGCGGCGATCGCCGGCATCTCACTCCTGGTCGGTGGGGTCGGGGTCTCCAACATCATGCTGGTGTCGGTGAGCGAACGCACCCGCGAGATCGGGTTGCGCAAGGCCCTCGGGGCGCGCACGCGGGACATCACCCGGCAGTTCCTGTTCGAGGCGGTTGCGCTCACCGGGCTCGGCGGCGTGGTCGGCCTGGGGCTCGGCATCCTCGCTGCCGAGGTGGTTGCGACCTTCGCGCCCGTGCCGGCCGAGGTGACCTGGTGGTCCATCGTCCTGGCGCTTGGCGTGTCGGTGGGGGTGGGGCTGGTCTTCGGGGTCCTGCCGGCGCGTCGGGCCGGCCAACTGGACCCCGTCACGGCGCTGCGGCACGAGTAGCGCTGCGCTGCCGTGTGGGTCGCGGGCGAAGGCCCCGCACGTGCGGGCTGCACGCCTTGCAGCGCAGGTCGCGCGGACGACCAGGGCAGCTGTGTAGGCTCGGTCGCGACGAGTGGTCGTACCAGGCGCCGGCGGACTCGTGACCGGCGAGGAGCAGTGGGTGGCGGGCGAGGGGGCCAAGGCGCAGGGGAGGGTCGCTCTCGTCTGGGACGAGCGCTCAGCGGGCTACGACCTCGGGCCCGGTCATCCCCTGGCGCCGGTGCGCGTCGAGCTCACCGTCGACCTGATCCGGCGGGTGGGTCTACTCGGCGGCGGGGTCGATGAGGTACTGCCGCGCCCACTCGACGATGCGGAGCTGCTGCGGCTGCACCGCGAGGACTTCGTGGACACGGTTCGCCGGTTGTCGTGGGACCCGACGGCGCAGGCTGAGGCGCAGTACGGACTCGGGCCCGGTGACACGCCGGCCTTCGAGGGCATGCACCCGGCGTCGGTCCTGATCTGTGCCGCGTCGATCGAGGCAGCCCGGCAGGTGTGGGAAGGTGAGGCCGACCACGCGTTCAACCCGGCGGGCGGCCTGCATCACGCGATGCCTGACCGCGCGGCGGGGTTCTGCATCTACAACGACCCCGCCATGGCCATCGACTGGTTGCTGGAGCATGGGGCGGAGCGGGTCGCCTACGTCGACGTCGACGTGCATCACGGCGATGGGGTGGAGACGATGTTCGTCGACGACCCGCGCGTGTTGACCATCTCGCTCCACGAGTCCGGTCGGTTCCTGTTCCCCGGAACCGGACGGGCCGATGACATCGGCGGGCCGAAGGCGCGGGGCAGCGCAGCCAACGTGCCACTGCACCCGGGTACCACCGGCACGCTGTGGCTGGAAGCCTTCGATGCCGTGGTGGAGCCGCTGGTGCGCGCCTTCGATGCGGATGTGCTGGTCACCCAGCTCGGCTGCGACACCCACGCCTCCGATCCGCTGGCGCACCTCGCACTCACCGTTGACGACATGGCCGCGATCTACGCCCGTCTCCACCGTCTCGCCCACGAGACCGCGGAGGGCCGCTGGGTCGCGATGGGTGGTGGGGGCTACCAGCTCGTGCGGGTGGTACCGCGCGCCTGGACGATGGCCTTCGCGGAGATGACCGGACGGCGGCTGCCCATCGAGACGCCGATGGGGTGGCGGGAGCTGGCGGTCGAGCGCACGGGCGATGTGGCGCCGACGGCGTTCCTCGAGGACCCGGTGCGGGTGTCCGATGCGATGCGCGCTCAGGCCGCCGACGCGGCCCGGCTCTCCATCCAGGCGGTCCGCGACCTGCTGCTGCCCATCCACGGCGTGCGCTGAGCGCCCGATGCGGGTTGCTGCTGACGTAGGCGTGGCGGCTGTGGCTGCTGTGCTGCACGTGGTCTGCGGTACCGCTGCGTGGGCTGGTGGGACGTCACCGAGCAGGTGTAGGGTGCGGGTTCGGGATGCGGTGGGACGACCGCCGTGGCCCACCAGCAACTCACGAGGGCGCTGAGCGTGCGCGGACGTCGCGCATCCAACGCGATGACACGCGTGCGACGCCTGTGGACGCCCTCACGCCGAGTTGTCAGCTGGGACGGGGATCGGGAGGCGCCCATGTCGCGACCACTGTTGACCGCCGCGGAGGTCGCTGCACAGCTGCGGGTCTCCACGATGACGATCTACCGGTTGATCCGGGCCGGGGAGTTGCCTGCGGTGCGCGTCGGCCGCAACTATCGGGTCCGCGAGGAGGACCTCGCCGCCTACCTCGAGGCCCAGGTCGTGGATCCCGCCGAGATCGACCTCACCGAGGTCAACGTCGGCCAGCGGCCAGGTTCCTGAGGCCCGGCGCCGTTCCTCTGCGTACACGCCAACTCGCATCGACAGACCCGGCGCGCTTCACTGAGGACGCGGAGCAGGATGCGCATCCTGGAGGTCCGGAGGGGAGTCAGCGTGGCCGACGGTCGACGGGTGCTGATCACCGGCATCTCCGGGCAGCTGGCAGGGCTGGTCGCGCGCTCGCTCGAGCAGCGCGACGACATCCGTGAGATCATCGGCATCGATGTTCGTGAGCCCCACCATGAGCTGCGACGCACGGAGTTCGTACGCGCGGATCTGCGCAACCCGCTGGTCGCGCGGGTCCTCGAGGCTGCAGCGATCGACACCGTGGTCCATCTGTCGATCACCTCCCAGCCGCGTGCCGCCGGGGGGCGCAGCCTGATGAAGGAGCACAACGTCATCGGCACGATGCAGCTGATGGCGGCGTGCCAGGCCGCGCCCGCCCTCCGGCGCGTGGTGTTGAAGTCCACGGGGGCGGTCTACGGCTCGTCCCACACCGACCCTGCCCTGTTCAACGAGGACGCCGCCCCGGTCGACGCCCCACGGCAGGGGTTCGGCAAGGACGCGGGTGAGGCGGAGAGCTACGTCCGCATGCTCGGCCGTCGGCGGCCAGAGGTGTCGATCGCCATCCTGCGGCTCGCGAACCTCGTCGGGCCCCGGGTGGACAGCGCGTTCCAGTCCTACTTCTCCCTGCCCGTCCTGGCTACGGTCGCGGGCTTCGATCCGCGTCTGCAGTTCTGTCACGAGGAGGACGCGGTAGCCGTCCTCGCCCAGGTCGCTGCCGGGGGCGAGGTGGGAACCGTCAACGTGGCCGGCTCAGGGGTGCTCTACCTGTCCCAGGCGACCCGGATGGCCGGCCGGGTCCCCCTGTCGGTTCCACTGCCCTTCGTCGCCGGTGTTGCCAGTGCGTTGCGCCGTGCGGGCAGGGCCGACGTGGCAGCGGATCAGCTGCGGATGCTGCAGTTCGGACGGGTCATGGACACCACCAAGCTGCGCGCAGAGCTCGGCTACCAGCCGGCCTACACCACCCGGGAGGCCTTCGAGGACTTCCTCGAACGTCGTCGCATCCGTGGGCTCATCGACAGCGATGACGTCGTGCGGTGGGAGCGCGAGCTCTACGACTTCCTCCAGCGCAAGGGGCAGGAGCGGTTCCTCGAAGCCCAGCACGTCGATCGGGAGGGGCCCGCGTGATCCAGCTGCACGGCGTCTGGTCTCGCCCGTATCCCGGCGCGAGGTGAGCGGATGAGCGACCCCGTGAGCAACGACGCCCAGGTCTACTCCCTGGCCGATCAACGCGCGGCCCGCCAGGCGAGAACCCACGCAGACGGGACCGCCGATCGTGCGCGGTGTACGGCGACGACCGCGAGCGGAAGATCGTGCCGCAACTACGCCGTCGACGGCGCGTTGTGCCGGGTGCACGCCCGCGCAGCTGCCGAGGGCACCAGCCCCTCGTCCAACCAGCCACCTCGGCGTCAGCCGGGATTGGCGGGTCCCGGGCCAGCTCGACGACGGACCGGCGGTGACACCGAGGTTGCTGGTGCCGGTCACGCCGCTCGTGGCGACGCGGTCGACCGGAACGACGAGGCTGCCGGTGCCCCGGGGGTGGGCGGTGTCAGGACCGGCGGCATCGCCGGCGAGGATCGGGCAGCGTCCAGCGGGGCGTCAGGAGCTGGTAGCGGTCGCGGAGCGGCTGATGAACCCGGCAGCGGCCCCAGTCACGGCTCGTTCCGTTGGGCGGAGGCCCAGCTCCTCGAGCGTGGCTACGGCGCGGCGGTGGATGGGCTGGAACTGCTCCGCGACGCGGCGGACGAACGCTTCATCGACGCGCTGCGGGGGTTGGTCGCCTTCCTGCGGCGACGGGTGACCGGCGCCTATGAGATCGACGAGTTCGGTTTCGATGAGGACCTGACCACCAACGTCCTGATGCCGCTGCTCCGGCCGCTGCATCGCAACTACTGGCGTGTCACCTCTCACGGCATCGAGCACGTGCCCGAGGAGGGTGGGGCCCTGCTGGTCGCCAATCATGCGGGCACGCTGCCGGCGGACGCCTTGATCACCCGTCTCGATGTGTTCGACCTCACCGGGCGTCACGCCCGCGAGCTCGGTGCGGACCTGGTGTTCCGCACGCCCTTCGTCGGCGAGTTCGCACGCAAGACGGGGGCGACGCTCGCGTCCGGTGATGATGCGGACCGCCTGCTGTCCGCCGGCGAGCTCGTGGCGGTGTGGCCCGAGGGTTTCAAGGGTCTCGGCAAGCCGTGGCGCGACCGGTACAAGCTCCAGCGGTTCGGTCGGGGTGGGTTCGTCGCCACCGCCTCCCGATCGGGCGTGCCCATCATCCCCACGGCGATCGTCGGCAGCGAAGAGATCTACCCGATGCTGTTCGATCTGCGTGTGGTCGCCCGGCTGCTCGGCTTCCCGTACTTCCCCGTGGTGCCACAGATGTTCGCCCTGCCGGTGCTCGGGCCCTTCGCACTGCTGCCCCTGCCGAGCAAGTGGATCATCGAGTACGGCGAACCCATCGACACCGGCGTGCTCTCAGCGGGGTTGGCCGAGGACCCGATGGCGCTGTTCGATCTGACCGACCAGGTCCGTCAGCGCATCCAGGACATGCTCCACCGCAACCTGATGGGCCGTCGGTCGGTGTTCCTCTGAGGCGCGGGTCGCCGGGTGCCCGCCGCCGGCGTTCACAGCTGGGCAGCCTGACTGAGCTGCACCGCCGCAGCCGCGATGATCACGACCAGGAGCACCGCCAAGGCGATCGTCGTCCCGTTGCGCATGTCGCTCCTCGTGCTCGTCGTCTGGTCAGCGGGTCAGCGGGTCAGGTGCCGTCCGGAGCTACCGTCGGTTGGTCTGCATCCTCGCCGGTGTCGACGCTTGGTGCCACCGCCACGACATCGGGTCTGCCGAGGACCTCCTCGACGGGGGCGCCGGCGAGCAGGGCCTGCGCTTTGTAGCGTTCCTGCCGCAGGTAGCCCACGAGCGCAGAACGGTCGTCGAGGTAGCGGCGGCAGTCCAGTTCGAGCGTCATCGAGGTGCGGCCGCGGCCCACGGCGCCAAGGCCGAGCCGCTCGTCCTCGCCGACGCGATGGAGGAAGGCGCCCAGGGGCAGGCGTCCGTGGCCGAGAGGAGCGTGGCTGTCGCGCGGTCCACCCCGGTGATCGGAGACGTGGAGGTGGGCGGCCTGCTCACGCAGCTGTCGATAGGCCACATTGATGTCGACCTCGGCGACACCGAAGTGGCTGGTATCGAGTACGACGTGGTGGAAGGGGGCCAGGTCCTCCGCGGTCGTGTAACGGTGGAAGCGGATGGGACGATCGGCGACCGCGACGGGGTAGAGGTTCTCCACCCCGACCCGAGCGCTGTGTCGCGCCGCCTCGTCATCGGCATCCTCGACCAACCAGCGGTGGAAGCGGCGCTGCCACCGGTAGGGCGGATGCACGATCATCAGGTCGGCGCCGACGGTCCCGGCCAGCTCGAGCGAACGTCGCGCCTTGTCCACGGGGTCGGTCCCGAAGACCCGTCGGGTGAGCAGCAGGAACGGTCCGTGCACGACCTCGGGGCGGATGCCCTCCTTGCGTGCGGCAGCCAGGACCTCCTCGGCGTCCTGGGTGGCCGGATCCTGGGTGACCATCAGCTCGACGCCGTCGTAGCCGGCCTCGGCGATGACGGCGAAGGCCCAGTCCAGCGGACGGGCGAAGAGCGGACCGGTAGAGGCAAGCAGGCGCATGGGCCCAAGCTACCTCGCAGGGGGTTCCCACCTCTACCCGTGTCACCCGCGCTCGGGCAGCTGTCCGCTCCAGCGGATGCCTCCGCCCTCAGGCGGCGGGAACCTCGTCGAACTCGTCGAAGGCAGCGAGGAGCTCCTCGAAGGGGAGGCCACGCTCGCCGGCTTCGAGCCGGGCGAGCAGCACGGTCGTGCGGTCGAGTGCCAGTGGCTGCTCGACGAGGGGGTGCAGGTCAGGTGTTGCGGTGGGGTCGGGCTCGCTGGCCGCAGGGTCGTCGGCTTGATCCGGGGCCGGTGTCGGCGTTCCCTCCTCCTGCTCCGGCGAGGTCGGTTCAGGGGCGGGGCCCTGGGACCCGCCAGACGGTTCTGGTTCGCGGGCCGGTTCTGTGCCCGGGGAGGGTTGCTCCTCCGCCGAACCGCTGCCGGTCCCCTCTCCGGTGGCCGGTGGTGGAGGTGTCGGAGCTGGTGCGCTCGACCCCGTGGGCTGGCGGAACATCTGCGTGACCCATATCTGTCCGTCGACCACGACCACGCCGATCCCGATCTGTGTCCAGTCGGAACCGAGGATGTTGGCTCGGTGGCTCGGTGAGCCCATCAACGCGCGGTGGATGGCGTCGACTGAGGGGCCCCGGCCGACGTTCTCTCCGAGCTTCTGCCAGCCTCCCACGCTCGAGCTGAGGTTCGGGTTGTGGTGAAGGTGCGATGTATCGCCCATGACGCGACTGTGGCCACGAGCGGCAGTGGTCAGGTCACCCGCCACCGTCAGCGGTGGCAATCCCTGGCCTGCACGCGCGTTGTTCGCCGCCGTGACGAAGGCGGCTTCGAGACCGGCATCGGCGTGAGCTGTGCTCGCCAGGGGCGGCAGGAGGGTGGATGTCATCGCCAGGAGTACGGCGAGCACGACCAGCCGCAGCCTCGCCCTGTTGGTGGCTGGTGCCGCGTGTGCTGCGGCTGCCAGGGCGGTGACACGGGCCACGGGTGCGTCCGATCTGTCTGGACGGAGTCCCGCGGGGGGATGGAGTTTCCTTCGGTGGCCCGGCTGTCCTAGCCGCGATGCGGCCGTAGACCCGTGGCTTTGCGGACCGCCCTTTCGAGCGGGGTGCCGTTGTCGAGAAGCTCCGCCTGCAACGTGTGTACTGTACATCGGCTGCGGGGCCGGCACCCTTGAGCGCTGGGTCGGTTCGTTGGGGCTGCGGGGCCGGCACCCTTGAGCGCTGGGTCGGTTCGTTGGGGCTGTGGGGCCGGCACCCTTGAGCGCTGGGTCGGGTCGTTGGGGCTGTGGGGCCGGCATGGACCTCCTGAACCCACGCTCTGGATGGTCCCCGGGGCTGCACGCCCAGTAGGGTCGGGGCCTCTGGAGCACCGGGAGTTGTGTGCGTGATGCGCTACCGACCTGAGGTCACGGTCTACACGCGCATCGGCTGTGGTCTGTGCGCGACAGCAGAGAAGGTGGTGCTGCGGGAGTCGCGTCGAGGCTGGATCGCCGGGCCTCGGCCCGTCGTCGAGGTCATCGACGTGGACCGTGAGGAGCGCCTGGTCCAGCGCTATGGCGTTCGGGTTCCCGTGATCACCGTGGACGACGTCGAGGTGGCAGAGTTCGAGGTCACGCGGGAGCAGGTTCGTGCCGCCCTTCGCGCGGCGCGGCGTGCCGGTCGGTGACACGCAGGTGGGCCCGACAGCTCGCGCGCGCCCTGCACGCCCGGGTGCACAGTGCTCCCCGGTGTGCAGGGCTACTCGAGCGCGGCCGGGTCATCGATGCGCCGACCGTCCGGCGTCACCCAACCACTGCCGGCAGGTGCAACAGCAGGCGGTGGCTGGCCTGCGTCGGATGACGGCTCCTGCGTTGGCGGTGCCGGGCCGGCGTCCAGCAGGCTCGCTTGCTGACTGGTCGCCTCTCTCGGTCCTGCCCGCGCTCCTGATAGGGGCCGGAGGAAGGTGACCGCATCCCCCTTGACGTGGATGACCCAGGGCCCGAGGTCGAACCGGCGATGGTGCGACCGACAGAGCAGCGCGGCGTTCTGCGGTGACAGCAGTCCACCGTCGGTGTACGCCGTGTGGCCGTGTGCAACATCGCACCACGCCGCCGGTGCATCGCACCCCGGCCAGCGACAGCCACCGTCGCGCAGCAGCAGTGCCCGCCACAGTCCGGTCGGGACCGTGCGCACCTTCTTCGTGACCTCGATCGGTGTTCGATCGGCATCGTTGACGACACCGACGAGCGTGCAGTCGTCGAGGATGTGGCCGATCTCACGTGTCGTGACGGGTTGACCAGACCAGACGAACCGTCCGGCGCTCGTCCCCTCGGCGCGCAGCCCGGCGGCCAGCTGCTCGGCGTTGATGGCGACGAGGACCTGCGGCCGTGCGCCGTGCTGCGTGGGTGCGTCCCCGGTGCGCAGGGCGCCGGCGCACAGCTGTTCGAACCCATCGGCGGCAGCCTGCTCGCGCGTCCGGTGCTCGCCCGCAGCATCGGGGCGGGTGAAGGCGTCGAGGGCGACACGGGCGGTTTCCGCTGCGGTGCCGTACAGCATCCCGGAGAAGGCGAACCCGCCATCGGGGGTGTCGCTGGCGCGGAGGAAGCGGCGACCTCGAAGTGCATCCTCGGCGTCCGCGGCTGCCGGGGGGCAGGCTTCCGCCACCAGTCGGCGTGCCTCGCGGCCGAACCTGGTGGCATGGTGGCGCCTGGCCAGGGTCAGCAGCTGGGGTTCGAGGTCCGCCTGCTGTGCGGGTGAGTGGTGGCGCAGGAGTCGCGCGATCACGCGAACGTGCTCTGCGGAGATGTCGCCGTCGTCGAAAGCTGCACCAGTCGCCCGGTGTCGTCCGGCGGCCTGGCCGGCCTCCACGAGTCGTTTGGCCTCCGAGGGTGTGAGCTGCTGGTCGTTGGACAGCGTGTTGCGAGCTTCACGTTGCGCGGCGCCCTGGCGTTGCGGCGGGGCGGCAGCGATCCGTCGCGATTCGAGGGCGGCGGCCCAGCGTGCCTGTACCGCCCTGAGCTGTCCGAGAGGTGTCTTGAGCGCGGACAGTTGCTCTGCCAACTGCACGTCATCGAGTGCGTCGATGTCGAGGGCGGCTATCGCCTCGATGCCGCGGACCAGGTCGCGGCTGAGGGCAACCCCCCCTGCGGCGTGATCTGCGGTGGGATCCTGTGGCGAGCCGAGTGGTTGCGCCGCGTGACCGCTGCCACGTGCTGCAGCACCGTCG
>SL_7KL_010_BRINEDRAFT_10000057_pt1 | contig 44382 bp, 38 predicted proteins | sample SodLak_010_BRINE_FD_10663 | JGI IMG/M metagenome (IMG submission 10663)
TCCATATCATGAATATCTTCCGGTGAATGCAGGGTACTGGCTTGCATGTTGTGGTTCAGGCCAAGTGTATGACCAACTTCATGAAGAATCAGCATCGTCAGTGCTTCCTTTTGAAAACCTTCGAGATCCTCTTCGGGTGCATCCATCAAGCTCAGCGCGCTCATACCAAACTGATTGTTCTGCTGCATATGATTTCCAAAAGAGCAGTACTGCTCGTCCATTGCTTCGTAAATGTTTGATACTGCAGATAGCCCTTCAGCCAACACATCCTCTTCGAATGAGCGGTTTCTGAAAAATCCCCATTCCAGCATCACATCTGCGCCGAGAATCTGGCCGGTACGAGGATTAACAAAGCTTGGTCCGTAACCGCCAAATGGCGCTACCGGCGATGACGTCCAGCGAAGTACGTTATATCTGACATCTCCGGCTTTCCAATCAGCATCATCAGGCTGAATCTTTACTTCGATTGCATTTCTAAAACCGGCGGCTTCAAATGCCTCATTCCAGGCAAGTGTAGCCTCCTTAATGGTTTCTCTGAATTCATATGGAGTGGTATTTTCTATCCACCAAACAATTGGCTCAACAGGCTCAGAAAGTGCAGCTTCAGGGTCTTTTTTGACCAGGTTCCATCGGTGAATTAAATCTCTGTATGGTGTTGCGCTTGTGCTGATTTGATCATCCATCTGTGTGGTAAAGTAACCAACACGGGGATCAGCGAAACGAGGTTCATAATCATTTTCCGGCATTTCAATAAATGTATGCTGGTAGGAAATTTTTACGGATCGTCCGTCAGTAACTGCCCCGCTGGTCGAACCGGTTGGGTATGGTGATTCGTAGATATACTCCACAATTACATCTGTATTTTTCGGAAAGTTGTTAATCGCGGCGTACTTATTCTTATCCCTGCTCAAACTGCCAATAGAAAATTGTCCGGGTCTGCTGAATGGACTCGGGCTTGGCTTTATCTGGTGAAGACTTTCAGTTAAAAAGAGCGGATCCGAATTGATCAGTAAAACTCCATTTTCTTCATCTTCAACTTCGATCTTTCCGCTAAACAGAACTGCTTCCGAAATGTTTGCGTCAGAAGCACGGCTCAGCGGGTTCTCTTCGTCGAAGTAGTATCTGGTGTTGACGTGAACAAATTCAACTTTATCAAAATAGCGTCTTACTTTCACGATTTTGTTGTCACGGAAACTTCCGCGAAAGTGCCCGGCCTCAAGCACACCATCCTGTGAAAGCCCAAAATAGATAAACTCTTTGTCGAGCTGATCTTTCTGGATAGCCATTTTGGTTGATCCGTCTGTAGTATCCTGATAGATCGTAAAAAGACCTTCGTAGGCGATGCTTTTTTCAACAGCTTTTTCAAGATCAGATTTTGTTTCCTGTTCTGTCTGCTGGGTTTCAGGTGCTGTAGATTGCTGTGTTGCAGCACAACCCATCAACACAAAAATGAGAAGAGGGGTTAGTACAATTTTTGTTAGTAAAGTTTTGCTCATAATTAAAAAGGATCTCTGTTAACGTTTGTAGTGTGACAATATATTCAAAGTTGTGTAAATCAATACTATGGTGAATTTAAATTTCAGGCCTAACTGAAATTTGATACATTTGACGGAATTAAAATATTCCGGTTTCAAATAATTCCTGGAAATCGAGCTGGATCTCATTTTTACTAAAAAAGGTTACCTCTATGAAACTATTTACGCTTCTCGTTTTCTTGCTTTTACTAATTGGTACAGCTTGCAAAACGCCTGAAACCAGCTCTAATATGCCGTCCGTTCCAACAACTGTGGCGCAATTTATTGATAAAAATCCTGAAAGTGCTGAGAATTTCACCTGGATCGATGAAGACGATTACAGAAACACCTGGGTAATGGTTGATGAGTTTCCACGTATTATAAACGGGATGAGAGATTTGCAGGACCGAATTTCAAGAACGGTAAGAAACAACCCATCAGAAGATTGTGATCAAATAAAAGGTGAGCGGGTTTTGTACCAATTTGTGATAAATGAACAGGGACTTATTTCAAATTTGAAATCAAATCTTGAAGAGCCCAATTCATGTTCGGATTTGATGGAGATCACGATCCGTTCAACACAATATACCTCGGGTAAAGTTAATGGAGAGCCTGTTCGAGTAGTATTTGGACTGCCGGTTAAATTTTAAACAAAAAAACCCCGATCTGCTTTCACAAATCGGGGTTCAATCTATTTAAATAATCTCAGTCTACTTAGCGATTTTCAGTTTGTTTTCTGCAATCGCCAGATCTTTTTCAGCTTTCTCGCGATCGTTCTTCATATCTTTTAATCGCTCTTTCGCATCCTCGCGTAACTTCTTCGCCTCTTCAACATTAATCTCCGTAGACTCTTCAGCTTTCTCTGCCAGAAGAGTCATGTGATTGTCGTTCATCTCCACAAAACCACCGTTCACAGCATAGACTATTTCGCTGTTATCCGGTTTTTTGATAACCACCGGTCCCACGCCAAGAGTGGACACAATGGGAGCGTGATTAAAGAGCATTAAAAAGTTACCGCTTTTTCCGGGAACCTGAACTCCCTCCACTTCACCTTCAAAAAGTGAACCTTCGGGTGTTAGTATCTGCGCTTGAAAAGTTTTAGACACGATATTCTCCGGTTTGATTAAGCTTCAGCGAGCAGTTTTTCACCTTTCCCCTGAGCCTGTTCAATTGTTCCGACCAAGTGGAAAGAGTTCTCTGGAAGATGATCCAGTTCACCGTTAAGAATCATCTTAAATCCTTTAATGGTGTCATCAATCTTCACATACTCACCGCTTTGGCCAGTAAACTGTTCAGCTACGAAGAATGGCTGACTGAGGAAACGCTGTACCCGACGAGCACGGCTTACAACCGTCTTATCTTCATCAGAAAGTTCGTCCATACCCAGAATAGCAATGATATCCTGAAGTTCTTTGTACTTCTGGAGAATCTCTTTTACTTCCTGAGCTGTATCGTAGTGATCATCTCCCACAACTTTTGGATCCAGAATCCTGGAAGTAGAATCGAGAGGATCCACAGCCGGATAGATACCGATCTGTGTTAATGCACGGCTCAATACGGTTGTAGCATCCAGGTGAGAGAATGTCGTAGCCGGAGCAGGGTCAGTCAAGTCATCGGCAGGTACATAAATCGCCTGAACTGATGTAATGGACCCATCTTTGGTTGAAGTAATACGCTCCTGAAGATCTCCCATCTCACTGGCCAAGGTTGGCTGGTAACCTACCGCAGACGGCATACGTCCCAACAGCGCTGATACCTCAGAACCGGCTTGTGTAAATCGGAAAATGTTATCGATAAAGAGCAGAATATCTTTTGAAACCTCATCACGGAAATACTCCGCAACCGTCAGCCCGGAGAGTGCCACTCGTGCACGGGCTCCCGGTGGTTCGTTCATCTGACCGAATACCAGTGTAGCCTGGGACTCTTTCAGCTTCTCTTTGTCTACTTTGGAAAGATCCCATTCGCCTCTCTCCATCGATTCGATAAATTCGTCTCCGTACTTAATTACGCCAGACTCAAGAAACTCACGAAGAAGGTCGTTACCTTCACGGGTACGTTCACCAACACCGGCAAATACGGAAAGACCACCGTGCTGCTTCGCAATGTTATTAATCAGCTCCTGGATTAGTACCGTTTTTCCTACACCGGCACCACCAAAAAGACCAATTTTACCCCCTTTCGCATAAGGACAGAGAAGGTCGATCACCTTAATCCCTGTTTCGAGCATCTCGGTACTTGTAGCAAGATCTTCAAACTTAGGAGCTTCTCGGTGAATAGGATAGCTTCTTTTGCCTTCAGGCTGTTCAATTCCGTCAATAGCTTCGCCCACAACATTAAAAAGACGCCCGCGAATATCTTCTCCAACAGGCATTGAGAGAGGCCCTCCGGTATCGATAACGTCGGTGTTTCGAACAAGACCGTCTGTGGAGTCCATCGCAATGGTTCTTACTCTGCTTTCTCCAAGATGCTGAGCAACCTCCAAATAGAGTTTTGATTTATCTTCGCGTTCAATGTAGAGTGCGCTCATAACTTTGGGAAGCTCTCCCCTACCAAAGTCGACGTCTACTACGGGGCCAATAACTTGTGCTACAGTTCCTTTATTCATTCGATTATAATCGTTTTTTATGTCTTTACGCGTATTGTAAACTGTTTTACTTCTTCTTTCGAGCGGTAGAGGCATGCCGAAAAATGATCGGTTTTTACCTTCCCCCTGAAAGCCCAAAAAGTTACCCACTTCTTACTCAAAAATCAAAGTGCAATCGTATCTATTAATATTTTATTCCCACACCCGGATAAATGCATTTATCAGTTCTGGAGAAGCTCCCCTTCCGGCTCTGAAAGCGTTCGCATTCCAAACACCATCATTCGGCAAGATTGCGTTACCACTCGATTCAGCATAAGCAGAAATGTTATTTCCGCTTTTTTTAAACCGTGACGACTCACAGCAGCAGAGCACATCTGTATAAACTCTCTGTCCCCAGTCTCTACCAGCTCATGGAGCTTGTTGATTGCAGCCTGAATCTCCAACTCACTGCCTTCGGTAATCTCAACCTCAACCTTCCTGCCGGTTAAAATCAAAGATTTTATTCTAACCTTAATTGTTTGATATGCTTTTTGATGTATTTCATCTGTTTCACTTTCAAGTAAACTCAGCTCATCTTTTGCATCAAAAAGATATTTGGCACTGTTCATTAAACTCCTGCTGACCCGCAGCAGTTTGTCCATCTTCTCGAATGTTTTAGAATCCAACTCTTCAGCTTCAATTCTCGAGTAGTATTCAAAGATTTCTGCATGATACCTTTCCAGATCAGAATAATTTAGTTTTTTAGAAGGCACTCCAAGTTTAAATATCGGCTGTAAAAAATCGAGGGTAAATTGAAGCTGGCAGGAAATCTCTTTTCTAAAAGCAACTGCACCGGCCTCAGCAATTTTGGGATCCGTTTTATGAATATAGCTGCTTAATGAAACTGTCTTTTCCGGTATCCACTTCTCCACCCGAGATGCCAGCTGAGGAATAAACGGATAATATAGCATTACGCCGCCTACATTAAATATGGTATGAAATAGTGCCAGGCCCAGAACAAGGTTCTCATCAAACGAAAAGAGATCTAATACAACCCAGGTGAGAGCCGGCAATAACAAGAGAGTAACCACGGCTGTTCCCGTTGTAAACAGTAACTGACTGACAGCAGCCTGCTTTTTGGTATGAATTCCACCAATGGCCCCGAGCATTACGGTAACCGTTGTGCCAACATTTGCCCCGATAACCATAGCAGCACCGGCTGAGAAACTGATCACACCGCTAAACAACATCGTCAATACAATAGCAATCGTAGCCGAGCTGCTCTGCATGATTGCGGTTAAAATGAGGCCGGCAAATGCATAGATAAGTATCCCATATCCTTCGAACATGGCCGGATCCAGCACATTCGAAATTTCATCCACACTTGTTTTCATATAGTCCAGCCCCATGAATAGGAACCCAAAAGCCACTAGGAACTTACTGATATTAACATACCGGGGTGATTTAGCCAGTGCGATCATCCCCAGCCCCCCAATACCAATCATAGGAAGAGAAAAAGCCTCAATGTTGAACTTGAAACCAAAAACTGCAACAATCCAGGCTGTGGCCGTTGTGCCAATTTTTGCCCCCATCATCACCGAGATGGCCTGAATCAGATTCATAATTCCCGCACCTACAAATGCCAACACCATCAACGAAACGGCAGAACTGCTCTGCAAAATTGCTGTACTGAACATTCCGCTAAAAATCCCCTTTAATCGGGTACCGGTAGATTTTCGAATAATGGATTTAAAGGCGGCACCACTTAAAATCCGTATCGACTCTTCCATCATGTGCATTCCAAACAGGAAAATTCCAAGCCCGGCAAAGAAGGTCCAGATTTCAAATTGAGAAAAGAGGTCCATATAATTGATCTGTTAGCTTATTTCTTACTCTGAAATTACAAAGATCGGTCTGATATCAAAGGATTCAATTTGTCTGACATTCGGTAAATCAACCATTAGCAAAAAGTATCACAATCTACTATCTTTAAGACTCTTTAAAATTCGACCTCACGCCGACCACATTCGGCTTCGAATTGTTGAAATTTGAATTTATAAAACCGGGAAAAACCATTGGATACGGAACTAACAGCGCGATTAGCCAGCATTGAACTACTTGAAAAATTTGATGAAACAAAGAACCTCGACTATTCAGTAGCCAATGAGCTCGAATCCAGAGAGCGGGCACAGGTTCGTGAGTATGTTCAAAATATTTTACGCAAGCGAAGCTATCTCGACTTTATCATAGGTGAATTTTCCAGCATCTCGTTGGATGAGATGAAATCCTCTCTGAAAAACATTCTCAGACTCGGACTGTACGAAATGCTTTTCATGGATGGTACACCCGACTATGCCGCCATCAATGAAGCCGTAGACAGTGCAAAACTGAAGCTGGGATCCAAGGCCGGTGATTTAGTCAATGCCATTCTGCGAAACATCCAAAGAGATATAGAAAGCCTGCCTAAACCGGCATTTGAAGACAGAACCAAATTAATCGCAACTACTTTCTCCCATCCCGAGTGGATGGTTGAGCGCTGGGTGAAGCGTTTTGGGGAGCGTGAAGCTTTTCAGTTGATGCAGGCCAACAATCAGCGGCCAAACTACTATGTGCGTGTAAATAACCTTCGCACAAAGACTGAAAATTTTAAACTCCGAATGGAGAAACTCGACATCCCATTTGAGGAGAGCGACTGGCTTCCAGGATATTTTAAGGTTGAAAGTGTTGCCCCGTTTATTGCCAAAGATCTTCTCAATAAGGGAATTTGTATTGTGCAGGATATCGCGGCAGGCTTCGCTCCAACCGTTGTAGAGCCTGAACCCGGAGAAACTATCTATGATCTCTGTGCCGCGCCGGGAACAAAGAGTATTGTTATGTCGGATATGATGAATGCAGAAGGGACTATTGTCGCTGTAGACATCAACCCCAGCAGACTTGAAATGCTAGCCGAAAATGCACTCAACTGCCGTGCAGAAAATATTAAGATCCGCCAGGACGATGTGCGTGAATTGAATCTGAAACTGGCTGACGGAGTTCTGCTTGATGCACCATGTACCGGAACCGGTGTACTGAGTAAACGCGCTGATCTGAGATGGAAGCGTACCAAAGAGGAGCTCGAAAACTCGGTGAAATTACAGGAAGAGCTTTTGGATGAAGCCGCCAATCATGTGAAGCGCGGCGGACGGCTCGTGTACAGTACTTGCTCACTGGAACCGGAAGAGAACTGGGAACAGATTCAGAAATTCCTCGAGAAGTACGACAACTTCGAGCTTGAAAAACTGGATGAATTTCTGCCCGAAGAAGTACTCGTTGAAGATGGATATGCCTACCAGACTTTCCCACATATCCACGGATGCGACGGACACTTCGGCGTTAGACTAAAGCGAGTAAAGTAGATCCGGGATTTTGAAAACGATTATGGAATACGGAATGCGTAGTTCTGTATTCCTCTTTTTTTGAGACAACTACGCTTACCTGAATGAAATTTTTTTATGAGTTCATCTGACAATTTACAAGATATCCCCAAGCATTACGATCCATCCGAAACAGAAGATAAATGGTACTCTTACTGGGAGGAAAATAACTATTTCCACTCCGAGCCGGATGAAAGAGAATCATTTACTGTAGTTATACCGCCGCCTAATGTGACCGGCGTATTACACATGGGCCATATGCTCAATAACACCATTCAGGACGTTTTGGTACGTCGTGCCCGAATGAAAGGCTACAACACCTGCTGGGTACCCGGAACAGATCACGCTTCCATTGCCACCGAAGCAAAAGTTGTACAGAAGCTTCGAAAAAAAGGAATAAAAAAGAGCGACCTTTCCCGTGATGAATTTCTAAAACACGCCTGGGACTGGACCGATGAGCATGGCGGAATCATCCTGCAGCAGCTTCGTAAGCTGGGTGCATCCTGCGATTGGCAGCGCACCCGCTTCACACTGGAAGACGAGCTCTACGAATCGGTGATCGACTGCTTTATTGAGCTGTACGAGCGCGGAAATATCTACCGCGGGCAGCGAATGGTGAATTGGGATCCGGCCGCTCAGACCGCACTCAGTGACGAAGAAGTGATCCACAAAGAAGTTCAATCCAAACTCTATCACGTACGCTACCCGATTAAAGATTCGGATGAGTACATCACCATAGCCACAACCCGCCCCGAAACTATCCTGGCTGACACGGCCGTTTGTGTAAATCCGGATGATGAACGATACACTCACTTGGTTGGTAAATCCGCCATCATACCGATGGTAAACCGTGAAGTAAAAATCATCACTGATGAGTATGTAGACAAAGAGTACGGTTCAGGCTGCCTGAAGATTACACCGGCTCATGATCAGAACGATTATGAGATTGGCATAAAGCACGGCCTTGAAATTATCGACATGCTTAATGCCGACGGAACGGTAGCTGAAGTTGCCGGACACTATGTGGGTAAAGATCGGTTTGAAGCCCGAAAACTGATCATCAAAGATCTGGAAGACGCCGGGCTGTTGGTGAAAGTAGAGGAGATGGCTAACAAGGTGGGGTACTCCGAACGAACCGATGCCGTGATTGAGCCGCGACTCTCTTTGCAGTGGTTCTGCAAAATGGATGAGCTGAGCAAGCCGGCACTGGATAACGTGATGAACGATGAAATTCAGTTCCATCCCGCCAAGTTCAAAAACAGCTACAAGCACTGGATGGAGAACATCCGAGACTGGTGTATTTCTCGTCAGCTCTGGTGGGGTCATCGAATCCCGGCCTGGTACTACGGTGATGGCGAGGAGGAGTATGTAATAGCCAGAACGGCTGAAGAAGCACTTGAAAAAGCGAGAAAGAAATCAGGTCGCAGTGATCTGAAAGAGTCAGAAATTCGTCAGGATGAAGACGTTCTCGACACCTGGTTCAGCTCGTGGCTCTGGCCAATGTCCGTTTTTGATCCCGATTTTATCAAAAACAAAAAAGGAAATAAGGAACTCGAGTACTACTACCCTACTCAGGATCTGGTAACCGCGCCCGAAATCATGTTTTTCTGGGTTGCCCGGATGATTATGGCCGGCTACGCCTTTACCGATGAGAAGCCGTTCAGCAACGTCTACTATCACGGAATTGTTCGGGATGAAAAGCGCCGGAAAATGTCCAAATCTCTCGGCAATTCACCCGATCCGCTGAAACTGATTGAGAAGTACGGTGCCGACGGAACGCGCGTGGGAATGCTCTTTGCCTCCCCTGCCGGCAACGACCTTCTTTTTGATGAAGCACTCTGCGAACAGGGACGAAACTTCTCCAACAAGATCTGGAACGCATACCGATTCCTTACCATGAATATGGAGAAGGGAGTTGAGTATAATCCAACCACTGAAATTGATCCCAACAACGTAGCTGATAAGTGGATAATGGGCCGAATCCAAACCACGCTGCGGGAGATGGAAGATGACTTTTCCAAGTATCGACTGAACGAAGCTCTGAAAAAGATCTACTCGCTGGTTTGGGATGATTTCTGCGACTGGTATATCGAAGTTTGCAAAGCGGATCAGTATGGCGAGAGCATGCCAAAAGAGAATCTGGAGAGGGCCCTCGGCTTTTTTGAGATGCTGATGAAGATGCTCCATCCGTTCATGCCGTTCATCACTGAAGAGATCTGGCAGCGAATCCAGGAGCGTTCAACCGAAGATGCACTGACAATCAGTTCCTGGCCCGAATCTTCAGATGAGGAGTATGATGCATCCGTATCGCTTTTCAAAACCGTACAGGCTCAGATCTCATCCATTCGAAATATTCAGGCTGAGATGAACCTATCTCCCAAAGCGGAGCTGAACATAATTATTAAACCGAAGAATGGAGAACTTTCCGAACAGCTTGAATCTGCTGAATGGGTTTACAGAAAACTACTACCGGTTGAGTCAATTTCCTTTGATGTGGATGCTGACAAACCGAAAGCATCTGCTGCATCGGTTGTGGATGGATCGGAAGTTTACATACCGCTTGAAGGATTGATCGATCTTGAAAAAGAGCGCGAACGAATCCAGAAAGAGATCGACAGACTGCAGGGTTTCCTGAAAGGTGTTGAGAAAAAACTCTCCAACAAAGGATTTGTTAACAATGCGCCGGAAGCTGTGGTTGAAAAGGAGAAACAGAAAAAGGCCGATGCCGAGACTGACCTGGAGAAACTATCCAACCAGCTGGAAGAGTTTCAGGGATAAGTTATACTGTAAATTGATTCCACGGAGTCACGGAAGTGTAGAACACGAATCTTACTGTTACGCACTTCCGTGGCAATTTCATGTTTGTTTAAAGAGATCCTCTACAAAAGAATTTCGGGATAAGTGAATATTTCGACATCTTTAGAAGAGTGATCTCAAAAAGAGATCATCGCAACGTTAATTGGCTTATACACTTACAGGATACTTATGATCAGTTCAAGTACTTTTTGGCGCACCGTTATCTCGGGATTCATCGCAACCTTTATCATGGCCATGGTCTCTTTTCTTCAGGGAGGGCTTGGATTACCCACCATAGACATCGCCTATCTGATAGACCAGAGTCTGAATCATGTTCATGGACAAGAAGTCTACTCTATCTCCTGGGCAAATACCGCCTATATTATCGGCGGTGTATTAATGGCTCTTTTCTGGGTCGTTTTCTTGCAGGATCGAATCCCGGGTAACTGGATTGTACAGGGGATAATTTTTGGAATCTTGATTTCAATTTTTTCTGGTGCGATCGTTGGTCCGCTTGTATCATCAGCCGCCGGCGATTCATTTGGACTGTTTTACATGGACACCTGGATTCCCGGTAAAATACTGCTTGCCGGTGTAATCATGCATCTCAGCTATGGAATTTCACTGCTTTTATGCTTAAAAGTTGCCGGTGTAAATGGACTGGAATCAAAATCATAGAGCCGGATCCGTTTTCATTTTTGGTTTGATTAAAATTTCAGATTTTATCGAGTTTGCTATAAAACACTTTTTATGTGCTTTTTCATGCAGCTCGATGAAATCAGTTTCATTGGGAGCACGATCTGCATCAAAAATTACAACCGGTCTTATGATTATTCTAGTCATAGCCAAATTTCCCTCACTGTTCTTCTCCAGTATCCCCTCTGAATGATCCAGATACTCATTGACCAAGAATCCTTTACCGGCTGCCAAAGAGAGAAACCAAAGCATATGGCAACTTGCGACTGAAGCCGTGAAAGCCTCTTCAGGGTCAATAACTGAAAGATCAGTATAAGACTCAGGTACTATGTGATGAGAAGCAGCAGCTTTCATCGTTAAACCATTTTCAAATGTCCACGTATGAACCCTCTGATACTTTTGATCAATGAACTTAGCGCCAAGTCTTTTCCACTCTACTGTAGCTCTGTAACCGGCCATAAAATCTTTTATTGAAATTGAATATGTTGAACTCTTACAAGTGACTGTATGTTATGATATTACATAACTAATCAGCTTTGAAAAAATAAATAAAAAAATAACTGGTGATACGCCATGAAAATCAAGGACATGACAAGAGAAGAACTTGAACGATTTATTGAACAGAAAGGAATCGGTGCCGATAAACTTGAAAAGGCAAAACGAGCGCAGAGAAACCTCAACATCGCCTTACTTCTCGGGTCTGCTTCGCTGTTAGTTGGGCTCTCTGCAGTTGCCGTATATAAGGCCCTGAGCGATTAATCAGATGCAGCAAACTTCACTTATTACCGGAGCCTCCAGCGGTATCGGGCTGGAACTGGCTCGGGTTATGGCCCGGAACGGAATCAATTTAGTATTGACGGCAAGGCGAGAAGAGAGGCTGAATCAATTAAAGAAAGAACTTGAAAATCAGTACTCCGTCCGGGTTCATTTTATACCGCTGGATCTGGCCAAACCCGAATCTCCGCAACAGCTCTACAACTTTTGCCAAAAAGAAGAACTCAATATCGACATCCTGATCAACAACGCGGGAATCGGTGATTACGGGCTATTTCAAAAAAACGAGTGGGAGAAAACCGCAACCATGATCGACCTGAACATGAAATCGCTTACTCATCTCACGCGGCTTTTTCTTCCGGATATGATTCAGAGAAAAAACGGACGAATCATGAATGTGGCATCCACGGCTTCCTTCCAGCCCGGGCCGCTTATGAGTGTTTACTATGCGACCAAACACTATGTGCTCGCATTTAGTGAAGCCCTCGCCAATGAAGTTGCAGAACATAATGTAACCGTTACGGCTCTCTGTCCCGGTCCAACAAAATCGGAATTTCAGGAGACGGCTAACATGCAAAAATCAAAGCTTGTAGACCGTTTACCCATGCCCGACTCCGCTGAAGTGGCTGAATATGGTTACAGAGCGATGGTGAATGGAAAACGTGTGGCCGTGCACGGAGTGATGAACAAGATCATGGCGAAAGCCGTGAGTTTCTTGCCGCGATGCTGGGTAACGGCTACGGTAAGAAAAATACAAGAGAGGAAATAGTTTATAGCGTTTGAGAGAACGCCATGAATAGTGTATAATAATTCAAGATCTCAATCGTACCTAAAACAAAGGCGTTCATTAATTTCTCCGATATGTACAAACTACATTTCTCGATTTTTGCATTGTTACTCTTCGCAATTTCCTTCTTTACAGGATGTGAGGAGTTGGATGGAAATTTTTCAGAATTGACAATCAATGAGGTCGCAGAACTTATTGACATGAATGTTGGGGATGCAGAGGCGGAAACACTCTCTAGCTGTAAAACCATTGCGATTGGTACCAAACCGTGTGGAGGTCCATGGGGTTACCTGGTCTACTCCGAGGAGCAGAGCGACACCCAAAACCTGGAGCGGCTTGTTAAGCGGTACACTGAGCTGGATAGCATTCGTAATGTTGAGGAAGGAAGAGGTTCAACCTGCGATATGGCAAGAGAACCTAAAATTGAGCTTCGGGAAGGAAGCTGCTACGGTACAGAGGGTCATGCATGGAATCCGGGTGATATTCTGGAATTTAATAAAATCAATAAGTAAATATGGACATGACCTATTTGATAGCAGCCATATTGCTCAGCTCGTTTTTCTTGATCTCCTGTGCTGCAGAAAAAGCCGAATCATCAGAAAATCCATCCATTGAGGAGGTGGCTGAAGAAATTGACGAGCTGGTTGGTGAAGCAAAAGCCGATAGTATTGAACAGTGTGCTATCATGCCCATCGGTGTTAAACCAGCAGGCGGGCCATGGGGATATCTCGTTTATTCAACCCTATCTGTTGATCTTGAGAAGCTGGAAAAGCTTGTATCGAGATATAATGAACTGGATGAGAAAAGGAACGATCAATCAGACAGCTTCTCAACTGCTGATTTCGCAACAGAGCCCGAACTTACCATTAAAGATGGTCGCTGCCACGGTGAAGGCCTATATGCCTGGAATTCCGGTGAAGTTAAAGAGAACGTTTAAATCACCGTAATACTATTCCATTTTTTCGGAAGGATCTAAATTCGGTACCATTCCCAAACGGTTACACTCCTCAAGTATCATCTCCGTTAAATCGCTTTTGAAGAGAAACTCATAGCGAATATCCACTACATACGCCTTTACACGCAGCTTATAAGCAAAAAACCTGTTGTGAACTTCATTAAGTACGATGATGTCGACCGGCTTATTCAGGAAAGTGTATGATGAAGCGTAAACAGCCTTATAACCTATCTTTTTTACCTGCTGAATATCCACGGTTGCAGGAAGATAAATTTCTGCCACTACCTGGCAGTCCAGGGCACTTGAGTTGGTGTTAGAAACGGCGTGGTTCATCAGCTCTGCATTGGGAATTGACACCACTGAATCATCTGGCGTAACAACTCTGCACGATCTTAACCCAATATTAATGACCTCACCATAGTGGTCGCCTACCTGAATCTTATCGCCTACCTGAAATGGGCGGTCCAGAATTATAATAATGCCGCCAAAAATATTCTTCAGGATATCCTGTGACGCAAAACCCACCGCAATACCTACGGATGCTCCGATTGCAACAACTGTTTCAAAAGGCGGGGCAATCACTCCGGCAATAACAATATAGATGGCAAAAGACCAGATTACGATCCTGCTGATAGGAGCAAGACGCTTAATAAAGAGTCTGTAATTCGTTGCTTTCTCTGAGTAATTCTCTAATATCAGCGTCAGATATTTATTGATGAAATAGGTGATGATTAAAATCAGAAAGGTATAAAAGACCTTCCCGAATGAAATCAGTTCTCGAATTTGTGCTATCTCACTCTGCTCTTCCGGCACCTCACCATTCTGAGCTTCTTCCGTTTGCTCTGCTTCGGATGTAACCTCCTCTTCAACAGTCTGTTCTGCCTCTGCTGCTTGCTCACTCTCCTGAACCACCTGCTCACTTTGTAGCGGATATAATTCACTATTTGCAAGATCTGCCATCAATGTGTCGGGCGCCACTATTGTAAAAAGAGTGATCGCCATAACAACCGGCAACATAAATTTGATAGTTTTAAATTTCATAGCCCAGCCTTAATGAATTATATTTCTTCGCTTCAACAGGCGCACTACCTGCCTGTATACAAGATGATTCAGTATAAATCCGTTTTCGGTTTCCTGTACAATTCCTTTGCTTTTCAAACGGGAGAGCATAAGCCTGCTATCTGATAAGTCCTGATGAAGTGCTACAGAGAGCTCCTCAACATTCAGGTTCTGATGAAGAATAAGTGCAGCAAGCGTAAACAGCACATCCCTTGAGGGTACTTCCAGTTTATCTAAATCGGCCACTTCTGTAGGGAGCTGCGTAACATATTTATCGTCAAACTCCTTAATAGATTGCATCCAGAAAATCATGGCAATCGATAAATTACCCTCCGCAATTTTATCAAGCCTGTCGAAATACTGCTCTCTCAAATAACCCTGAACATCCTTTTCGTCCGACATGATCTTTTTAAATGCCCTGCTCTTTTGTGTAGCGGTTCCGGGCTCAAACTTTAGTTCGTAACCGGTAGCTTTATGGCGGGTCAGGATGGCATTTTTTATCGCTTCACGATCTAAATTATCGGTTCTTGTTATATGAGAAAAATATTGATCAGAACCATAAACCTTCTCAAAATAACTCCATGCAAAAGCGGAACATGTTACAATCCAGAATAGCTTATTGCGGGTTGAAGTCATGATCACCCAAAAACTCTCAATTGCTTCAAAACCGTGAATATTTCTCACAAAAGTATTGTGAATGTTCTCTACAACTAAAATTGATCGACTACGCTTTCTCTGTATCTTTTCAATAAACTCATCCCGGTTTTCCGTCTTAGCAAATCCCAAGGCATCACATAAAATAGTAAGCAGTTCTTTTTCAGTTCGGATGGTTTTATCAAATTGAACATTGATGACTTTCTGATCTTGTGGAAATTTTTTCTTTAAAAAATTCAACGCAATCGATTTTCCACTGCCTCTCTCGCCTGCAATCAAAAGGTTGGTATCGATATTCAGTTTCCAATCTTCAAACGAGTGTTCGAAATGTGTATAGAGACCCTTCGGTGTAGTGTAAAATCTTTCATCTATGTCGAAATCAAAATTGAAAAGCCTTTTATATACAAAAGGAAAGTTGTTGTGTACATCAACTTTAGCCAGATATTCAGCAAGATTTCTTTTTTCCGTTGTACTCACCGATCCTTCAGACTCAAATCCAAGATTGCGACCAACGATTTTTCTACCCTCCCTGAACTTAAGCGTTAAAAACCGGCGAAGAACTTCCGCTTTATCCAAAAAAGTGTAGAATACACGCCGGGCGCGTTCCTGCCAGTTGTAAGCTTTGGCTTTAACCTGCAGAGCTTTATCCTGCATTTCCAGTTCCGTATAAGATCTGGAGAGCATGGTGTCAGCCAGATTTTGAATGGCTTGGGGGAAAACTACCTTAACAACATTCTCGTATTCGTTCTGCCTCTCTCTTACGGTTTTAATCATCGTTTCCAACTGATTAATAGACCGCTCAGTGCCACCTATAGCGATCTCCATTACAGTCTGGTCTTCTTCTTTCTCCTTCTCCGACTCTTTAGCGGTCAAAAGGTTCACGTCTACAATTTGAATCGCCTCTTCTGTTTCTGTAGTAATTTCTTTAATAAAACTTGCCCACTGGCGTTTTTCCGGGTCCATCTCCCTTAAGGCATTCTCTTTTACATAACGTGTTGCCAGTTTTTTCCAGCTAATCGTATCAGTAACAACTTTTGGAATACCATCCACCACTGATCTGCTTTCAGCAAGCACAAATGTGTCAGTAAAATTATAAAATCCAAGCTGCAGATCAGTGATTGACCTCTGTATTTGATTGATCAGGTGTTGCTGACTCTCCTCCTGATCCATCTCAGCCATCAATTTGTCTGACACTTCAACTTTCACTTTCTCTCGCAGTTCATTAACCAGCTTAACAGGTAGTGCATCCGTTTTCTGTTCTTTCAGGATATCTGCAATCTCCTTAATTTTGGAAATTCCAGATTCGAGTGGCAGATAACCATAATCCCGGAAGAATGTGTGGGTAAAATTCAGAATTTCATCTTTCGTACTCTCTACCAGATATGCAAACCGTGCAATCTCTATCTGGATGGCAAAATCTGAATACTGAGATCTCAGATAGGTGTTCCAATCTTTTTGAATTCCATTTAACTCGGAATTTTTTCGTGAAATTTCCGAATTGTAATTATCCGGCTCCAGCCTGTTGCGATTCTCTTCAAGAGTTCCGCTTTTTACCGAAAAGTTAAAACACTCATTTAAAGCTCGCTTGCCGATATCTTCGCCAACATCAACGTCTTTCAGCAATGTAATGGCCTCCTGCAGGTGAGCTTCTATCTGCTCAACAACCTGAAATGTCAGAACTGTCTCCGCTTTGTTCTCTGCAGTTTTTTTATCAGTTACTGCATCTTCTGCTGATCCTTCCAACTCCTTTTCGGGATTTTCATCCTGGTTTTCAGGTTCCTTTTCAAGAAGCTTTGCTGCAGACTTTGTGAGCACCTGAAATTCATGGGAAAGAAGCTCATCCGGTAAACCGGATAGAACGATCAGTTGTAACCGAACACTCTTCCTTAACTGGATCACCTGTTTCCAGCCTTTTTTGTCTCGCTTAATAGGGGAAGAAACCGTTCTCAGAACTCGTTTAAAACTCTTTAGAACTTTTAAAGTAACTGAATCACTCTCATCGGCGAGAAAACGATCTTCTGACTGATACTCTACGACAGTTTCAGGAAACTCTTCGGTTAAACCATCTATCAGGTCTATCCACTGATCCGCCCATTTCTGTTTGTCGTAGTGATCTACAATATTTTTCAGATCCGTAATATTCTTATTCAGAGTATCGACAACACGTTTTTTTCTAAACTCATCATCTTTTTTGATACTTAAAATCTCTTTGTAAGTAACCTGAAACCAAGATAGTAGCTCACTTCTGAACTCTGTTCTGAAAGCTTCAAGCTTACTTTCAAAATGTTCCCCGATCTGATTTTTCAGATGATCTGTAACTGCTGGATAATTTTTATTCATCCTTTTCTATAATGATTCGAATCAACATTCGTTCTCTTCTCTGTAATATTACAAAACAATTGTGTTTAAAATAGATGTAACTTCATTCATAATTTGCATTTATTATAGTAAACACAAAATTTTCGTTACCTTTTAAAATATCATTTAGGCTGCTAAAAAATTTACAAGGAAACCAACATGAAGAGGTCCTTTCTTCTTCCCTTCTTATTTATTTTTTCTATCGGAATGTTCGTTTCTGTTGAGATATCCCATGCTCAAAAGGAATTGAATAGAATTTCCATCGCCGAAAGAAGTGATGGAAAAGGTTTTGTTGTTCGACATCACCTATCAGAAATGGTTGATTCTGTAAAGGTTTCGCAGCCCTCCTCCGATCGGATTCAAATGCTGCTCTTCTCACCGGAACTCGACACGCTTAATTTCACATACCCGCCGGAATCAAGTACGTTTAGTGATTTTGAATTGTATCCTGCTGCTGAAGGTATGGGAGTGGAAATCTCACTTAGTGCAGGACAGTATTTTAAAACTTCAACCTATCCTGATCAAAACGGAAGAGATCTGCTTCTGGCTTTAGAAAGGGTTTCATCATCAGAAATTGACCGTATAACAGCCATCTCCGATGAGATCGATATGTCACTGTACGGCTATATTAGCCCTTTTTCCGATAACATTGAAGACGAGGATAATACGTTTTTAAGAATCCGTGACAACATGGACTTTAATGTAATTATTCTTGATGCGGGCCACGGAGGGCATGATCCCGGTACTACAAACAGGGCTCTGGGGCTTAATGAAAAAGATATTGCCCTTGCTGTAACCCTTAAAGTCGGTGAATATATTGAGGAGCATATTCCCGATGTAAAAGTGGTTTACACCAGAACAGACGACACCTTTGTCCCGTTGAGCGAAAGAGGTTTAACCGCCACCCGTAACAGGGGCGATCTTTTCGTTTCCATACATGTGAATGCGGCTCCAAACTCACCGTCTGCTCATGGAACGGAGACTTTTTTCCTCGGACTGGCACGGAGTCAATCTGCACTCGAAGTAATGAAACGCGAAAACAGCGTGGTTGATCTCGAAAATGGGCCGGGATCACTCGATCTGAGTGAAGAAGAACTTCTTGTATATGAATTAACTAACACCGGAAACCTGGCCATCAGTGAGAGAATAGCCTCCATGGTTGAAAGCCAATTTAAAAATCGTGCACAGCGACGATCTCGCGGCGTAAAACAGGCAGGACTGGAAGCTCTCTGGCACGCATCAACCCCCGCAGTGTTAATTGAACTCGGTTTTCTCTCCAATCCGTCTGAGGCAAGATTTTTAAACAGCGAATATGGACAAACCATTATGGCAAGTGCTATATTCAGAGCCATAAGAGATTTTAAACTGGAATATGACAGAAGTATCAGAGCAAATGGAGAACGGCAAGCAAGCAACGAGTGACAAACCGTTAATCATTGGAGTAGCCGGAGGCAGTGGTTCAGGGAAAACCACCGTAGTAAGTAAAATAATCGAATCTATTGGTACCGACAGAGTTCTGCTGATTCAGCACGACTCCTACTACAGAGATTTAAGCCATTTGCCGTTCGAAGAGAGAACAAAACAAAACTTTGACCACCCCTCCTCTTTAGAAACTGAACTGATGATCCGCCATCTTGATGCATTGCGAAGCGGATATCAGGTTGATATACCGGTTTACGATTTTGTAAAACACACACGATCAGAAAAAACGATTTCTGCACTGCCTCATCGTATTATTCTTGTAGACGGTATTTTGATTTTCAGTGAGCCAAAACTCAGAAAGCTTATGGATATCAAGATTTTTGTGGACACAGACGGTGACGTTCGGCTTTTGAGGAGATTACAGAGAGATATAAATGAGCGTGGCCGAGAACTGAATGGGGTTCTCAATCAATATGAGAAGTATGTACGCCCTATGCACCTCGAGTTTGTAGAGCCGAGTAAACGGTATGCAGATATCATCATACCCAGAGGAGGAGAAAATTTAGTCGCATTGGAAATGGTAACGGCATTAATTGAAGGCAAGCTCTCCTCCTAGTTTCAACCATTCAGATCTCTCCCAAACACCTCCATCCCATCAAACAACAGGTAAGGCCGGTGGTGGATCTTTAGTGCTGATTGTAAGTTATCAACAATGAAGAGCGAATCTCCTCCGGTTATAAAAATATCTGCTTCACCTTCTACATGCTCCATGTATTTTTTGATAAACCCCTGAATAGCCATAATAAAAGATCCTCCTGTACCCCACTGAACACTTTCTTCAGTTGATTTCCCGGGCCAGTTATCAGGTATATGATGATCTACAGCCGGGAGTTCAGGCAGCTGTTTATTAATAGATTCATAGAATAGTTTAAGGCCCGGCATGATCACTCCTCCCCTGTAAACACCCTCGCTTGTCATCCAGTCAACCGTGCAAGCCGTACCTGCATCTATACAAATCACATCGTTGTCTGTCACCGATACAGCTCCATAACACGTTAAAAATCGATCCATTCCAAGTGTATCCGGTGTTTTATAATCCATGTTAACCCGATCAACAAGCGAATTCGTCAATACTTTCACATCAATAAATCGAAGCAGCTCCAATATCCTGTTTAGAACATCTTTTCGAACCGAACTGATAACAACCATATCTGCATCAGGGCGCTCCTGAATCACCTCAGCCATGTTTTTTGCTGATCCATTTGATGCCTTATATATAATCTCCCACTCTATTCCCTTTTTTTCAGCTAATTTAATGTGAGAGTTACCGATATCGAGATATAAAATTNACATCTTTTCTTTTGTATTTGGAATGATTGATCCTTTTCATGTTTTATATTAGCGAATAACAAATTTAACGAAAAATTGATCTTTCCTAATGGAATTAAAAAATAAAGTAGCCATCGTAACCGGTGCCAGCAGCGGAATCGGCACTGCATTTGCTCATAAACTGATAGAAAAAGGTGCTACCGTTTACGGCCTTGCCCGCCGATTAAATAAACTGAAAGAGATTCAGTCTAAATTGGGCGAGCATTTTATACCTGTGCAGATGGATGTTACAAAACATAAAGATCTTGAAGAGTGGGTAAAGGAACAGTTTTCGGAAGATCACCTTCCCGACATTCTGGTTAATAATGCAGGGCTGGCCAAATTTGGCAATGTGGATGATCTCTCTGTTGAAGATTGGGACACGATGGTGAATACAAACTTAAATGGAATATTTTACCTGACGCGCCTCATCGTGCCCCTGATGAAAGAGAACCAGGATCACTGTCACATCATCAATATCGCGTCTGTTGCAGGTCTTCTGGGCAACCCTCAAATTTCGGGCTACAACGCTACAAAATTTGGAGTGAGAGGTTTTAGTGAAGCTCTCTTTAAGGAGCTACGATACGACAAGATCAAAGTGTCTGCCATGTTTCCGGGATCGATCGCTACAGACTTTTTTGATAAAGTGGGAAGCGAAACCCATTCAAATATGATGCAACCCGGTGACGTTGCAGATACGTTAATCCATCTGTTGGAAACTCCCGATAACTTTTTGATCAACGAAGTAACTATGCGACCATTAAATCCTAAAAACCCGGACAGCAAAGCGTGAAAAGCTATTTAAAATTCCTTCTCTTTTCGGTCGTCCTTCTCACATTTTCTGCATGTGAGAAGGAAGCGGAACTGGTTGATGAAGAGCTCTATAAAACCATTATGATTGAGCTTACCATCCTCAATCAAATGGACCGGGATTTGCTTGGAGATCGAGAAAAAACGGAACTGCGGGAAGAGATCTTTGAGAGTTACGGTGTGGATGAACAGAAGTTCAGCAGATCACATGAAATTTATCAATCCGATATTGAAGCCCAGATGGAGCGGGTAAGAGAAATACAGGATAGACTGCGCGCTGAACGCGACTCCGTGCAAGCGGCAGAGCGAAAATACCGCGACGAAACCAAACCGGACCCTGATGAAATACGGGAGCAAATCAGAAACCGAAACCGGGAACGCCTTTAATTTTTCACTCTACTGATTCTCTCTTGAAGCTAAATTTCAAAGCAAATCCATTGTCAGACTCCAATTCGTAATCAGCATCCAGCTGGCCCAACAACGCTTTTATAATTGTCACTCCAAGACCCTTTCCATTTTCAAATTCTTCACGATTAAAACCCGGACCGTTATCTGAATAACGTACATGCAGAAACTCTCCGACAGATGTTATTTTAAGATCTATTACTCCATCCTTCTTGTCGGTAAATGCATGTTTAAAAGAGTTTGTGACCAATTCACTGATCAAAACCCCAAGTGGCAGGGCTTGATTGATACTTAAATACTGTATTGAACTATCAACATTTACATCAACATTCTTGTCGGCTTCAATATACACGTCGACATGCCTGTTAATGAGATTGTTCAGATATTCGCTAAACGGAATATTTAAGAGGCTTTCCGATCGATAGAGCAGTTCGTGAACACCGGCTATGGAGTGAATTCGGTTTTGTGTCTTCTGTAAAATATCTATCACATATTCATTGTCCGTTTCCAGCCTCTGAAGATCAATTAAACTGGAAATAACGGCAAGATTATTTTTCACCCGGTGATGAATTTCAGAGATCAAAACCTCTTTCTCTTTGAGGGCTTCAACATTGCGTTTATTTGCCCTGTATGTTGCAATCATAAAGTAGATTGAAAATCCAAAAAGAAGAGCGATCAGCGTTCTAAAAAAAAGTCCGATCTGACTTGAATTGAGGATTCCGGATGTAAAGTAGTCCTCATCCAGACTTAATTTGAGCGTCCACTCATTTTCAGAGCCGCTTATAAAATGCAGATATTGGGTACTTGTATATCGCTCATCTCCCGATGAAGTACTCTTGGAGTATTGATAAAATACCTTATCATTTTCATCACGGATTTCCACACTAAACATATCTCGACCCGCCATGATATCATCAAAATCATCGGTAAAGTCCATACCAACCGTTAACGAACCGTGAAACTCGTCATCGTAATACAAAGGGGCATCAATCAAAAAGGCACTGCCACTTTGAATCAGGCCGGTCCACGGTGTCATATTAATTATGGAATCTCTCTTCATCATTAACCAATCATCACGGCGATAATCCAGTTCAAGAATATCAACACCTATGGCTTCACGATTCTCTTCGTAAGGCTCAATTAGTTGAATAACTCCATCCCGGTCAATCCATTCAAAAAACGTAAACGCCGGTTTAACATTTAACAGAAGGCTGGTCTCGAATTCAAAGTTGTCAAAATATTGTCCCCTCGAAAATTCCACCCTTGATTTATGATTGGCAAGGAGCAGAAGATTCTCGTTTACTGTTTCCTGAATTAACTCAGTTAGGAGACTTGCCGTAGATTCTACGGTTTGGGTTCTGGCATCTCTGATTTGTTTTTGATCAGCTTTCCACCCAAAATAGAATATGGCTACAAGGACTGTAGTAACAGAAAATGCAGTAAATAATCCCTTTTTTGATACTTTATGCAATGGTTCACCCTTGAATTGTAGATAATATTGTCCTGTGTAGAATTAAATAAATTTAGTAGAACATTAAAAACTTATTACAGATCTCAATAAGATGAAGAGCGTATTTAATACCCTATGAAGAGATGCCTAAAAAGGAGGTGCTTCTTCTTCGCCGTCTGATCCGAAATCTATAACCACTTCATCTGCTGTTCCACCATCTTTTGCAGGAGCACCCTTTTTAATTTTCCACGCTTTCACGTCAGTATACCAGTTCCCCTTGTATTCCCTGCTCTGTATATCAATAAATGCCGTTACGATTTCATCCTTCGTTACAGAGTTTTTATCAATTTGATCTCCCCACTGCGTTATACAAACTTTGCGCGGATACTCTCCCTCCGTTTCAAGAATAAAATCTCGCTTTCTCCAGGGGCCGTTTTTTCCCTTTCCTGACTGTTCTTCTAAAATCTTGATTACTTTGCCTGTGATATGCAGATCCATAATATTGCTGCTTGTTGAGAGTTAAATTTCTTCTCGTTACACTGAGAATGTTGTTAAAATAACGTGATTTTATTGAATTTCAGAACTTTTGAACCTGTTTAGTCAAAAGAAGTTAAATTTTAGGATTACCCGCTATGGCAAAATTAAAACTGGATTTGCACGACATTTATAACAAAGGCGATCAGATTGATCGGGAGCTGGAAAACATAATTGATGAGGCAGTTGAGAAGAAAATCAAAACTGTAGAAATTATACCCGGCAAAGGGTCGGGTCAGTTGAAGAAAAGGGTGTTGAAGTTTTTAGAACAGAAACATATCAAGCAGAAGTATCATCGAATAGATAAAGACAGCAAAAATCACGGCCGACTTTTTGTGTATTTCAAATTTTAAATGTAATGGTTATCTGCAATAGCCCCTTAGATCTACATCATATAAATCTGAGGTAGATTCAAAAAATAAATGACTTTTCTTATCAAACTCAGATAATATCACCTAATTCAATGGACGAGCAAAAGCGAAAAAAACTGATTGAACAGCGCAAAAAAAGTTTAAAAAAGAAGGAGCTTGAGAAAAGTTTAAAACAGAATTTGCAGACTGAAGAAAAGAAAGCTAAACAGCAGCAAATTCGCGAGAAGCACACCGGCAAATACGGCGACAGAATTCTGATCTTTTTTACAACCTTCGGTATTCTATACGTATTCTACTTTATGATATCCTTTATATTTAATTATATGTTTGGAGCAGGATTGGGCTTCTTGGGAATTAATTTAAGCTCACTCAAACCTATTATTCATATATTGATTCTGGGAGCCTCAATCATAAGTGCCGTAAGAAACAGATCCATTGTGGATGATATAGTTGAACGTTTTTAATCGTACAACTGTCCCGGTTACTCATCGAATTCCTCGAATAAGCTGTTAAAATCATTCTATTCGCGAACGAAACTATAATAAACTATTTTATCTAAATTGAAAGAGTTCAAAGGATTCACTCCATTTGTATTTAAACTCAAAAGAAATTTACAGGTTTGAAAAATAATTCTAATCCATCGAATAAAAATCCGGATAGCAATCAAAAAAAGGGGGCAAAAAAAGCGCAGCGCCCAACCGGATTTATCTATTGGTTCTATCTGATCATATTTGTTGTACTTGGCTACTGGATACTAACCGACGGAAACGGCTTTTTCGGAGCTCAGCCTGAGATTGAATACAGTACTTTTAAAGAACAACTCAGAAATGATAATGTTGAAAGAGTTCATATTCAGGGAGACCGGATTGACGGTACGTTCCGCACAGAGCAGCAGCTTCAAATAGCCGATGCCGACACTACAAATTATAAACACTTTATCACCGTTATACCGTCATTTGGCGATGACCGGCTAACCGACCTGCTCGAGGAGAATGATGTAATTATCTCTGCGGAAGCTGAATCTGATGGTTTTTGGTGGTACTTCATCATTTTTTCCATGCCTCTATTTTTCCTTCTGTTGATTGGCTGGATGTTTTATCGCCGAATGCAGATGCAGGGACGCGGAATGTTCAATATTGGCAAGAGCCAGGCAAAACTTCAGGAACCGGGCAAAAACAAAACCACCTTTGATGATATTGCCGGTATGGACGGGGCTAAAACCGAACTTCGCGAAATTATTGAGTTCCTGAAAGAACCGGGTCGGTTTGAAGAGATTGGAGCCAAACTTCCAAAAGGTGTCCTGCTGATGGGCCCTCCCGGTACCGGTAAAACACTGTTGGCACGGGCTGTTGCAGGTGAAGCAAATGTACCATTCTACACCATTACCGGATCCGATTTTATGGAAATGTTTGTGGGTGTTGGAGCCAAGCGTGTTCGCGAAATGTTTAAAGAGGCGAAAGAGAAATCTCCTGCCATTATTTTTATTGACGAGATCGACTCCATTGGCCGAAAAAGAGGAGCCGGTCTTGGCGGTGGGCACGATGAACGCGAACAGACTTTAAATCAACTGTTGGCAGAGCTGGATGGCTTTGAGCCAAGCGAAAATGTAATTGTGATGGCGGCAACCAACCGGCCGGACATTTTGGACCAGGCTCTTTTACGTCCTGGGCGATTCGACCGGCAGATAAGCGTGGATCTACCCTCGCAAAATTCCAGACACGAAATACTTAAAATTCACGCCAGAAATAAATCCATCGACGAGAGTGTTGATCTTAAAAAGATTGCCAGCAGCACTCCCGGTTTCAGCGGTGCAGATCTCGAGAATCTACTAAACGAAGCATCTCTCTATGCGGGAAGAAACAAGAGAAAGAAGATCATCATGGATGATATAGAGAATGCGCGAGATAAGATTATGATGGGGCTGGAACGTGAAGGTATGCAGATTGACGATGATGAAAAACGGATCCTCGCTTATCATGAGGCCGGACACGCTATTGTAGCCGCAGCACTTCCCAAAAGTGATCCGCTTCATAAAGTATCCGTGATACCAAGAGGAAAAGCGATGGGAATTACCATGCAGCTGCCCGAAAAGGAGAAGTATCTTTACGACAAGGAGTACCTACTGGATAGGATGGCGGTTATTATGGGAGGCCGCGCCGCAGAACAGCTTATCTTCAACACAGCCACCAGCGGTGCACAAAACGACCTGATGCGTGTTGCCAAACTATCTCGTAAAATGGTTGTTGAATGGGGAATGAGTGATAAATTTGGCCACCTTGCATTTGGCAGCGACGAGGAGGATGTATTTCTTGGCAGAGATATGACCCGGCAAAAAAGCTACAGTGATTCAACCGCAAGGGAGATTGATCAGGAAGTTCAGGCGATATCACATGAAGCCTACGACAGGGCTATTAACATTCTAAAGGAAAACCGTGAAGCGTTTGATAAACTTGCCGAACTGCTCATCGAAAAAGAGGAAGTTTCCGGTGAAGAGGTTCTATCCCTGATGGGTAAAAAGAGTGATACCACCGAAGATCAGTAATTTCAATATTCACATGATCGAATATACTCTATTGTAAAATATTATCGGTGGGGAAAAGACGCTGTTCTGCTCCTAAAATTGTTTCCCATTGGGAATCTAAACCGGCCCATGAATTTCTCTGCACAGTTTCGGGCCGGCAGATTTTTACATTATTTCACCTAATTTCGTTTTTGATTACTTAAAAATATGATGTAACGTTTGTATTGATTGAAATTAAACGAATCGAGTATATGGTTTCTAAGTTAACATCCCCTATTCTTCTTTCTACAATTACCTTTTTAATTACCTCCCTCCTCTTTATTAGCGGTTGCTCAACTGCAGAGCAAACCTCTGACCAAACTACCCCACAGCAAACGGCACAAACCATTGAAAGGCAACAGCAAAATCATGCTGAAATGGAAAGGGTATTCTGGGAAAGAGTTCAGCAATCCCGAATGAACTTTACCCAGGCAGATATCGATTTTATGACCGGTATGATTGGTCATCATGCACAGGCATTAATTATGTCCAGGCTGGCACCAGAAAATGGCGCAAGCTCTTCAATTCAGACACTCGCCGGAAGAATCATCAATGCGCAAAGCGATGAAATTTACCTAATGCAAAGATGGCTGAGAGACCGCGGTCAACCGGTTCCAATCGTTAACATTGACGGACTAATGCTCAACATTGAAATGGAAATGCCGGAAGGTGACCATAATGATCACCGGGTTCATGATATGCAGATGGATCATGACGACCACGACGCACATGCAGACATGGACCACAACGACATGGATCATGGAATGGGAATGATGCATGATCACAGCAATATGCCCGGCATGCTTACACAGGCTCAGTTGGAAGAACTTGCCGCTGCACATGGCACAGAATTTGATCGACTGTTTTTAACCTTTATGATTGAACATCACCGTGGAGCCGTAATCATGGTTGAAGAGCTGTTTGCTGCCGATGGTGCCGTATCCGACACCGAATCTTTTGAACTGGCATCCGGCATCAATGCGGAGCAGGTTACAGAAATTGAACGCATGAAATTAATGCTTGAAAACATCGATTAATTTTTAGCACTCTCCTTTTCGATATTTCATATCTCGAAAATGGATTTAAACAAACGATCTCTCTTAATAACCCAAAACAAATAACTCCTGTAGTATGATGAAACCATTACTTTCCGGGATGATACTTGCATTGGCCTCTGTACTGGTCTTTTCTAGTTGTGCATCCTCAGATATGCCTGAACAAAATGTTCAGCCAACATTGCAACCTATAACTGAAATCGAACAACCCAATCCTGACCCTCGTGAAGGACTAAGAGGCGGTTTATTCGATTATGAAGAGGCTATTTGGAATTTGAATCTGCTTTCAGCAACACCACCGCCTGAAGACTTTTTAGGCTCCTGGGCAACAGATTTAGCTTTTAAAGACAACTATATCATCCAGGGAAACTATAACGGTTTTGTAGTTTGGGATATGACGGATCCTTCAAACCCTGAAGTTGTTGTTGACTTCCTCTGCCCTGCATCTCAAAGTGATGTTTCCGTTTACGAAAATCTTCTCTTTGTTTCCGGTGAAGGATTAGGCGGACGTTTAGACTGTGGAACCGAAGGCGTAAGAGAAACTGTAAGTGCAGACAGACTTCGCGGAATCCGGATCTTTGATATCAGTGATATTGAAAATCCTGAGTATATCTCTAATGTGCAGACTTGCCGTGGTTCGCACACTCACTCTGTACTGAAAGATCCTAACGACAATGAAAACATCTATGTTTACATTTCCGGCTCGGCTCCTGTTCGTCCGGAAGAAGAGCTTCCAGGCTGCTCAAGTGCATTCCCGGATGAAGATCCCGAAAGTGCTCTATTTCGAATTGAAGTAATTAAAGTTCCATTGGCAAATCCTGAGGAAGCGCATATTGCTAACTCCCCTCGAATTTTTGAAGGTTTGACAGCGCCTCCAACTCACGGACCTGCGCCTGAAGAGCTGGCACAGATTGAACGACAAAGAGAAGCCGGACGATATGTTGCCAATTACGGCGGTTCACCTCGTGTGGTAAACGACAGGCTTGTCGCTGCATTTCTTGAGCAAATTGTGGAAGAAAGAGGCGGATCAGGCGAACCGACTGAAGCAGACAGCAGTGCACTTCGTGATCGACTTGACGAAATGTATGGTGAATTTATGGACGAGCGGCTGGCAGCCAGAGGTCGTGGACAGGACGTTGGTCCGAATCAGTGTCACGATATCACTCTCTACCCTGAAATTGGTTTAGCCGGTGGTGCTTGCGAAGGTTATGGTCTGCTTCTCGACATTTCCAATCCCGTAAACCCTGTTAGAATTGATGCCGTTGCCGATTCAAACTTTGCATACTGGCATTCGGCTACATTCAATAATGATGGAACAACCGTTCTCTTTACAGATGAATGGGGTGGCGGAACACAGCCTAAGTGTAGAGAAACAGATCCTTATGAGTGGGGAGCAAATGCGATATACTCAATTGGACCTGACGGGCAGATGGAATTTCAGAGCTACTTCAAAATGCCTGCAGTTCAAACATCTGCAGAGAATTGTGTTGCGCATAACGGTTCTATGATTCCTGTGCCAAATCGGGATATTATGGTACAATCCTGGTACCAGGGTGGAATTAATGTCTTTGATTTCACAGATCCCAAAAATCCGATTGAGATTGCCTTTCACGACCGCGGTCCAATCAACCCGGACAGAATGGAAGTTGGCGGAAGCTGGTCCATCTACTGGTACAATGGTTATCTGGTGAACTCTGAAATCGCACGCGGACTCGACATTTTCGAATTGGTTCCGAGTGATTTTCTCACTCAGAATGAAATTGACGCAGCCAATACGGTAGTTCTTGAGTATAAAAATGCTCAGGGTCAACCTAAGTATGAATGGCCCACTACCTTTGCATTGGCACGTGCCTATACCGATCAGCTGGAAAGAGATCGTGAACTGAACATGCGAACCATTCAAATGATCCGAAACGGACTGAATGAAGCTGAGAGCACAAACGGTTCTGGAAAAGCACGTGTACTGAATACAGTGGCTTCTTCGGTAGCAAACAGCGCTGCTTCATCATCCAACAGTGGTAAAGTAATGGAGCTTGCCCGAATCATTCGCGATCTGGGAGCGGCTTCCTAAGCAGATAATCACTTTTCTCATATTTCAAACCGGCATTGTGTCTAATATTTTTTAGATCATGATGCCGGTTTTTTTTTGTTATAATCTTAATGCAAATACAATTTGGGCAAAAAATCTTATTTGAAGTATCCGTTTTGAAAACAACTGACCACCATTTTAATGGAGAGTTATGACTGAAGCGACAGATGATACCCTGCAGAAACAAGTTGATGAACGTGAAGCCGACAGCAGAAAAAAGTACGGGACATTTGCGGGTGTCTTTGTCCCCACCCTGCTTACCATTCTCGGTGTAATTCTATTCCTCAGGCAAGGCTGGGTAATTGGCAATGCCGGACTACTTGGCGGTTGGCTTATTATTACTATTGCATTCATTATTGTCACTTTCACGGCTCTCTCGATGTCTTGCATCACCACCAATATTCGAATCAAAGCCGGTGGGGCCTACTCAATTATTTCACAATCTTTGGGATTGGAAGTTGGCGGCAGTGTGGGCGTTCCTCTCTATCTGGCACAGTCATTTGCTATTACAATGTACATCTTTGGTTTCAGAGAGGGATGGCTCTACATTTTTCCTGAACACTATGCAATTCTGGTAGACATTACCGTATTTGGAGTTCTGTTTTTTATCGCCTTCATCAGCGCAAAGCTTGCATTCAGAATTCAATATATCATACTTGCTGTAATCATAGCCGCACTTTTCTCGGTTGGAGCGACGGTCTTCACAGGGGTATTGGAGCATGATATTCAATGGTGGGGAGAATTTCCCGGAGCGCCGGAAAACAACTTTGAAGGCGTTAGCTTCTGGGTCGTTTTTGCGGTCCTCTTCCCTGCTGCTACAGGTATTATGGCCGGGGCTAATATGTCCGGTGAATTAAAAAACCCAAAAAAGAGTATTCCTATTGGAACCATTTCAGCAATATTAATCAGTTATGTGATTTATATGGCTGTTGGTTACTGGATGGCAAAAGTAGCAACCACTGAGGAGTTGGTGAGTAATTACAATATCATGATTGATAAAGCATTTTGGGGGCCGGCTGTGCTGGGAGGACTGCTGGGAGCTACATTCTCATCTGCGCTGGCCTCCATTGTGGGAGCCCCCAGAATTCTCCAGGCTTTGGGTGATCACCGTATTTTTCCGGGTGGTGAAACCTTTTCCAGGCTTGCAAAAAATGGGGAACCCCGTAATGCGATTATACTTACAGGTGGTATTGTTCTGTTTACGTTGATGCTGAGAGATTTAAACACCATCGCTCCGCTGATTACCATGTTTTTCCTTATCACCTACATGATGATCAATCTCGTTGTGTTTATTGAACAGAAAATGGACATGATTAGCTTCCGTCCTACTTTCGCAGTACCGCGTTTTGTTCCGGTTGTAGGAACTTTGGGATGCCTTTTTACGATGTTTATCATCAATCCAACATTTGGGCTAGTTGCGCTTGGGGTTGTCGTTGCTACTTACCTCTATCTGACAAATCGAAAACTAAAAGTTCCTTATGGTGATATGAGAAGTGGCTTATTTACTTCACTGGCTGAGTGGGCAGCCAAGAAAGTGTCACTTTTGCCATCCAATAATGAACGTGCCTGGAAAGCAAACCTTCTGGTTCCGGTGAGAAGTTCAAGAGAGCTGCGTGGAAGTTTTAGTTTAATACGAAATTTAGTCTACCCAAGGGGGTCTATAAAACTGATTGGTATTTCATCAGATCAGAATCCGGACGAACTGCGTGATTCACTCACTAATTTAGCCGACTCTTTCAGAAAAGAGAATGTATATACCCGTTGGTCTGTGCTGGATTCCAGAAATTTTAAGGATGCGGTAATGGATTCCTTACAAACACTGCAGGGTACTTTTTTCTCCCCAAATATACTGTTTCTCAAATTACCCCATCAAAACAGAAATGATGAAATGATCCATAGTATTATAAATGAAGCACGTACCAATAAAATGGGAATACAACTGTATGCGGAGGATCCTGTTGCCCAGCTTGGCAGGAGCGCATCCGTTAATGTTTGGATACATGAGAAAAGTCCGGGATGGGATCTCAGTATGGATATGGGTAATATCGATCTCTCCATGCTCTCGGCCTACAAGCTTTCTCAAAATTGGAATGCTACAATGCGAGTGATTACGGTTGTTGAGGAGTCTGAAGTGGAAAATGCTTATAAATATCTTGAAAATTTACTGGACTTGGCCAGACTTAAGAATGTAATTCCCCATGTTGAAATAGGTAATTTTGAAGAAGCAATGAGGTCGGCTCCGCAAGCAGATGTAGATTTTTTTGGTCTACCTGATGATCCGGATTTAGAGAAACTCCGTCATTTTGTGCATGTAACTCGTTCAGCATGTGTATTTGTAGCCGACTCAGGTAATGAGAATATTATGGCGTAAAGAGGTGAGCCCCTATCAAAACAGATCAAGATTGGGAATTAGATTAAACAATTTGATTGGTCTGCAACTTCACTTTGAATAATTCCGTAGAGCAGTATATCCGTAAATTAAAGTAATCAGTTATGAACACTCCGATTCAAAAACTTCTCCTAACATTACTTTCACTTATACTGATCACATTCACTTTTTCAAACATTTCTGTAGCTCAGGATAGCGGAACATTTATCACTTCAAATCAAGCTGAAGCAGAAATTGTACCCCGCTATCCCACCGGTGATGCGGAATACCACATCACCACAAATGAGAAAAGTGTCAATCTTTTGCTTACCAATAGCGCCATTTATCTTCAGTTTACGGATGACTATTTAGAAAAGGTTGCCGAAGAAATTCGCGGTAAAAATGAATCTGAGGACTCCACACATTTTGCTGCCGTTTTACGATCGGCACTGAGTAGCGGTGTGCGAACACTTCTTGACCGCGCCATTACCGTTCCACTCGATGAAATTGAAGAGATCTATTACGAAAATGGAAGGCTTTTTATCATCAACAGGGACGGTAAAGATATGTTTGATGGAGCCAAAATTGAAGATACCTTAATAATGGAAGATTTCTCCCGAAGAGATGCCAGACGGTTTATCGCCGAGGCAGAAAAGAGAATGATTTAATAGTTAGAGTTTCATTTATTTTATTCCTTTAGCCACTACAAACTCTCCCAGTATATTGTATTTGTCTCCTTTTTTAAACTCAGAAATGGAGTTCAGGTATTCACTATGGGCTTCCCGTTTGGTTTGCTCATCAAATTTTTGATACGCCAACGCTACCGGTCCACCGGCGAAGGCAGCTAAAATTGCATGGTCATCATTTTCGTAGTATAGGTTCACGTCCATACGTTCAATCCAAACAGGTTCGAAACCTGCCTCTTTTATTGAATACCTCAAGGCGTTACCCGTTCCCTGCTGAAAAAACATTGGACAGACATCCGTTTTTACTCTCTTATCAACAATTGGAAAAATCTCTGCCCAGCCACAATTCTTCCGTTCACCCCATACAGCAATCGCCACTCTTCCTCCGGGTTTAAGCACTCTGTACATCTCGCGCAGGGCTCCAACAGGATCCGGAACATACATTAACCCTAGTGCGCAGATAGCTACATCGAATTGTTCAGGCTCAATGTCAAGATTTTCAGCATCCATCCTATTGAATTCTACATGGCTATAACCATTTCCATTTAATCTCGAGTCTGCCAGATGAAGCATTCCTTCTGATAAATCCGTTGCCGTAACAGTGCCTCCCGGGGCCACGGCTATAGCTATTCTCTCGGTTACCAATCCGGTTCCGCAAGCTGTTTCCAGTACATGCTCACCCGGACTCAGCTCAATCATCTCCAACAGCTTATCCTGAGCAGGTTTAAGTTGTTCTTTCCATGAATTTTCATAAAAACCGGAAGCTTTATCCCATCCATAGCGTTGTACCCGTCTTTGTAATCTTGGCTCCATAATTCTAGTATTTATATCTTTCGATTATCACAATAACTCAGATACTCTTTAATAAAAACAGTGAAAAATTACCCTTTAGTCCTGCAACTCTTTTTCAGTCAGTATTACCTCCCTGCTCACCGGTATGGCTCTTTTGAAATCGTCTAACACCGGACTCAAACTGTCAGCTTTCTGAATAACCTTCATAACTTCTTTTTCATCAGCAGGGCTCTGGATAAATACTTTATATCTCAACTCTTTAAATCCGGGCGAGCGGTCGTCTATTCCCAACATTCCGCGGGCATCCATATCCGATTCTACGATAATTTCGATATCGTGGATAGGAACACCCATCAAAGCTGCCTGTTGTGAGTAGGCTATCGCAAGACAGCTTCCCAATGCTCCCCTCTCCAGTATGCCGGGACCCGGTCCTGCGTCGTTGCCTCCTTCAGTTTTACCGATATCCACTTTAAATGACCAGTGTTTATGTTCAACTTCGCAAGTGGTGCCATTAAATAAACGAATCTTAGTTCTGGCAGTGCTCTTTCCTAGATTTGGTTTCAGTGTAACCGCCTTCCTGTTGCGTAAAAAAGCATTTTTAATTGTCGAAGTATCAGCCATCTCAAGTCCTAATAGATTTTTAAAGTTTGATTTTACTATTTCAACTAAGCTTTTGCTTCGATACAGACTGACTCCAGCTTTAGACTGTTACCAGCATCATCAAAATCAAAGACGGGATCCATTTGCCTTATTTCTTCCACAACCTTAAATCCATTCGATTCCAGTTTAGAGCACCATTCCTCAACTCTGTAAAGATTGAAACCAAACTTAGTGAATGGGAAACCAAGCATACTATTACGGGTTCTCATACCCGTATAAAACTTCCCTCCTGTTTTGAGAACCCTACGTATCTCACTCAGATGAACTGCAGGGTCATCCCAGAAGTAAATGACCATGTTACAAAATACGATATCAAATGAGTTGTCAGTAAATGGTATAAGCTCACTGTTGCCTGTTTGAAGATTTAATTTCTCATTTTCAACAAATGAACTGTTATTTAACTTGGCTAAGTTTGTCATCTCCGGCGAATAGTCGATTCCATTTACCTGAAGATTATTCGCTTTTGCAAACAAATTGGAAAAGTGTGTGCCGCTGCCATATCCAATTTCCAGGATGGAATCGTGATGATGAACTTCTAAAAAGCTAATCATCAGATCATAAAGAGGGCGATTGCCTTTGCCCATCTTAGCAGCAATTTCAGGCGCAAAATTGCCGGAAGGTTTTCTAAGTTGTTTCGCAATAAATTGAGGATCAGTCATTTTACTCAATGGTGTTAAATATAAAGTCGATCATCTTTTATTCGTCCGCTCAGCGAGTACTTAAAAACTGATTTACCCTTGTAAGCTGCGGACGGCTGCTCTCTTCTTCAGTGATTTGAAGTAAATTTTCAAAATAGTAGGAAGCCAAATCAGCATCTCCTGCTTTCTCCGCTGCCATCCCTGCTCCATACAAACTGTTAAACCGGCTTGGAGAGATACTCAGTGTGGTTTCATATGCTGTTAGCGCTTCAATTGGCTTATCATGAGATAGCAACATATCTCCAAGCAGTTCTCTGGCCGGCAGAACTTCACTTGGCGTTACCGGGTGCTTATCTACAGAATCCTCCAGATCGGCAGCCTCACGCATCAAGGCAAGAGCTTCGTTCACTTTTTCCTTAGCATTTAAAATCCAGGCCTGAATAGTTTTTCGTTGCACATCCACCAGTAGAGCCCAGTATTCTTCTTCTCTCTCTAAAGTCTCACGATGCAGTTGTTCCAGCACATCAACTGCTTCTCTTGCAGACTGCAAATCCCCGGTTTTAGCCGAGCCAAGTCCTTTTGTCCACCAGCTAATCGCCTCATATTGAGGAAATTGATTCCAGTCAAATCCACTTTCCGGTTTTGGGTTCAGCTGAGCAGCTCTCTCCCAATTACTCTGCTCCAATACATATCGAGCCCGGGCTGCAGCAACTCCATAGGCGGCACCAAAATGTGGCTGATAATTATCAATCGCCATTAGTTCATTGAGTACCTGTGAGGCAGCATTATCCTGACCTTTTTGAAGATATCCGTACATCATGTAGTCCAATGCATGTGCATGGTGCATAGAGGTCATATCCTCAACCGGCTGCCTTAATGCGGCATCCGCTGATCTTCTATTCCAGGCTATCGTTTCATCCCATTTACCAATTCGAACAAAAATATGACTAGGCATGTGAAGTGCATGCGGTACATCAGGTGCCAGTTCCTCATAACCGTTGGCAAATTCCACACCTTTATCAGCCAATACCGGATTGTCGTAAGCGTGAATGATATAATGGAACAGCCCCGGATGGTTGGGCGACATCTCCAGAAGCTTTTCCATCATTTCACCTGATGATTTGTTTTTACTAAACATCTCATCATCAGCCGGAGCCGTTGCCAGCATAGACAACCCGTAGAAAGCACCGGCCTCTACATCATCCGGATTTTGATCATAAATTTCTTCAAGCGCATGCTCCCAGGCTTTAACTCCTTCACTGTAACCATGATCAGCCGCGGCATCATAATAGCTGTAGAGTGCCATAATATGATTCTCCTCTTTTTGAGTTACTCCCTCAATACCATCTGCCGCCAACCGGATAGCATCAAATCCTTTTTGAAACATCTTGTCTGTGGGGGGTGCCCAAAGTGGATTAAACTGAGTCATAGCCACGCCCCAATGGGCCATTGAGCAATTTGGGTCAGACTCCAGCGACTCTTGAAAAATATCGTATGCCTGATCGTACATCATATGATGCAGCATTGTTAGCCCGTCTATAAAGTAACTGCTTCCCACTTCATTGCAAGAAACCTCAAAATGAACCGTTCCGGCATTCTCGGCGCTATGCTGCGCAAATAGTACAGTTTGATTTATAATAAATAATCCGATAATCCATACAAGTATTTTTCCATTCCTGATCATAATAGTAAAAGTGTGATTTGTTTATTTAATTATAGGTATTGATTGGATCCATCGTCAGATGTTTACACAATCCCTCAACTATAGAAGCCGAAAAATTGATGAATGTTTATCACTCATCAATCAATTATTTCAATTCAGTAGCAGGGAGGAGTAAACACCAGGTATTGCTTAAATGAACAGAGAGGTATAGTGGTGGAGAGTTCCAAAATCACAATGCTATTGCAAAAACACGCTTCCGGCCATCGGGAAGCTTTGGATGAGCTTATACCCCTCGTATACGAAAAAATGCAGCAGATGGCTAAGTACCGCCTGCAGGGTGAAAAAGATGGACATACCATTAATACAACCGCACTGGTACATGAAGCCTACCTCAAACTGGTTGATTTCGACCGGATTGAGTGGCAGAACAGAGATCATTTTTTCGGAATCGCATCACAGGTAATGAGAAATATCCTGGTTGATTATGCGGTGAAACAGCAGGCTCAAAAACGTGGCGGTAAACAGCATAAGGTTACATTAGGTGAGTCTGATTGTGCAACTGAACTGAATCTTGAAGATATATTAACAGTCCATCAGCTTCTCGAAAGGCTTGAAGAAATTGATGAGAGACAAGTTCGGGTTGTGGAGTGCAGGTTTTTCGGTTGCCTGACCATAGAAGAAACTGCAAATGCTCTCAACATTTCCACGGCTACTGTTAGCCGGGATTGGAATATGGCCAGGGCATGGCTGAACAGAGAACTGGAATTCATCAGGTGATAAACTCCAATATCAAATTGTAGCTATGACTGAACATCAAAAATGGCCGTTTATAAAGAAGGTTTTCAGTGAAGCGCTAGAACTGAAAGAGTCTGACCGGAAACAATTTATCGAAATCAGTTGTCAGGAAGACCCTCATCTAATTAAAGAGGTTTGGAGTTTAATCGACGCAAGTAAACAACCCAGCCCTCTCGATCAATCCATTGCCCCGCTCACGGCCGGTGTTTTTGAAACGAAGAATTTAAGTGGTAAAAAAGTCGGTCCCTACAAAGTTTTAGAGGAGATTGACCACGGCGGAATGGGTACAGTATACCTGGCTAAAAGAGACGACGGACATTTTGAACAGCAGGTTGCTCTTAAGCTACTTAAAAACGGATTTAGCACAAATCGGCAGATTCAGCAGTTTGTTGTAGAACGGCAAATTTTGGCATCTCTAAATCACGACCATATTGCCAGATTACTGGATGGAGGAGTAACAGAAAATGGCCAGCCGTGGTTTGCAATGGAGTATGTAAAAGGTTTGCCAATAGATCAGTACTGTAAAAAACATCAGCTTAGTCTAAAACAGCGCCTCTCACTCTTTAAGGATGTTTGTAACGCGGTTCATTTTGCTCACCGTAAACTGATAGTCCATCGTGATCTAAAACCCTCAAACATTTTAGTTACTAAAAACGGCAGCATTAAACTGCTTGATTTTGGTATCGCGAAAGTACTAAACCAGGATGAGCTGTTTGATTTTGAATCTGGAGAATCTGTTAAGGGATTTATTCCGCTTACACCGGCCTATGCCAGTCCTGAACAGATCCGAAATAAGTCTGTTACAGTCGCTTCAGATATCTACCAGCTCGGGGTTGTTCTTTATGAACTTCTGACCGGGAAAAGCCCCTATCAGGTTGCCGGAAAAAATCCGGAAGAGATAGAGGAAACGATTTGTAACTCATTGCCCCCCTGCCCCAGCAATGTACTCACGGCCAAAGGTGGAATAATGAATATATTGTTTACTAAAACAGCCCTTATTCAACCAAAAGATCTCCGGGGGGATCTGGATGCTATTATCCTGAAATCTCTTCAAAAAAAACCGGATGAAAGATACCACTCCGTCGATCAGTTCACTGCCGATTTAAAAAGATATCTGAAGGGATATCCTGTGAAAGCCCGGCAAAATACAATGATTTACAGAACTCATAAATTCATTAATCGAAATAAGCTGGCGGTTACATCAGTCTCAGCTATCATTTCAGTGGCACTTATCTATTTGATGACCATCACCCATCACTCTCAGCAAATTCAGATGGCATTGAGCCAGGCTCAAGAAGAGGCCGAAAAATCGGAACAGGTTATCAATTTTATGATGGGAATGTTCAAGTCCGGAAATCCGACTGAGAGTCTGGGAGAAACAGTTACTGCAGACATGCTGCTGAAACGTGGAATAGAAGAAGCCGATCAACTAAGTGGCCAACCGGTGATTCAGGCTCAAATGTACGACGTTGTTGGCCGGGCTTATCGTGAACTTGGTGAATATAGCCGGGCGCATCCGCTCTTCATCAAATCGATGGAAATATGGAGTGAACATCTGCCGGAAAACGACTTAACTATCGCTGATTCTTATTACAATCTGGGCACAGTGCTCCATCATATGGGAAAATATAAGGAGTCAGACAACTATTTTGAACGGGCCATTCAAATTTATAAACAAAACCCCGGGCTTGAATCAACAGAGTACGCCAACAGTTTATATGCGGTTGCGGCGATTCGGTTTGTACAGCGCGACTACGAAACCGCAGAATCGTATCACAGAAAGGCACTTGAAATGAGACTTCAATTACCCGGCGAAGACCCTCTGCATATTGGGGCAAGCTATGAAGGGCTCGGCTCTACACTTTTCCAGCTTGGGAAGGCGCATGATGCCATGGAGTTACTTGACAATGCTTACGAGATTTATAATCAAAACTACGGCAAACACCATCCCAGAATCGCTAAAGTTCTGATGACGCGCTCCAGTGTTCTACAACATTTTGACAACTCAGATCAAGCCGAAGAGGACCTTAAGATGGCTTTTGAAATCCAGAAGAGCGTGTATGGCGATGATCATATCGAAACAGAAATTATTAAAAAAGCTATTGGTGATTTTTACAGATCTGAAGAGGAGTTTACACTTGCTGAATTACACTATCTCGAAGTTTTAGAATCCATTGAGAAAAAAAATCAGGATTTGTATCCATTAAAGCGACCCGTACTTCAGGCATTATCCCAACTCTATATGGATACCGGCAACTATCAATCAGCGGAGGCAACTTTGCGAGAAACTGTTCACCTGCTTGAATCTGTATTAAATCCCAATCACCCGCGTCTAAGTTCAGCAAGAAGGAATCTGGGATTATGCTTAGCATATCTGGAAAACTATGAAGAAGCTGAAACCCACCTTCTAAAGAGTTTAACTTCGATTCGAACCCGAGCAGAGAACAGTGATCAGCGACAGGTAGAAATGGCAGAATCACTGGAGGCTCTCATTGAATTATATGAGCTTTGGGGAAATTCAGAGAAAGTAAATAGCTACAGTAATGATTTGGCTCAGTTACCCGATATTGACTAATACCCTCTTACAGAGTAAATGGCATTATTCTTCTGCAGTTACAGGTTCCAGGATATAGTCGACTTTAAAAATTCTTTTGACCGGAAACCCGCTTTTTTCTGCATGTTTATGAATCAGATCTTCATTATCAGCAACATAGACGCAGTGGGTTCTACCTTCACTTATATATGAGTGGACCCACTGCACATCAGGCCCGATATCTCTTAATGCTCGCACAGATTGCAATGCAGCAGCTTTCTTATCTCGTTCATTTAGCTGATGAACTCCCGGAACTTCTCTTTCGATTACATATTTTGGCATAATTGTAGGAATTGAATGTTAAAATTCATGCTTTATACTATTAATGAAAAGACCCCCGGTCACTTTTTTATAACATAGGGGTCTTATGTTGAAGTAATTAATGATTGAGTCAGATATCATCGGAATTGATATCAACCGTAATCATAAACCCATTTGTACCGTTTGACTCAAAATTATTATCACCCAACTTATATGCCTGTACTTTATTCGGCATCATCACAAATCCGTCGTGTCGGGGAGCTCCCCAGTATATAATATTTGTAAGAACGGCAGGCTCACTGTTCATCGCAGTTTCCGGATGTATCAGGTGCATTTCGCCTGCTCTACCGTTATTAAGAAGTGCAGTAGCTTCCCTGGAATTTGCCTGCCACTGTATTCTCAAATCCTCTTCAACACTAAAAGATTGCCACTCGGCAGGAAAGAGTGGCGCTAAGATAGCTGAAATCCCCTCTTTTTGATCAGAAGCAACTGACGGATCAAAATGTAGTTTGGCCCAATCCATTTGTCCATCCTCCCATCCTTCGCCAAGGTCACCGGCAATCCAGAAAGTGATACCCTCCAGATTCACATCACCATAATGCCCATGATTTACTTTCCATGCCATGTTAAACTTACAGAAGTGAGCATTTTCACCGTCAGCATGTTCGTGTGCCGCCGGCTCTGTATTAAAATAACATTGACAAAACATTGGGCACGTACATGCCTCAATCGCAGTTGCATTAAATGACCAATCTTTCACATTATCATTACTCTTTTCCGACTGTATCAACAAAAATGCTGTCCCGAAAAGAAAAATAAATGTTATACCGACATACATATACCTCTTCATAACTTTGATCCCTTTTTAATTTTAAATTGACTTTTTTCAGATGGCTATTGGATGTGCTCTATTCTTGATTCTTACTGTATCAATTCACATCACAGCTGTTATTAAATGCTCGCACATTAAACTATCCAATCCATAAATAGAAGCCGATAAAACGAGAGGATCTTATCATCAGAAGAGAAAAAATAATAGATTGCCCGCCATTTGAGACGGGAAGAGCTAACAAAATATGTCTGTAAATAAAAAAAGGGAGCGACTATCCCCGGGCCGCTCCCTTTTTTATGCAATAACTTCTGAAAAGGACTGCTCAACATCCTTCTCAAAAGGCTCTGTCTTGATAATCATCATGTCAAAAATCACAATATTTACTTACTCTGACTGTATGACACAAGAAAGAGCCATTCCTTACAAAATTTTTTAAAAAATATTTTAAGGCTTAATAACTGTTTTTCCTCTGGTGTGAAGTGACTCAATCTCCTGAAGAGCATCCTGAGTATCTTCCAGTTTAAAAGTTTTGGTAACAGGAACTTTCAAGGCGCCGCTGTCGGCCAATGTACTCAACTGTTCGAGCTGTACAGCATTTGGTTCCACAAAAACATATTGAAAGTGAACATCATCTCTTCGTTCAGGGTCGCTATTGGTAATAGATATTAGTCGCCCATCCTTCTTCAATCTGTCATGCGATTGCTTTAGCGAATCCCCTCTTGAACAGTGAAATATGATATCCACGCCATCGGGTGCAATCTTATCAACAGCATCACCGAGGTCACCTTCACTGTAGTCGATGGTGAAATCTGCTCCCAGCTTTTTCATGTACTCCTGGTTTGAAGGTCCGGCAACCCCAATCACGGTAGCACCTTTCCAGTTAGCGAGCTGAATAGCCAATGAGCCGACTCCACCGGATGCACCCAAAATCAGAAGCGTCTCACCCTTTTTCAATTTACCCGCATCAAACAGAGACTGGTAGGCGGTTAGACCTGTGAGAGGGACTCCTCCTGCCTCTTCGAGAGTCAATTTCTCAGGGCTTTTTGCCACATAACTTTCGGGGATCGCTACATACTCGGCAAATGTGCCGTACTGAATCACTGGTCGCCTCGCATAAGCGTATACTTTATCACCTTCAGAAAATCTCCGGGCAGAGTATCCTCTCTTCTCAATAACGCCGGCAACATCCCAACCGGGAATCACGGGAAATTCTGCGGGTATGGCATCTTTTAACATACCTCTGGCAACGGCTGCATCTACAGGGTTTACACCGGCTGATTTTACTCTGATCAGCACCTCTCCTTCTGCCGGTTCAGGTTTATCAACTTCTCCAACTTTGACTTGATCTAATTCGCCAAATTCATCGAAATAGGCTGCTTTCATTTTGTTACTCATAATTAAATTATATCTGAATTAACTGATCTATTCAGAGAAGTAACAAGGTTACAAACAGGCTCGTTTCGTCTATGGGTATAATAAATAGTGCAGTAAGCTACTCCTACCTAGTATTTAAGAGTACCAGGCACAACCTTTAAACATCAGTCAGACTCAAATCCTGTCCAAACCGGAATACCCAAAAATTCTCCAAGTTTTCGTGCATCATCCAGAATTTCAATTTTATTACCGTGATCGATCACATTCAGCCGCCTGCCATCTTTTAGTACCAGATTCAGTTCATAGCTGTAATAAGATGACTTGTCACTTTTAACATATTCACGGATCAACTGGATGGCATGAACAGTGCTGAGCATAGCTGCTTTTTTTTCATCCTCAGGCCGGTAGATAAAATCCGGCTTTTTGTGCCCCTTCCAGTACATGCTCGAATATTTGTCGAATACACGAGGTTTTGCCATAGAGTAGTAGATCCATCCGCCTACACCTGCAAACAGAGCACCAAACAGAAGTATGGCAAGAACTGCCCATGCCGATTCCATATCCGGGCTATCCGCTCCTATTGTTAAAAAAAGGATGGGAAACCCTACCCCCACCGTCATAAAAAGTCCGGAAAAAAGCTTTGCTCCCGTTGTGGGACGAAACTCCAATCGGTGCAAATCCACCTCAATCAACCGATGAGTATGAAAATTACTCCCTCCCCTTTTCAGTGGTACCCAATCAATCGAATTAGCCAGCGGATCGTTAAACCGGGACGGGTCAAAAGGTTCTNTAGTAATGGCTTTCTTAATCCACTTTTTGAATTTTTTCAACATTGTGATATGGATCAAATTAATGGCTAATGCATTATCGTAAATGAACTCATAAGAGATAAACCATTTTTATTAAAATAATTTAATATTAATTACATCTATTTAGCTGAATGAAATTCAATTTATATGCCTTTAGGAATCGAATGGTATCAGATAATTTTCTGAACCCATATACAAATAACCCCTTAATAATTTAAATGAGACGATATGAAACATAGTTTAAGCCTTTTAATTTTATTCGCAGGCCTGTTGATTTTTTCGGCTTGCAGTGACACTGCCGTCAGTAATTCAGAAGTTGAGTTGACTACTGAAGCATTCAATTCAGAAGCCGAAAAAAGAGCCCCAGCTCCCGGCGATCAAACCATTGCAGATATTGTTGTTGAAGCTGCATCAGCTGAGGAAGACGCAGAGTTCACCCTGTTACTGGCCGCATTGGAATATACCGGGCTTACTGGCGTATTTACAGGTGGAGATCAATACACCGTATTTGCTCCTGTAGATCAAGCATTTGTAAACCTGGTTGAAGCTCTTTCCGGTGATCTTGATTCAGATATCCTGGAAAACGACAGGCCTTTCGCAGCCATTGATGATCTGCTTGGTGATGGTGCCGTAGCCAATGTTCTTCTCTACCATGTAGCCGAAGGGCGACGAGCGGCAAACAGTGTAGTACCCAGAAATATGCGTGCCAAAGACAGAAAAATAAGTACTCTCTTGGAAGGTGCCAGTTTCTATGTAGCATTCGGTGGAACCATTACCGATATAGCCGGACAAGAAGTGAGTATCACCGCAGCTGATGTTTCTGCTTCTAACGGAATCATCCATGTGATTGATACTGTTCTCCTGCCTTTGGAGTAGAAGCTACTTTCACAACATGATTCTACTACTTATAAGCCCATATAGTCTTCGTGCTATATGGGCGTTCTTTTGAAATAACCTTCCTGATCTTTTCAGCCAACCCCCTTTCGGTTTGTCAATCCTTCTCATTGAATGGTTAGCAAAGTTGGATATATCCAACCAGTGTGCTAAGAAAGTAATTGAGACATAAAAAAAGCCTTCATCTGAAACCAGATGAAGGCTTGTACCTCGGGCCGGGCTCGAACCGGCACTGACATTGTAATGTCAATTGGATTTTAAGTCCAAAATGATGAATTATTGTCTTTTCTTATCCTTTCTCTAAATCATTGCTTTTCATTGTATTTAACCCCTATTCAGCTTATTTTCTTTTATCGGCTTTTATTGTTTAACCTTGTAACTGCC
>SL_7KL_010_BRINEDRAFT_10000059_pt1 | contig 43856 bp, 34 predicted proteins | sample SodLak_010_BRINE_FD_10663 | JGI IMG/M metagenome (IMG submission 10663)
TCTTAGAGCCGGAGGGGGTTGCACGGCTGCTGGAAGTGCCAAAAACGTGGGAGTTCACCGCGTGGCTGTGCCTTGGTCACCCCGAATTTGACGATGACACGCCGCTTTTGCACCGCGCAGGCTGGCAGGAGAACACGCCGACACGCTGGCAGCAGCGGTGAGCTATCTGCGCGCGCGCGGTGCCGATACATTGCGCAGATCATGGGCTGTGATATCCGCAACCGGCCGGTGCAAAATCACCTCTCTGCGCATCAGGTCGATGCCAAAGATCGTGATGCGCGTGGCCAGTCCGGGGCAGGCGGGGTGCGTGCAGTGAAATTCGGTGACAGTGACAAGGGCGTGGGGGCCGATCTGCGTATGGTCGCGCACCAGTCCTTTCACGCGCTGAATGTGCCACAACGTGATAGCCTTGTCCCGAATCTCGGCGGCAAAGCTCATAACTGGGTGGGGTTCGGCGCGTCGGGATAGACAAGGGTCGGATCAAAGCTTTTGGCGTTTTCCCTGAAGCGCAGTGGCCCGCCTGCATCTGCCCCTGTCGGGACCGCGCGGTAAAAGCAGGAGTGGTAGCCGACATGGCAGGATGCACCGCTGCCCGCCACTGACACGCGCAGCCAGATCGCGTCCTGATCGTCGTCAATTCGTGCCTCGACCACCTGCTGCACCAGCCCTGATGTCGCCCCTTTGTGCCACAGCGTCTGGCGCGCGCGGCTGAAATAATGCGCCTCTCCCGTTTGCAGCGTCAGGCGCAGGGCGGCGTCATTCATCCAGCCCAGCATCAGCACCTCGCCGGTTGTGGCATCGGTCGTGATGCAGGGCAGAAGACCGTCAGGTCCGAATTTCGGCGCAAGCACCGCGCCTTCCTCGACCTCTTCGACGCTGCGGCGGGGGTGGAATTCGGGGTGGGGCATGAGATGACCTTGTGCATAGATTTGTTATACTATAACAAACACACCAAATCTGACGTCGCAAGTCGAAAGCGCCCCTTGTCATGCATGCTCCCATCCCTGTTACCTTGCTTACCGGTTTTCTAGGGTCTGGAAAGACAACCCTTCTCAACCGCCTGCTGCATGACCCGCAAGCGGGGCGCGTTGCTGTCATCGTCAATGAATTTGGCGAGGCGGGGCTGGATCATGACCTGATCGAGGAAGCTGCCGAAGATGTCGTGCTGATGCCGGCAGGGTGTATCTGCTGCTCGATCCGAGGTGATCTGTCGAGAACGCTGATCTCGCTTCTGGCGCGGCGGGTGCGCGGGGAATTGCCCTTTGACCGCGTGGTGATCGAGACGACGGGGCTGGCCGATCCCGGCCCTGTGCATCACACCCTCATGGTCGATCCGGTGTTGTCGCCAAATTATGTGCTGGACGGCACGGTGACTGTGGTGGATTCGGCGCTGGGCGCGCGCACGCTGGACCGCCACGCGGAGGCGCAGGCGCAAGTGGCCATGGCCGACCGGATCGTGCTGAGCAAGCGCGACCTGACCGACGCGCAGGCCTGCCGCGTGTTGGAGGCGCGACTGGACAAGCTGAACCCACATGCAGGCCGTATATGGGCGGACAAGGGCGCGGTGCCTGTGGGGGCACTTTGGGGCTTGGGGGTTCAGCAAAAACACGCAGCGCCCGCGCAAGTGGTGGCATGGCTGGCGGCCCCCAAGCCAGAAGCTAGCGCGTTGTCAGGGCTGTCGGGCCTGAGCACAGCCAAGTCAGCGCCAAACACGCCCCTTGCCACACCGTCGCATCACGCATCCGATGACCGGATCACAACCGCCTCAATCGAGGTGACAGAGCCGATTGCAGCAAGCGTGTTCGATTTCTGGCTGGATACACTGATTGCTCTGAAAGGCCCCGATATTCTGCGCATCAAGGGGATTGTGCATCTGCAAGATATGCCCCACCCCTTCGTGTTTCACGGCGTGCAGCATATTTTCGCACCACCTGTGCCGCTGGAGAACTGGCGCGAGGGGGACCGCACCAGCCGTGTGGTCATCATCGCGCGCGATATTCCCCAGCAAGACCTTGTCGACAGCCTGTCGATGCTGCGTATGCGCCCCGAGCAAGACCATGCCGCGCAAGGCATCACGCTTCACACAATGTCAGAGCCGTTCTAACCCCGCCGTGACCGTGCATGGTCTGGGGGCGCATGGTCTGGGGGTGTTGCCCGAATGGCCGTCCCGCCAAGCGCCGCTGTCGCGGCCAGATCATCTTGTCGCCGTGAAACTGATATTACAGCGAACGCAACATGACCCAATCCCATTCCCCTCGTCACATTGCCACGCTTGGAGCGCTGTTCACCCTGTCAGGGGCGGCGGCGCTGATTTATCAGGTGCTTTGGGTGCGCGAATTGGGGTTGCTGTTCGGCTCTACCGCGCAGGCAGCGGCGCTGACGATTGCGATTTTCTTTACCGGCATCGCGTTGGGCGGCTGGCTGTTCGGGCGGGTTGCGGGGCGGCTGGCACGGCCCTTGCGCGCCTTCGGTCTGGTGGAAATCGGGGTGGCCGCCGGGCCATCAGCTCATGTCGCCGTGGTGGAGCGGGGCGAGGCAAAATTCATCCGCGTCAATAATTTTTACACGCTGGGGGGCTCTGGCGCGCTGGTGCCCGAACGCAATCAGACCATGATCCCGCTGCTGACCCATCCCGATCCGCGCGAGGTGTTCTTTCTGGGCATGGGCACAGGCATTTCCGCAGGTGCCGGGTTGTTCGCCAACCCCGACCGTGTGACCGTGTGCGAATTGTTGCCCGATGTGATTGATTTCGCGCGTGACTGGTTCGGCCCCTATGTGAACGGGCTGTTCACGGACCCGCGCGTGACCATTCACCCCGAAGATGGCCGCCAATGCCTTGCCCGCACAACGGCCACTTATGACATGATCACTGCCGATCTGTTCACGCCGTGGCGCGCAGGCGTGGGCAATGTCTATACGGTCGAGCATTATGCACTTGCCGCCAGCCGCCTGAACCCCGGCGGGGCCTATGTGCAATGGATGCCGCTGTATCAGGTGTCGCGGCGCGAGTTCGAGATCATCGCCAACACAATGGCGCAAGCCTTTCCCCAAGTAACGCTGTGGCGCGGTGATCTATATGCGGAACGCTCGATTCTGGCGCTGGTGGGGCATACTGATCCCTCCCCGCTGGACCCTGCCACTCTGGCCGCGCAGTGGCGCACGATGACCGGCAGTGACGAGCCTGACGCGGTGCTGATAGACCGCGCGCTGAAATTCTATGCGGGCAATGCGGCATCGGGGTTGTTTGCCGATGCGCCGATAAACACCGACGACTGGCCGCTGATCGAATACCTTGCCCCGCGCACCCATCGCGCGGTGATTGCCGGGCGGGCAAACTGGCTGACAGGGCAGGCGCGGGACCAGCTTTATGCCGATCTGCTGGCCGCCCTGCCACCGGAAGATGACCCGCATCTGGCCCAGTTGGATGACGCACAACGCGATCTGACGCGCGCGGGGGCAGTGTATGCCGAATGGCGGGGGTTGCGGGCGCGCAATGATCTGCGCGCAGGCGCGCTGTGGCAGGATTTCATCGCCCTGACCCCGCCCCATGCCCGCAACCCCGATAGCCCCGCGGGACAGGTCGCAACCGGTGGCATGGCCTTTGGGGATGCGACCAACTGATCTGAGGACAAGTGGATTTGTCGTCCGGCACGCGAATTTATGCGGAAGGCCGTGTCGCGTCATGCCGTGGATGCGGCCCCTTGAGGCGCGGCGGGCTGACGCCCTTAACGCCGCGCATGTGCACGCTTTGCAAGAGTTCAGAACCAACACGCCCCCTGCGCGACGACAGCGATATCGCGCAGGAGGAAATGGAAGCGACCAGCACCGACAGGTTGCGGGGGTTAGCTGCCCAGCTGCGCCAAGGCCTCTGCCACGGCTTCCGACGCAAAGGGCAGCAGGGCAGGGTCGCCGCTGCCGTCAAGGGCTGTCTCGACCGTGTCCACCTCGGATGGGGCGAGGGCCAGCATGGCCTCTGCCGCAGCAAGCCACAATCCGCGCGCGTGCAGCACGGCGCGGGTGCGGGCGTCATCGTCATTGGCCCCCTCTGCCTCATTCAGGGCTGCGTGGAACAGGCGCAATGCACCTTCATGCAGCAGGGCGTCAACGCGCGCGGCGTCATCCTCGGCCCAGCGTTCTTCCAGCAAATGCGGCTGACCTTCGGCAAGGGCCGCATAGAGGGCGGCATTCACCTCGGCGCCGCCGTATACCGCTTCCAGTGCTTCATGGACCGAATGCTGCCCTTCTGGCCCCCAGTGGAAGGCAAATATCTCGTTCCAGTTCTTGGGGCTGCCATTGGTCAATGCCCAGTTCGGCTCTGCGGCAAGGGCTTTTCGTTCCGACATTGCCAACTCGAACCGTGTCCAGTTTACAATTGTGGCCAGCGTCGCCCCGTCGACAAAAGCGATGCGCGCGGCAGCGGGAAGCTGGTAGAATGCGCCAGTGCCTGCAAGTGCCGAATAGACAGGCCCGACTGCAAAGGACGCATCGTCCCAATGGGCGACAGAATGGGGCAGCACAGCGGGCATGGCCCCGTTGTAATTGTCAGCGAACCGGCCCAGAGAATGGGTCATGTCGCGCCAGGGGAAATTCGCGCCCCACGTATAAACTGTCAGCGCCTGCGCCCAGTCAGGGCTTTTTGTCGACAGGGCGTACAAGATATCGGCGCGGTCTTGCGGTAGGCCGTTATGCGGGCGCACATCCGAGGCGGTGACGAAGCCGCCATGCGATAATTGCCAGTTTTCCAGCGTGTCCGCCGTGGCAGATAGACCAAATACCGAAAGACCGAGGGCGGTGATAAGGGCGGTTGATTTGCGCATGGGCAAGCTCCTGTTTGAAAGGGTAAGGCTTGCTGGCGCGCGGCTGGCGGTGCTGCTGCTTTCTCTGACAAAGGTGATTGTTTTTGTCAAGAACTAGGTGGCGCGTGCGCCATAGCCGGGCGCGCGGTTCTGGCCACGATCTGCCCTGCGCCATCGTCATCACAGACCGGCAAGGGCATGGCCGCAGTGCCATCAGTGTTGTCTCGCGCCCGCCAGATACGTTAAGGTTGTGGCATTTATGGTCGAAACTGTTTGAACGAAAGTGATTTACGCATGCTGAGCGCCCAAGAGCAGTTCTTTCTGGAACAACTGAACCGTGCCCGTCTGAACCCGTTGGGCGAGGCTGAGCGCTTTGGCATCGGGCTGAACGACCCTGACCCGACCCAAACCACAGGCCAGTCCCCCGCGCAGACGCTTGCCGGTGGGGTGCGTCAGCCGTTGGCCGCAAATGACGCCCTTTCAGCGGCCGCTGGCGTGCATTCTCAGGCGTATCTTGACGGCCTTGTCCAAATGAGCGGGCCAAATGCGGGCCATCACTGGCTGGACGGCACCACCCCCGCTGATCGTGCCGAAGATGCGGGCTATGGCACGCGGTTTGTGGGGGAAAACCTGTCCTTTGGGATAACCACTGCGGCGTTCTCGGCTGATCAGGCTGTGTTATGGGGGCCGTCGGGCATCGGGCATCATCAGGGGTTGTTCTATTCCATCACGCACAGGCCAAACCTGCTGAATGGCGACTATATGCAAGCGGGGATCGCGCAGGTGGTGGCGGATGACTACACCTCTGGCGGGGTGGTGTTCAATGCCTCGGTCATCACCAATAAATTAGGCCGCGAAGACCTGTCTGACCGCTTTCTGACAGGGGTGGCCTATGCAGATGACAACGGTGACGGGTTCTATTCGCTGAGCGAGGGCCGGGGCGATGTGACGATTACAGCACTGGGTATGAGCGCAACCAGTGCGCAGGCGGGGGGGTATGCGCTGAATTTGGGCGTGCAAGTTGAACCGGTCGAGGTGGTGATTGGCTGGCAGGGACAGACCTTGCGCGCAGCGGTGGACCTGAGTGCCAGCAACGTGAAGCTCGACATCGTGGGCGGCAGCCGCATTCTGGCCTCTGGCAATCTGACCTTGCTGGAGGGCGTGGCCGAGGGCGGCTTGTTGGGTGCTGGCAATCTGGCATTGACGGGCAACAGCCTTGATAACCTGCTGCTGGTCGGGCGCGGCGATAACGTGCTCGACGGGGCAGGCGGGGTGAATACGGCGCAATTTACCGGCGCATTTGGCGATTATACCATCACGGTCGATGCAGGCACGATCACAGTGTCCGACCAGCGCGGCAGCGCGCTTGGCGACGGGGTCAACACACTCAGCAATATTCAGCGCCTGCTGTTTGCGGATGGGCTGTTTGCCAGTGATGGCAGTCTGCTGGGCGCAGTCGCAAATGGGCAGATCACACTGGATGATCCTGCGATCGGGGCCTTTATGGGCGCGCAGGACCAACGGCGCGATCTTGTGGTGGCGGGCAGCACCGAAGACCTGCCGAATGGTACACCGGTGATCGTCACGCTGAACGGCAAAAGCTACGAGGTGCGCACCGAGTCGGGGCAGTGGTCTGTCACCATACGGTCGGGCCGACAGACCGAAAGCGGCTATACCCCCGGTGATCTGGATGCACTCGCCAATAACACAGACTATCAGATCACCGCCACAGCCCAGACCGCCGCTGGCCCCATCGCGACGGATTTTGCGTTTCGCACGCTGTTCACCTCTCCGGGGTTTGGAAGTTTCACCTCTTATCCGTTTGGCGGGGTGATCGGCACGGATGATCTGATGGCCGGGCTGGTTGCGACAGGGACGACGACTGCCACAGGCGGCACGATCAGCTTTACCCTGAACGGGGTCCGGCATGATGGCGCGATCCAGTCCGATGGCAGTTGGACTGTCAGCTTTCCGGGCAGCACTCTGGCAAGCCTGATACATGGGCAGGACTATGTTCTGGGGCTTGCTATCACGGATCAGGCGGGCAACCGGGTCGAGGGCAGCTTCGCGCCGTTTGGTGCCCAGCTGAATTTTGCCGCGCCCCAAGTGGCATTTGACCTGCCCTTCGACGGGGCGTTGGTGCCTGAAATCCGCGATGCAGGGCTTGTCCTGGCGGGCACCGCGCAGAATGTGCCCGACGATGTTGTGGTCACGGTTTCGCTGAATGGTCAGTCCTATTCCGGCCCTGTCAGCAACGGACACTGGCAAGTGACCATTGCGTCCGAGGATCTGGCCGCGCTGCCCGATGGGGCCACCTTGACGCTGAACGCCGCTGTGACCGTTTCTGGTAACACCGCCAGCGCTGGCGCCAGTTTCGAGACGGATTTCACAGCACCAGACCCCGCGCCAGCGCCGGACCCCGCCACCAACCAGCTCGACCTGACTTTGCATGATATCGAAGGCAATCCGCTGCTGGCAGGCACTATGGCCCGCATCGCCCTCGGGTCTCAAGGGGATGCGCTTGGCCCTGAAGGGGTCGATGCGACCGGTGCTGTCAGCTTCGGCCTGCCCGACGACGTGAATGGGGCGCTTTATGTCACGCGCGACCACCAACACGGAACCGACCCGAGGATCACAGCGCTGGATGCGCTGGATGTGTTGCGGATGGCTGTAGGATTGCAGCCCTCTTTTGGCACGGCCAAGGCCCAGAACTTCATCGCGGCAGATATCAACGGGGATGGCAGGGTCACGGCACAGGACGCACTGGACGTGCTGCGCGCCGCTGTCGGATTGCAGTTAGAGAACGCGCCAAGATGGGTCTACTTCGATGCCGAGACAGGTTTTGCAGCTATGGAGCTGAACCGCAGTTTTGTGCATGTCGATCCTGGGATCGATATTTCAACCCTGAATTCAGATCAACCGCTTGTCATGACGGGTATCTTGCTGGGCTACATGGAGAGCGTCGCCTAAGCCCGTTGACCACCCTGTCTGACATGCGCCCGATCCGCCGGATTTGGTGAAAATCCGCGACAAAGGACGCTGTTTCGCCGCATTCCTGTCCTGCCCCGCGCCGCGCCATCCCTTCAGCCTTGGTCTTGGGTGACTATAAAGGTGGGGTGGAATGCGGCTGCATGGGCAGGGCCGTGTCCAGACGGGTATCGACATGTTCGATACCTCTTTGGGTGCGATGACGATCTGGCAAGATGCGCCCGGCGGGCCGTTGCTGTTGGCCAGCTCCGGGCGTCATGGTGGCATGAGCGCGTGGCGCGTGACTGCGGCGGGCACTTTGATCTTGCAAGATACAGTCGGGTTTGACGCAAACGGGCTGAATGCCGCGCGGGATCATCTGGTGCTGGCCGAGTTACAAGGCGAGATGATTGCCTTCTTCGGGGTGGGCAGCACGGCTTTCTGGGGGCATGTGATCAACCCTGATGGCACGTTTGGTGTGCGCAGGCAGGTCGGGTTCGAGCGCGTGACACAGGAAATTGCAGCGGGCCATGACGGGTTCGTGCCCCTCTGGGCGCTGATGCAGGACACGGTGCCAGACGGCTTTGCCAACAGCACCGTCTGGACCGGGACGCGCGGCGTGGCCAGAACAGACGACGGGGCGTTGCTGCTGGTCAGCAGTTTCGAGAATGCGCTGCATGTGTTGCCAGATGCGGGCGGGGTGCAACAGGCAGGCGGCAGCATGGGGCTGGCGGCACCCACCGGATTGGCGGCATTTGCCGATGCGGGCTATGGCGCGCGCGCGGTCGTCGCAGGTGCAGGGGGGTCTTCGCTGTCGGTGCTGCGCGCTGGGGCGCAGGGCTTCGTCCCGGTCGAGCATGTCACCGACACGGCCAGCACGGCCTTCTACCGTGTGCAGGCCATTAGCGGCGTGCAAGTGCAGGCACAGCGCGGCCCGCTTGATCTGGTGCTTGTGGGCGGGGCCGATCATGGCGTGTCGCTGTTTGCACTGACGCCCGAGGGGTGGCTGATCTGGCTGGACACCTATTTCGACACAGCCCTCACGGGATTGCACAATGTCGCCACGTTGCAAACGGTTGTGCACGGCGACCGCCTGAGTGTCGCCGCCACATCAGGGCGCGATCCGGGCATCAGCCTGTTGACCCTGTCAGTATCGGGCTTGGGTGGGCTGGTCAATGACGGGCAGGGAGGCGCTGGGGATGACATCATCATCGCGCGCCCCGGTGTGACGACCCTCACCGGGGGCGGCGGGCGCAATCTGTTCGTTATCCGCTCGCAACCCGATGCAATCACCATCACCGATTTCAGCGCCGGACTGGACCGGCTGGACCTGTCCGCATGGTCGATGCTGCGCCATGTCAGCCAACTGGAAATCACGCCGGGAACTGGCGGGGCGCGGATTGTGTATCGCGGCCATGAAGTGCATCTGTTCTCGAAATCAGGTCAGGCGCTGGGTGCAGAGGATATCTTTCCACATGGGCTGGAAGGGCCTGACCGGGTCATGGTTCTAAGCCACTCCGAATTATACGCCGCCGCCCCCGAGCCTGCGCCCGACCCTGAACCGAACCCCGACCCTGAACCACAGCCCGATCCCAACCCCGACCCCGCGCCGCCAGACGCATTTCCGACCGGCGATGGACGCGTGGCCTTGCGCGATATGTCCGGGCGGCCCTTGCCCGATGCGCTGGTCAACTTCACGCTGGAAACGGGGGAGAGGTTGCAAATTTTGTCAAATGGCGCAGGGGTGGCGGGACTGCCTGATCTACCCCTTGCCCGACTTGATGCCACCCGCCCTTGGGCACCAGCCACAGGTGACCCGAATGTCACAGCGCGCGACGCGCTGGATGTGCTGCGACTGGCCGTTGGGCTGAACCCGTCATTTGGTCCCGCGACGGCGCAGAATTTCATTGCCGCCGATATCAACGGTGACGGGAGGGTTACTGCACTTGATGCACTTGATGTCTTGCGCGCGGCAGTCGGGCTTTGGACAGATCATCCCCCGCGCTGGGTATTTTTCGACGCGGATACAGAGTGGAACAGCTTGGCACTTAGCACCAGCAACACAGTGCTGCCCCAAGGGCTGGCCCTTGATCCGGCATGGGAGGGCGGCGATCTGGCCATGACGGGCGTTTTGTTGGGATATATGAGCCTGCCAACCTGAGCGCGCGGGCCCATGTGGCGCTGGTCCGCTTAGTGATTGGTGTCAGACGGTTTGCGCGGTGCGGGGGTGACCCAGTCTGCCAACGCAGGCTCTTGGGTATGTGCGCTGGCCAGCGCGTCGAAAAAGCCCGAAAGTTCAGCATCTGCGGTCGGCGATGCTGCGGCTTTGGGAGCCGCGCGAAGGGGCAGCGCTTCGGCATGGGCGAGAAAACTCAGATGGTGCTGTGCCACCAGTGCCGAATAGACCAGCGCCAAGGCCCCCGCGCGGTGCAGATCAGCCAGTGCGACCCGCCCCAGATCAGCCAAAGCACCTGCGTCCACCTGCATCAGCGTGGTGCTGGGAGCGTCCATACCTTCGGGGGGTGCAAACGGGGTCAGCAAGCTCGCGCGGGTGATGGCCGCCATAGCGCTGCGCGTTTGCGCTTCGGCATGGACGCGGTTGCGAAAGAAATCGACTACATGCGCCAGTTCAGGGCCAAGCGCCCCATCCGGCGTGAAGAATGCCACATCTTGCGGGTCATCGGTGACAAGGCCGCTGTCTTCATCCACCATCAGCGCAAACTGGTCGCCTTGGGTGGCACGGGCATGGAACGGATGCACCCGCAGGATCGAGGGCACATAAGACCCGCGCCAGACACCATTCTGCGCCACCAGCGCTGTCTGCTTGCCCAGCCGGGTCAGCGCAACCGGCAAGGGGCCTGTGGCGCTGGCGGTGAACAGGAGCGGCAGGCAGGCAGCAATCTGTTCATGCTCGCCCAGCACAATGGGCACGANCGGATGCGCCTGCACGAAGGCATAAGAAGAAAACCGCCGCCAGCGCCGGGTGCCGTGGCGCTCGGGGCTGACGGGGATCAGGTTCGGCCCGGCGCTCATCGCGCCGGGGCCTGTGGTAATGGGCGTTGCCTGCATCAGACCATATGCTGCTCAAAGCCCAGAATATTGGCGGATGAAAAGCCGCTCAGATCGCCGATATCCTTGAACTCGGCATAAGACGTGCCCGACCCTGTACGGACCATCAGGGCTGAACCGTCGATTTCAAACGCCGTCAGGACGGCGTTCGTGCCATCGCCGATCAAAACATACAGGTTGTCGCCATCATTCAGCCCTGTCAGGTCGCCCAAAGCCGCCTCGATCGTGGCATTGTCAAAATCTGCGACTGCGGTGGTGAAGACCACAAGGCCGACATCCGCACCCACAGCCCCGCCGCTGGTCACCTGAAACGCGCTGCCGTCGCCGCGAAGAACATCCTGATCGAAAGTATCGAATGCGATGGCAAAGCGGTCCGCCAAAGCCCCGCCAAGGGTAAAGCCGGTGATCGTGTCAAACCCGTTCGCAACAGACCCGCCCTCAAAGATGATCGTGTTCACACCAGGTGCAGAAACGTCGATCTGATCATCACCACCGCGTCCGCGAATTACTGTGTCAACATTTGCAGCAACAATGGTATCGACACCGCCCGACCCGAAATAGTGAAGGACGGGTGCAAATAACTCTGAGTATGTCTCCCCAGTGCCATCAAACTCGGATCGATCCGTCGAGATGACAAGGTTTTCTTCTCCTATCCTCCCAAGCCCAATCACTATGACGCTGTCGCCCGATTGCTCAAAGGCCATCGTCAACACTTCTTTAGTTGCGATATTGTCCAATCCTGCTGCAGATAATCCGTTGAAAGAGAAGCGACCGGTATCTCCCGCGGTGCCAATGCCGTCAAATGCGGTGATATTAAAGAAATTCAGCGCCAGTGCACTTGAGTCAAAAAATACAGGCGCTTTGAATTCGGAGATAACAGGCTGCAAAATATCAGGGTCGAAGTCGATCCCGACTGTCACGATGCGTAATATGTCGCCTTCAATCCGTTCCGGATCAACGAATAAATTGAACAGCAATTCGCCAGTGGGTGCGTTCCCTCCCAAGCTCACATATCCAAGTGAGGGTTGATACGCCACCACCGTCTCGCTGGCCTCGGGTGCGGGGCGCCCCGAGGCGTTGCTGACCCGCGCGGTGAACGTGATTTCCATTCCCGGATCTATGCCTTCCAGATCAGGGTTCTGGATGGTCAGCGACCAGCTACCATCATTTTGAACGAGGATCGGCCCGATTTCATCAAGCGATTCTGGCCCATTGCCTTCATCAAAAAACAGCGTGACTTCCTGTCCTGCCTGAACACCACGCGTGGTGCCTGAGAAGGTGATCTCATTCGCAATATCGGCGAGAATCAAAGCGCCATCCTCGCCCAGCGGGTTCATCGTGATCTCGGGCGGGAAATTTGTACTGATACCGATTTCAGTTGTTGCGGGAACCGGAAAGCTGCCATCGCTCACGCTTGCAGTCAGCGTGAAGCTGCTTTCGTCGGGGGCATCCTTGACTTGTTGTGCTGAGACAAAAAGCGACCACTCCCCATTGGTGACAGGTGTTGTGGCTTCGAAGCGATCCTCATCATCTGGGCCGGTCTGGATGATGATTGTCACCAACTGATCATCAGGCACATTCTCGGTCGTGCCCGAGATGGTGAAGCCTTCTGCAAACTCGGTCAATCCGATCACGAACCCGTCGGCAGGCGCATCGAGTGTGATCGACGGTACCCTGAGATCAACCCCCAGAGGCAAAGTCCCTGTTCCGGTGTTGCCAACGGCGTTTTGCACAGATGCGCTTAGGGTGATGCTGTCCAGCCCGCCCAATTCTTCAGCAATGGTCGCTGTCGACACCTCTACGGACCAACTGCCCCCCTCCTCCACCTGCGCCGTGCGCAAGGCGGTGCCGATGGTGAGTGTTACGGTGTTGCTTTCGGGGGCGTTGCTGGTGCCGCGCAACAGCAGAGTGCCCAGATCAGCGCCGTCTTCATCAAGCAGATCTGCTGCCGTGATCTGGCCATTGGCTGCGATGCCGCCAAGGTCGGTAATGCTGATCTCTGGCAAGGTGAAGTCAGTATCGAAGCTGACCTCAGCCGGGGCAGAGGTGTTCAGCGCTGCATCTGTGGCCGTGGCAACAACGGTCACTGTCGTCCCGGTTTCAAGCGCACTCAGGACCGATGCGGGCACAGGGGAAGTCCATGTGCCATCGGCGTTCAGAACCACTGGGAGCGGCGCCCCGCCATTTAGTGTGACGGTCAAAGTCACACCTGCCAGAGTCGCACCCGGATCACTGATAGTGCCGGATATTGTAAAGCCGCTGGCTTGTTCGGGGATGTTCAGAAGGCTCATTTCGCATTAGCTATGCGTAGAGGATGAGAGACGGGGATAAGTCCCAATGCTGTTGCCAAGACGGACCTTGCAGATGGGGTTTTCGGCAAGATAGTGAGTTTGTACCATCGCAGATAGCTGTCGAGATAGCGCGTTGCGACGCCACGATGATTTCTCAAGAAACTTTTCAGGCGTTCATGCCGACTGTTGACCGTCTGAATATGAATTTCCCCGCGAACACGTTCGCCGGCGCTCAGGTTGATCGCTTCATGGGTGATGCCCAAAGCCGCTGCGCACGGCGGATAGCTTGTGCAGCTATCGGTAACCAAGAGGGTGTCGCTGTTGAGGAGAGGGCGCAGAGCGTTTTCAAGAGATGCTGCACTTAGATTTTGCAGAATTGCACATTCGGTTGCCCCTGATCTATCCACTGCCACCAGCACAGGGACTTGTTCAGACGATAGGCCTCGCTTTTTGGCAGATCCGCCGCGCTTGCGTGGTTTGCGATCAAGGGTGCGGGATCCCTTGTGACTTTCAAGAACGAAGGTTTCGTCAGCCTCCACAATGCCGCTCAAATTCACTTCGCTGGTTACAGCTTTCAAGAACCGATGACGCCATCGAAAGGCTGTGCTGTTTGCAACATTGCAGCGTTGCGCAGATTGGACGATTGTTTCATCCGCTGCCAATGACGCTCCAAATTCATGCCAGAGCGCTTTATGACGTAGGCGCGCCAGAGGTGTGCCCGTCAAGCAGTTGAACGTTTTCGTGCAGTTCCCACAGTGATAGCGCCGCAGACCATTCGAAAACCCCCTGCGCGTTGCCCCAGCCGAAGCGCAGTGTGGACATTGCCGATCCGAACCGATCCGGCTCTCAAGAACTTGTACAACTTCGTTCAGGGGCTGTTGGCGAACCAAAGCACGCTCGACTTCTGATCTTTGAACCTCCGAGAGGTATTCAATCGCTGAAAACCACTCAACAAAATACCCATGATCCATCGTGCGCTCCATTATATTTGAAAGTGAACATAACAGGAACATGGTAGCATCATCTCAGACGCATAGCTAATGCGAAATGAGCCGTTCAGAATGCCGTCCGTCAGCCCCAGATCGGTAACTATGACTTCGGGGGGGACTGTATCTTTTGTAAGGATCACCGTGGGGGCGTTGGCAGTCTCACCCTCGATTGTGATGGTGGCGTTGATCGCAACCTCGCCATCGGCGGGCAGGTCAGACGGTTCAAAGCTGGTTGTCCACGAACCCGTGTCACTTGCTTCAATAGTCCGGGTGGCACCGCCCGTCAGCGTGACAGTTACCGGTTGATCTGGTAGCGCAATGCCCGACACAACCAGCGGCAAATCGGCCGCCGCTTGGTTTATGAACCCGTCAGCTTCAGGGCTGGTAATCGCCAGCGGCGGTGTCGAGAAATCGGTGGTGACTGTGGTGGCGCTGGTATCAGAGTTGTCTGCTAGGTCCGAAACACTGGCGCTGATTGTAATGTCGGCCCCGTCGTCAAGCGCTTTGATTACAGATGCGGGCACATTGGCAGACCAGCTTCCGTCCGCTTGGACGACAACACCGGGAATGTTCTGCCCGTTGAAGGTGACCGTGATGGGTTGGTCAGCTTCAACACCTGTGGTGTCACCTCTCACCGTGACGCCGATAAATGTGTTCAGCGTTTCAATCACGACAGGGTCGATGCGAATCTCAGCGATGAAATCTGTCCCGACTGTAGCTTCGTCTTGCTCTGCCGGATTTCCTGCCGCATCCGCGACATTTGCCGTTATCTCAACGGGATCGCCGCTAACCAGCCCCAGCGCAGTGAGTTCAGCCGCAGTGATGGGCAGGGACCAAGCCTCGTCCGTCACAGTGGCGGTGAATTCGGTGCCGTTCAGGGTCAGCGTGACTATCTGCCCGTTTTCTGCCCCTTCGGCGGTGCCTTCGATCACAATGCCTTCGCCTTTTTCGGCGGCATTGATGACGTCGTCACCGGCGATTGGGGTGGTGATCGTGATTACGGGGGCGATTGTGTCAATAAAGACCACTGCGCTGCCCGAGGCGACATCTTCGGTCACGGTATCGGACGTCGGATTGCCCTCGTCATCTTCGCCCTCGACTGTGCTGGACTGCTCCACCCGGTAGCTGAGCGTCTGCTGGCCTTGAAACAGGGCAAGGTCAATTGCGCTTGGGAAGATGAGCGATCCATCCTCGCCGATGGTGACTTTAACCTCATCACCGTCACCAATCTTGAGGAAAAGACTGTCCTGTGGTCCCAGTTCCGGCAGCGATCCAAAGACTGCTGTGACATTTTGCAGGCTTGTCGGGGTTATCGCGCTTGCATTCAACACTGGAATCGCAGGCGCGCTGTCACCGGAGGAAGAGCCGCCGCCGCCNCCTGCGGCTGCAAGGCCAAGCCCCCCAACCGCCGCTGCGATGCCCGCGCCGCCGATTCCGCCGCCAGCACCGGCACCAGCCGCACCGGATGCCGCAGTTCCGGCAACCACTTCGGCCACAAGTTCCGCTGCCGCCGCGCTGATCATCACCGACCCATCCGCAGCCAGTTGCACAGAGGACGCAGCGACCTGCACTTGCTGGCCATTTCCGAGCGTAAGTTGCGCGCTGCCATCAGCATTCAGTGCGACCGAGCGGACACCTGCGATATCCAGAACATTGACCAGCCCTTCAGCACTTTGGGCCTGTGCCAGAAGCGGCAATGTCAGGACCGTGGCGCCCAGCCCTGCGGACACGCGGCGCTGATTTCTGGCAATCCATTTCTGGACATAGGCCCGCCGTGTGGCAGGGTCCATATCCGCGCGCAAACTGGTGGTCAAAACCGGGCTGTGTTCATTCATGTGAACCCTCATATCTATATGTTTTTTTTAAATCGTGAAAACTATCTAGGGTTGATACTGGCACAGAGCACGCGGCTGTAAAAGACCTGATAGCGTGCCATTCCCATTTTGCCGAAGGCTGTGTCCTGAACGACTCTGCCTGTGGCTATGGGGCGATCAGATAACCGCCTCCATGTTCCCCAACAAGATACCCTGCATATCGACGCCAGACGTGTTCTCGGTCAGGTTTGCAAGGCTGACGCCGGTTTCGACTGTGGTGTTGCTCCGCGACAGTGAAAGGTCATTAAGATCGGTATCGGCGTCAAAGAACACCCAGCGCGGCGCAAATTCCGAGTTGAGCCCGACGGCCGCGCGCAGCACTTCCAAGGCGTCCTGCGCTGTGACCCTGCCGTCACCGTTGATATCTGCCGCAATGAAGTTCTGCGCCGTCGCCTCTCCGAAGGATGGTGCAAGGCCAACAGCTATGCGCAGCACATCCAGCGCGTCCATTGCTGTAATCCTTGGGTCGATCGCCGTGTCGTAGGCACGGGTCGCGTCAAGTTGGCCCGACGCATTCTGGCCCATTTCAAATTCGAATTCGTTGCCGACATGGGTCAGTCTGGTCAGATTGACCGCGCTGCCCGCAGGCCGGAAAATGACTGTGGCCCCAGTCAGATCGTCGCCGGTGCTCGATTTCAACTGGCCCGAAACAGTCAGGAGGCCTTGCAACTCACCGCCTGCCACTTCGGGGGTGGTTACGATAGCGGTCGGGTCATTGCTAATGCGTTGCTCTATAGCGGTATTGACGATTTTTGCGCTTTCCAGATAGCTCTCGTCGCCGGTCAGCAGCAGGTCCAGCACGGCGTTGTTGAAGGCGAATGTCCCCGGCGTCAGGCCGGCATCCGCTGCTTGCTGTTCGGCGGCAATTCGGTCGTCGGTGCTGAAATCATCCAGCGTGATCATCCGCGTTGGGTAATCGGGCAGGTAGAAGCTGTCTGGCCCCTCGCCAGCGGCGTAGTTGAACAGTGTTGTCTCCTCGGTGACGCGCCAGTCTTCGCGGAACTGGCCATAAACGCCCCAGATGTCATTCTCTGGATCATCGCCAAAGACCAGTCCCGGCTCGCGGGTCAGAGGTGTGCCATCGGCCAGCACNAGATCATCGCTGCTGTCACCGTTGAAATTGCCAAGCAACCCTTCGACCTGCCCCATCCAGAACGGATCGAGCGCCACGCCGATATCAACCCGCGTGCCCACCAGCGTGACAACGACCGCCGAATAGCCGGTATCCATGCTGCCATCGCGTGTATGGACCAGAATATAAGTGTCGCCATCGCGGTAAATGTGGTCATCGCCCACGAATACCATACTCTGGTCGGCAATCTCCTGCGCAGCGCCATTGACCCTGACCGCTGCAGTGCCGTGCGCGTTGATCATCACCTTGCCGCCGTCCAGTTGTACCGCAGCCGCGATATTGGCCGTCACGTTTTCGCCTGCGGGCGACATGCGCGCCTGCACTTCGAAATCACTGCCATCCGTCGCGCGCACCAGCACATATTCACCCGCTGCGTGGAAATCATAGCCCAGTCCGTCATGCGTCAGCAAATGCGGGTCGCCAGTGGCAAAGGCGAGTTCCAGATCTGCCAGCGACGGGAATTCAAACGGGGTGAGCAACAGGTCCAGTTCGCGTAGGAAATCCTCAAAACTTTCCACACCATCAGCCCGTAGGATTTCCTCGCCCCCCGGCGCCCTTATCACAAGGGTTTCGAATGAAAATCCGGCCAGATCGCTCAGCATCGGTTCGGCCTGGCCTGTGCCGAAAGCTTGCAGGACAAGTGCGTTGCTGAAAGTGAATCCCTCGGAAAAGTCAGCATTATTCTGTGTGTAGGTGGAGTTCCATTTTGGAAATTCGATCCTGATCCAGTCAACATCACCAACCGTGTCAACCGCGCCGAAGAAACTGGCACCGGAGTTCAGGATATAGGGCGTTGTCGTGTTGGCTGGCGCATCGCCCGCGTTCTCGAACGTCCACCGATTAACATCACCGACATTCCCGAAATAATTGCTTGTAAGTTGGTAAACTCCGGTCTGGGTCTGCCAATCCGCGAACTGGGTCGAATCAGCGCTGATGGCTGCATAATATGTTCCGGATGGAAGGTTCTCGAAGGCGACCCGAACCATGTTCGGTTCATCATCGCCGAAGGAATATGGCAGCCCCGCAACCTCGTCCCCGTTATTGTCAAACAGACGCAGCACCGGTACGATCTGTTCACGGGGCGGGTCAAAGAACTCAAACAGTTCTTCAACACTGATCTCGGCGCCTGTGAGTGTCAGTGTGTAGCCGTCAATACTGAGCGTCAGGTTGTCGCCGGTCTGTAGCGAGACCAACACATCATCCCCGTCGCGCAGCGTAAAGCCGGTAAAGCCGTATGCATCCAGCGACCCTTCGGCATCACCACCAATGATATCCGCCAGAGTGATGAGTTGCGACAGTGTGACGGGGAAGCCGCCTGTCAGTTCCAGACTTTGGTTGCCGCTGGTGAAGGTCAGACTTTCCGGCGCAATGTCGAAAGCGGCAATCCTCAGGGGGCCGTAATCGACGCTGATTTGGGTCAGTGTGCCATTCGCGGTGCCTTGCTCAATGGCGGCTTCCAAATCGTCCAGAGTGCCGGAGAATGCAGCGCCGCTGCCTGAGACTCGGAATGTGTAATTGACCGGGTCGGTGTCATCGAGGCTGCGCAGGACCACTGTCAGACTTGAAGCACTGAGCGTCGGATCTTCGACGATAAGGTCACTCCGCAGAGAGAAATTGTCGAACAGGGCCATATAGTCCAGTGTGAAATCCGGCAGGCGGGAGTCGCCCAGACCGCTCAGCAGGTCTTCAAAATTCTCGTTCAAAGTTATTGTGGTCATAAGCCAGATGATCCTCTATTGAAAAGTGACCCCGTAGCGAAAATTATCTGGGGGAAATTGAATTTAATTTCTTTGGTTATTTATGACGCAAGATATTGGCGCAGATCAAGGTGAATCGAGCAGCTCCTCGCGTTTCATGTTATTTTTGGCGATGCCGATGCGGGTTCGCAATCGTCTTGCTGCCTTGTTTATCTGCGCATTGGCAGGGTGTGCCGCCAGCCCTGACCCAACGATTGGCGTGCGTTTGGCGCAGGCAGATCTGGCCTATGGGCAAGGTGCGCTGGATCACGCAGTGGCGGGTTTCATTGGCCCCGAGCGCGCGGGCGGCGTGAACTCTGGCGGGGTGTTTGGCGGCAATGACACTAGCCGCGCAGGCCGCGATACCAAGGCGCGCGCCGATATCGACTATCGGGCGATCAAGGGGCGGGAACTGGCGCTAATGGTCGGTGTGCAGCACCCCGTCACCGAAGGCTGGCATCTGGATGGCACGTTGCGGCTGGGGCAGGGACGGGTGGATTATGTCTTGCCCGCAGGCAGCCTGCGCGTGCCCTTTGGGGCCTTCGCTGTCATCATTGACGAGCCGGTCACCCTGCACGCGCGCACGCGCTTTATCGAGGGCGAAGCGCTGGCCTTTCGCCGCGTTGCCCCGCGCCTGCCGGGGCAGTTGGAACTTGGCGCAGGCGGCGGGGTGCGGCTGACCGACAGCCGGTTGCAGGTGCAGACTGAAACACTGTTCCCCATCAAGATCGACAGCCACCACCGGGCGCGCCAACCCTACGGCGCAGTGCAGGCCCGCTACCGTCTTGCGCATCTGCCCGCGCGTGGCTTTGTCGAGGGGCGGGTCTATGGGCGCAAGACCGCCGGCCTGCGCGCCGGGGTGGACCTGACCTTTCCCTGAACGCAGGCAACGCCGCGAAGGTGAAGCGGGCGGTCGGTGGGTTTAGGGCACCTCAATGGGTTTTGCCTAGTGTTCTGGCTCACGCATTCCTGCAAGATCATGCCGAGGTAGCCCATGTCCGAACTCTCTGCGAGGTTGTCTTTACCTTTCCTGCAACCAGCTCAGGCCCAAAAACACGTCACCCATAACGAGGCGCTGGAAGTGCTCGACCTTCTGGTACAATTGAGTGTTGAGGGGTTCAATGCTGCCACCCCGCCTGTCGCAGCGCAAGACGGGCAGGTCTGGGCCTTGGGGCCTGCGCCGGGCGGCGAGTGGGCAGGGCAGGGCGACAAGCTTGCGGCGCGGGTCGGCGGGGCATGGGTCTTTGTGACGCCTGCGCCGGGGTGGTATGCGACGCAGGGCACAGCGCTGCGCATTTTTGACGGGGGCGCTTGGGTTTTGCCTGACACGGGCGCGCTGCAAAACATTGACGGGGTGGGCATCGGGACAAGCTATGACGCGACCAATCCGCTGGCTGTGGCGGGGCTGTCCACACTGCTGACCCATAGCGGCGCGGGTCATCAGTTGAAGATCAACAAAAATGCGGCCCCTGATACGGCAAGCCTGCTGTTCCAGACTGCGTGGTCAGGGCGCGCCGAAATGGGCATTGCGGGCAATGATATTTTTGCCATCAAGGTCAGCGCGGATGGCAGCGCATGGCGCGACGGATTGCGCATTGACGGCGCAAGTGGGGTGGTCAGTTTGCCAAATGGCGCGCAACTGGACACCGCGCTGATGGGCACGGCTGTAGTGCAGTCCGATGTCGATACAACTGCGGGGCGGCTGCTGACGACCGGCGCGGGGCCAGATCAGGCCTATCGCCGGGCCAATATTCTGGGCGCTGTGTCGCAATCCGGCGGAGTGCCCACCGGGGCCGTGATCGAGCGGGGCAGCACTGCGACTGGCGCATATGTGCGCTTTGCAGATGGAACTCAGATCTGCACCCATACGCTCAATGCGGGTGATCCGACAGCCCAAGGGGCAGGTAGTTTCGCCGACCCGTACCGGACGGGCAGCACAGACTGGACATACCCGGCACCTTTCGCCGAGCGTCCCGCCATTACGGCACATCCCACGGTCGACAGTGCCGACGCGGGCGACAGGCGTATGATCGTCTCGACTGGTGCAGCAACATTAAGCGCGGTTGCGGCGGTGCAGGCGTCACGTATGTCAGGCAGCATCGGCACGGCGGAGTGTATGATTGATCTTGTCGCAATCGGGCGCTGGCTCTGAAGGTGGCGCTGGTCACTCCCCGATTGAACCTGTAGCGGATCGCGCCTAGTTTAAGCGCTTGTCCCATAGAAGGCGCGTATCATGACCAATCCGCTTCTTGCCGAATGGCAAGCTGACTTCAACCTTCCGCCCTTTGCCCAGATCAATGACGCTGATTTCGCGCCTGCATTCGAGGCGGCGATGCAGGCGGGCCGTGCGGCCTATGCCGCGATTGCAGGCAATCCCGCGCCCCCCACATTCGCCAACACGATCGAGGCTATGGAGCAGGCCGATCATCTGCTGGACCGTGTGGCGGGGGTGTTTTTCAACCTGTCGGGCAGCGATTCAAACCCCGCGCGCGAAGCATTGCAGCGCGATTTGTCGCCGCAACTTTCGGCCTATTCGTCCGAGATCGTGAACAATCGCGCGCTGTTTGACCGGATCGAGGCGCTGTGGTCCGCGCGCGACAGCCTTGATCTGACTGAAGAGCAAGCGCGCGTGCTGATGCTGTATCGGCGCATGTTTGTGCGCGCAGGTGCGGCGCTGAAGGGCGACGAGGCCACGCGGCTGACCGAAGTTAAATCACGGCTTGCCACGCTGGGCACGCAATTTACGCAAAACCTGCTGGCGGATGAACGTGAGTGGATGATGTCGCTGGACGATCTGGCAGGCCTGCCGGATTTCGTGATTGCCAGCGCCAAGGCGGCCGCTGTCGAGCGCGGGCGCGACGGGCATGTTGTGACGCTGAACCGCTCGCTGATCGTGCCGTTTTTGCAGTTTTCAACGCGGCGGGATTTGCGCGAAAAAGCCTATGAGGCATGGACCGCACGCGGCGCAAACGGTGGCACGACCGACAACCGGGCGATTGCGGCTGAAGTGCTGGCCTTGCGGTCAGAGCGCGCCAGCCTGTTGGGCTATGAAACCTTCGCACGCTACAAGCTGGAAACCGAAATGGCAGGCACCCCTGATGCCGTGCGCGATTTGCTGATGCAGGTTTGGGACCCCGCACGCGCCAAGGCCGTCGCGGATGCGGAAAAGCTGGAAGCGATGCTCCACGCCGACGGGCACAAAGGCCCGCTAGAGCCGTGGGATTGGCGCTTCTATGCAGACAAGTTGCGCCGTACGGAACATGATCTGGATGAGGCCGCGCTGAAGCCCTATTTGTCGCTAGAGGCGATGATCGCAGCCGCGTTTGACTGTGCGCACCGTCTGTTCGGGCTGGAGTTTCGCGCCTTGGATGTGCCCCTGTACCACCCGGATGCCCGTGCATGGGAAGTCACCCGCGATGGTCGCCATATGGCGGTGTTTATCGGCGATTACTTCGCGCGGTCCTCCAAGCGGTCGGGGGCGTGGTGCTCGACCATGCGCAGCCAGCGCAAACTGGGCGGCGAAGTGCGGCCCATCGTGGTGAATATATGCAATTTCGCTAAGGGTGATCCGGCGCTTCTGTCCTATGATGACGCACGCACGCTGTTTCACGAATTCGGCCATGCTCTGCATCAGATGTTGTCAGATGTGACCTATGGGCTGATTTCCGGCACCTCGGTCGCGCGCGATTTCGTGGAATTGCCCAGCCAGCTTTATGAGCATTGGCTGGAAGTGTCCGAAGTGCTGACCAAACATGCCCGCCATGTCGAGACGGGCGAGGCGATGCCACAGGATATGCTGGACCGTCTGCTGGCCGCGCAAAACTTCGATCAGGGCTTTGCGACAGTCGAATATATTGCCTCGGCGCTGGTCGATCTGGAATTTCACGATGGCCCGCCGCCCAGTGACCCGATGCAAAAACAGGCGCAGGTGCTGGATGCGCTGGGCCTGCCGCGTGCCATTCGGATGCGCCACGCGACGCCCCATTTCGCGCATGTGTTTTCGGGGGATGGGTATTCCAGCGGCTATTACAGCTACATGTGGTCCGAAGTCATGGACGCCGACGCCTTCGAGGCGTTTCGTGAAGCGGGCGATGCGTTTGATCCGCAGATCGCAGGCAAGCTGGAGAGATTTATTCTGTCCGCGGGCGGCAGCGATGAGGCCGAGAACCTGTATACGGCATTTCGCGGGCGGATGCCGGGGGTCGAGGCACTGCTGAAAGGTCGCGGGCTGGCGGCTTGAAAAAAATGGGCCGGGGAAGAACCCCGGCCCATTGCTTGGCACTGTCTGAACAGCGCTTAGATCGTGTAGCGCAGCACTGCGGCCAGATCCGCTTCTTGCGGAATATCGGCACGGCGCACGGCAATGACCTTGCCGCCATTGGCAATGACACGACCTGCGATTTCGTCGATAACACCGTAGCTTACGGCGCTTTCGGCCTTGTCCATCGTGATCTCGCCGGTTTCTTCATCGACCAGACCGGGAACAACGCTGTCCATATCGACCAGCAAGGTATCGACAGCGCCAAAGGTTGCGGCCCGCGCGATACGCGCGATCTGCGTTGTGGCGCGCCCCTCATTTTCGCGTGCTGAGTAAAGTGTCGCAAACTCGGCAACTGCATCGGCGTTGATGCCATCGACAATCGTGCGCGCCTGTGTGCCCAGATCATGCGCCGGAATCCGAACCGGGCTGGTGGTGATCGCTGCATCGGCCAGATGCGGGTAGCTGTTGATCGAGCGGTACATGGACAGCAGCGGCTCTGTTGCTGCGATTATCAGGGGTTCATGCCGACCTGACAGCAACCCGCGCAACGCCGCGTCGATCTGGCGGCAATACTGGCGCAGATGGTGCTTCTGGCCCTCGCCACCGCCCTGACGCCCCGAATAGCTGCGCGAATTGACATTCGCAGTGCCCGCAACCGAGGCAGCATCCTTGGGCAGATTGGGAACGCGCAATTCCTGCGCTGGCTGGTCGCCCAGCAATTCGATGACGCGCAGCTCATTTTCCGCCAAAGCCAGCACAAAAGCGTGTTGCGGCATGGAAACGGCACGCAACAGGGGCTTTAGGTGAAAGCGATCCGCAACTTGCACTGTTTCCTTCAGGTGGTTGGGCAGACGAAAGCTGCGCAGGCTGTCCGGGGTTACGAAAATAGCCAGCGAGTTGGCCTGTGTGCGCCAGAAATCATCATCATCCATCAGGTCGTGCAGTTGTTCCTCGATGGGCCAGATCGTGCGTTTTGCCACGCCAACTTCTTCAAGCTGGGCCACAGCATCGCTGGTCAACTGCTTCAAGCGCGTGCGGGCCGCGTCAATATGCTGCGTCTCGGGTGTGGTTTTCAGATAAAGGCTGATCAGGGCTTCGCCGCGTGTTGCGACAAGCTGGCTAATTTCGGGTTGGGTGGGAATGTCGACATATAGCATGGTCACGCTACTCCTGTTAAAAAAACCTGCATTCCCATGTCATGATCTGCGCAGGGTCGCAAGTCGGACCGTCTGTTAGCCCCCTCAATGCAGAAAATTCGTACCGGGGATGAAATTCACAGCTCTGTTACGGTTGCAGCCCTCAAAACCCCTTCCTATATAGCGCCCAAGACACTCCGTTCGGAGAATGCTACAGACCAGATGGGCCGGGGCCTGACAGGACCAGCCCGCTGCCACATCGCTTGAGAGAGAGGATGCACGAAAATGGGTAAAGTCATTGGTATCGACCTTGGGACCACAAACTCCTGTGTTGCCATCATGGATGGCAGTCAGCCGCGCGTGATCGAGAACGCAGAAGGCGCGCGCACGACGCCGTCTATCGTGGCGTTCACGGAAAACGAGCGCCTTGTTGGTCAGCCAGCCAAACGTCAGGCCGTCACCAACCCGACCAATACGGTCTATGCCGTCAAGCGCCTGATTGGCCGCCGCCTGACTGATGCCGAAGTTGAAAAGGACAAGAACCTTGTCCCCTACAACATCATCGACGGTGGCAATGGTGATGCATGGGTTGAAACCCGTGGCGAAAAATACAGCCCCAGCCAGGTTTCGGCCGTCATCTTGCAAAAGATGAAGGAAACAGCCGAAAGCTATCTGGGCGAAAAGGTCACGCAGGCCGTGATCACCGTTCCTGCCTATTTCAACGATGCACAGCGTCAGGCGACCAAGGACGCGGGCAAGATTGCTGGCCTTGAAGTGCTGCGCATTATTAACGAGCCTACAGCGGCAGCGCTGGCTTACGGTCTGGACAAGAAAGAAAGCCGCACCATCGCGGTTTATGACCTTGGTGGCGGTACCTTCGATATTACCATTCTGGAAATCGACGACGGCCTGTTCGAGGTGAAGTCGACCAATGGCGACACGTTCCTCGGTGGCGAAGATTTCGACATGCGGATCGTGAACTATCTGGCCAACGAGTTCAAAAAAGAGAATGGCGTTGACCTGACCAGCGACAAGATGGCGCTTCAGCGCCTGAAAGAAGCTGCGGAAAAGGCAAAGATTGAACTGTCCTCTTCCAGCCAGACCGAGATTAACCAGCCGTTCATCAGCATGGACAAGAATACAGGCCAGCCCCTGCACCTTGTCATGAAGCTGACCCGCGCCAAGCTGGAATCGCTGGTGGGCGATCTGATCAAGAACTCGCTCAAGCCGTGTGCGGCTGCATTGAAAGATGCGGGCCTGGCGAAAGGCGACATTGACGAAGTGATCCTTGTCGGCGGTATGACTCGCATGCCCAAGGTGATCGAAGAAGTGACCAGCTTCTTCGGCAAGGAGCCCCACAAGGGTGTGAACCCTGACGAAGTCGTGGCTATGGGCGCTGCCATTCAGGCAGGTGTCTTGCAAGGCGACGTCAAGGATGTGGTTCTGCTGGATGTCACGCCTCTGTCGCTCGGGATTGAAACGCTGGGCGGTGTGTTCACCCGCCTGATCGACCGCAACACGACCATCCCGACGAAGAAAAGCCAAGTCTTCAGCACCGCCGAAGACCATCAGAACGCCGTGACCATCCGCGTGTTTCAGGGCGAGCGTGAAATGGCCGCCGACAACAAGATGCTGGGCCAGTTCAACCTTGAAGACATCCCGCCTGCGCCACGTGGCATGCCGCAGATCGAAGTCACCTTTGACATCGACGCCAACGGTATCGTGAATGTCTCGGCGCGCGACAAGGGCACCAACAAGGAGCAGAAGATCACCATTCAGGCTTCGGGTGGCTTGTCGGACGAAGATATCGAGAAAATGGTTCAGGACGCCGAGGCAAATGCCGAAGCGGACAAGGCCCGCCGCGAACTGGTCGAGGCGCGCAATCAGGCGGAAAGCCTGATCCATTCCACCGAAAAGGCCGTGGAAGAGCACAAAGACAAGGTCGACCCGACAACTGTCGAAGCGATCGAATTGTCTGTGGCCGCGCTGAAAGACACGCTGGAAGGCGAAGATGCAGGTAAGATCAAGTCTGGCATCCAGAATGTCACCGAAGCGTCGATGAAGCTGGGCGAGGCGATCTACAAGGCGCAGGCTGAAGCCGCTGATCCGGGCGACGCAGGCGGCGATGACGAGCCTCGGAGTGTGGATGACGATATTGTGGACGCCGATTTTGAAGACATCGGCGACGACAAGCGCAAATAAGCCCTCGATGCTGCAATTGGCAACCGGTCTGATCGTTTCAGGCCGGTTGGCCCTTTTTGGGAAAGAACATCATGGCCAAACGCGACTTCTATGACGTGCTGGGGGTCAGCCGCTCTGCTTCTGCTGAAGAGTTGAAGAAAGCTTATCGCAAGAAAGCGAAAGAACTGCACCCGGACCGCAATGCCGACAACCCCAATGCCGAAGCACAGTTCAAGGAAGTGAATGAAGCCTATGATGCGCTGAAAGACGCGGATCGTAAGGCGGCATATGACCGGTTTGGACATGCGGCATTCGACGGCGGTATGAGCGGCGGCGGCGCGCGTCCCGGTGGCGGCTTTGGCGGCAATGCAGATTTTGCGAGCGCGTTTTCGGATGTTTTTGAAGACCTGTTCGGCGATTTCGTCGGCGGCGGACGCGGTGGCCCACGATCGCGGGCAAGCCGCGGCTCAGACCTGCGCTACAACATGCGCATTACTCTGGAAGAAGCATATTCCGGCACCAAGAAGACAATCCGCGTTCCGCGCCTTTCGGCCTGCGAAGCGTGCAGCGGCACGGGCGCCGAAGGCGGGGCCGAACCGGTGACATGCCCGACATGCTCTGGCATGGGCAAGGTTCGCGCCCAGCAGGGTTTTTTCACGGTCGAGCGCAGTTGTCCGACCTGCGGCGGCTCTGGTCAGATCGTCAAGAACCCGTGCAAGGTCTGTGCCGGCGCGGGCCGTGTCGAGAAAGAAGCCAGCCTGTCAGTGAATATTCCCGCGGGCGTTGAAACAGGAACCCGCATTCGTCTGTCGGGCGAAGGCGAGGCAGGTCTGCGCGGTGGCAACGCGGGCGATTTGTATATTTTCGTGAATGTGGCAGAGCATCAGATTTTCAAGCGCGATGATGTCACGCTATATTGTCGGGTGCCTGTCAGCATGGCCCGTGCGGCCTTGGGCGGCGAGGTTGAGGTCCCAACCATAGATGGTGGGCGGTCACGTGTGAAAGTGCCTGTCGGCAGCCAGTCCGGGCGTCAGATGCGCCTGCGCGGCAAGGGTATGCCCGCGTTGCGGGGGGGCGGTCACGGCGATATGCTGATCGAGTTGGCGGTTGAAACCCCGGTGAACCTGACGCAACGCCAGAGAGAGCTTTTGGCCGAGTTCGAGAAGCTGAGTGCAGAAAACAACCCTGAAACCAGTGGCTTCTTTGACAAGGTCAAAGGGTTCTGGGACGGAATGAAAAACTGATCAGATCTGGCACGCGCGCGCAGCGCGGGCCTCGATCGTGTTGCGTTCGCGCATCAGCCTGTTCATGCGGGNTGAGTCTGCTGCCCGCGCAGGGGGCAATACTGTCGAGCAGGCAATCTGGTCGCCCGAAACGGTAAAGCAATGATATGTATTGTATCCGCGCGATGCGAGCGATGCCGTGAATCCGAATGACCCCGACATTCTTGCCGCGTCAATTTTCGAATCATGCACGCGCAGAGCATGGCTGGCCTGTTGGCAATCCTGATCGGAATTTGCGCGATGAAAAAATTCCGCGCATCCAGACAGCAGTGTGGTTGATAGAATAATCAGAATTACCCGCATGGCCCACCCCGTTCCTTCTTGTTCAAGGATGTGTGCTCTTCGTTCCAGAGTGCTGTAGCGCTTGCGCCAGACGTGAATTTCTCTGCGCCCTCTGGATATTCCGACGCGCCGAAAACGCGTCGGAAACTGTTATGCTTTGACTGGAAAATTCAGCATCCCCACATGGCCCAAGTTACCCGCTTGGACTCGTGGTATTGCTGTCATAGCTCCAGATTAGCTGCCCTTACGGCACGGTGCGGGGCGCATTACGTAATGGCCGGGGCGCACAAGGTGCTTCTTTTCTTCGTAGATCGCGGGGTAGTGCATGCGATATACTTGCTCAACACCTTTGCCATTGCGGTACTCAAGGGTTGTTTTCGCCGCTTTGACCATGTGCTTTGTGGTCCTGTATTCAGGTGCCACATAGACCTTGTCAAAACACTCAACAACGTGTCCTTTCCAAGCTGCCGCCGGTGTCGCTAAAAACGGCGCCAATGCCAGAGCAAGTGCCGGGAGTGCGATTCTCTTCATTGTAGTCCTCCAAGTGAAAGTTATTTTTCAAGTTTCTGACTGCTCAAATGCCCCTGACAAGTGCGCGGAAACTTGCTTGTTCACAAGATTATGCCACACTTGTGAAAATGCTAGCACCAGATTTTTGATCTGGCAACACGGCTGAGCAGATAAAATTGATAGTTAATCAATTGTTAGGAAAATTTCGCACATAGTATCTGGATGATCAGATCCTGCGCTTCATCCCCTGACGACCGCTTGCCATTGTTCGACAGGCGCGATTCCGCACCGGAAAAAATGTCTGCGCCGGTCAGTTCCAAGGTGCCTTCGTATATGCGCGACCATCGCCAGCGGTTGCGGGAACGTTTCGATTCCGGTGGGGCTGGCGCGATGCCTGACTATGAACTGCTGGAAATGGTGCTCTTCAGGGTGCTCATTCGGCAAGATGTGAAGCCATTGGCGCGCAGTCTGATTGACACCTTTGGTGATCTGAGTGGGGTTCTGGCCGCGTCGCCTGCGCGTTTGCGCGCTGTATCCGGCGTTGGCGCGGCAGTTATCACGGAACTCAAGCTGGTTGAAGCCTGTGCGCAGCGTATGGCGCGTGCAAAAGTTATGAACCGCCCAGTTCTGTCGAGTTGGGCGGCCTTGTTGGACTATTGCCACACGGCAATGTCACACCGGGAAACAGAGCAGTTTCGCATTCTGTTTCTGGATCGTAAGAATGTTCTTGTCGCGGATGAGGCGCAGGCAGAGGGTACTGTTGACCATGTGCCTGTCTATCCCCGCGAAGTCATGCGCCGCGCGTTGGAACTGAATGCCTCGGCGCTTATACTTGTGCACAACCACCCGTCTGGCGACCCCACACCCTCTGAAGCTGACATTGTCATGACCGCTTCAATTCGCACTGCGGCCGAGGCGCTGTCGATCGTGCTGCATGACCATATCGTTATCGGCAAATCTTGCGAGTTGAGCTTTCGCAGCGAAGGGCTGTTATGACTGGGCGCGCCAAATCGTAAGCGATTTACTGCGACAGGGCTACGTGTTGCGGGGCAAATTCCACACCCATCACCACCATGCCGGGCTGTGCCGGGCATTCGGGAACTGCAAAAACGATCTCTTTCAGATGCGTATTTGCGCTGTCACCATTGTCCGAGATAAATGCAGAAACATCCTGCGCGCACTGCTCTTCGGTGAACTGCAACTCAACTTCAACGCGGCTTTTGCCCGACAAACCAACCGGAATAGAGTAGATTTCCGCGATCATAGGCTCTGGCCCGCGAACTTCGCCCAGCGAGATCAGAAAAGCCTCGTCAAGATCAGAGTCAAAAGGCTTTAGCGCGTGGACATGGCCTGTATCACCGTGCTGCGCCCCATCATGATAGGCGTGCAGCGAAAACCGCGCTTCGCCGTTCCACTGCAAGGCAATTCTCAGGTGGTCGTCAGCATCGGGGATTGTCAGTTCCGTTTGCAGGAAGATGTCATCAGACAAAAACACATCCACTTTCGCATCCACAGACAGGGCAGGCAAAAAGGCTGAGAAGCTGCCGTCGTCAGATGTATATGCGCTAAACGCCAGATCGTTATGGCTGATGACAAGGCGCGTATCCGGGTGACATGGCGCGTCCAGCATCAATTCGATCAGGCCATCAACCATTGGCGCGGATGTCAGGCTTGGGCTGCATGCGGCAGAGTCCGGCGCGCTCTGACCCTCTGCCAGTTCGAGATTTGACGCAAATTCCATCGCGTTCAGAACCAGCGGTGCAATATCAAGTTGCGTGGTGTTCGCGCCACTTTCGTCAAGTGCGGCAAGCTCCGTGTCAGCAATGCCGGTTTCGGACTGAGCGGGTATGTCCGCTGTGGGTTTGGTGCCAAACTGAAGCTTTGCACCATTGCCAACAAGGCTCGCGCCCATAACCTGCGATGACTGGGCGTGTCGCTCGGACGGATTGGAACCGACAGCCTTCGCGGCATTGCCCGAAAGGTGGTTGGTTGCGAAAACCGACGCGGAGATGCCCGCGCAAAGAATCGCAACACCGCGGATAATCATCTTCTTTTCCATCACGACACCCAATTTCTAACCCTATGCTGGGGATAGGTGGCGATTCGGGCGGCAATGGGGCACAAATTTGTCGGCTTTCTAAAAAGCGAAACAAACTTTCTGCGTCGGACGGATTACAAGACGCTGCCGTGACAATGTTTGAACTTCTTGCCCGACCCGCAGGGGCACAGGTCGTTCCGGCCCGGATTGCCCCACGTGCTGGGGTCCGTTTCATCAAAGCCATCGATCAACGGGGTGGGCGGCTGACCATCATTTTCCTGCGCGACATTCACGCTTTGCTGTTGCAGCGCAAGTTGCTGCATCATGGCCTTTTGCTCTTCTTCGCTCAGCGGGCGGATGCGCGACAGATAGCGCGCAACATCTTCGCGCAAGGAATTGAGCATTTTCTCGAACAGCAGGAACCCTTCGGCCTTGTACTCGTTCAGTGGGTCTTTCTGGGCATAGCCGCGGAACCGCACTGCCGAGCGCAGATGGTCCAGTGTCAGCAGGTGTTCGCGCCATTTCTTGTCAATCGTTTCCAGCAAGACTTGCTTTTCCAGATTGCGCAGCGTCTCTTCGCCGAACTGCTCTTGCTTTTGCACCATAAGGGCGTCTGACGCTTCGACCAGCCGTTCGCGCACGACCTCCTGATCGACGCCGTCTTCCTCGCCCCAGTCTTCTGCGGGCACATCCAGCCCAAGCTTTTCGCGTGTCTGTGTGCGCAGGCCTTCCATATCCCATTGTTCGGCATATGATTTTGCAGGCATATGTTCGTCAATCAGGTCGTCAATAACCTGATGGCGCATGTCGTCCACAATCTCTGACAGATCATCGGATTCCATGATTTCAAGACGCTGCTCGAAGATCACGCGGCGTTGGTCATTCATGACGTTGTCGTATTTCAGCAATTCCTTGCGAATATCGAAATTGCGTGCCTCGACCTTGCCCTGTGCCTTTTCCAGCGACTTGTTCACCCAAGGGTGCACAATCGCTTCGCCTTCCTTCATGCCCAGCGTAGACAGCACCTTTTCCAGCCGCTCAGAGCCGAAAATGCGCATCAGGTCATCTTCCAGCGACAGAAAGAAGACCGAGCGTCCGGGGTCGCCCTGACGGCCAGAGCGGCCACGCAACTGGTTGTCGATCCGGCGGCTTTCATGGCGTTCAGTCGCCAGAACGAACAAACCACCAGCGGCCAGAACCTTTTGCTTCTCGTCCGCGACTTCTGCGTCTATGCGGGCGCGCACTTCTGTCGGGTCGGCGTCGGGGTCTTCGGCCAAAGCTTGCAGCACACGCATTTCGACATTGCCGCCCAGTTGAATATCGGTGCCGCGACCGGCCATGTTGGTGGCAATCGTCACAGCGCCCAGACGGCCGGCATCGGCCACGATCTGCGCTTCCTGTTCGTGCTGACGGGCATTGAGCACGTTATGCGTGATCTCTGCTTTCTTCAGCATCGTCGCCAGTTCCTCGGATTTCTCGATCGAGGTGGTGCCGACGAGGATCGGTTGACCCTTGGCATGTGCTTCACGAATCTCGGCCAGTACCCCGTCCAGTTTCTCCTGTGCGGTGCGGTAGACCTGATCGTGTTCGTCCAGACGCGCGATCGGCAGGTTTGTGGGAATTTCGACCACGCCCAGATTGTAAATCTCGCGGAATTCGTCGGCTTCGGTCGATGCCGTACCGGTCATGCCGCCCAGTTTCTTATACAGGCGAAAGTAATTCTGGAACGTAACCGAAGCATAGGTCACGTTTTCGGGCTGGATGGCCGCGCCTTCCTTTGCCTCGATTGCCTGATGCAGGCCCTCGGACAGGCGACGCCCGACCATCATGCGGCCAGTGAATTCGTCAATCAGCACAACTTGCCCGTCGCGGACAATATAGTTCTGGTCCTTGTGGAACAGTTTATGCGCGCGCAGACCCTGATTCACGTGATGCACAAGCGATGTGGATTCCGGGTCATAGAGCGATTGCTCTTCGGGCAGGAAGCCTTCTTCGTGCAGTTTCGCTTCGATGAATTCATTGCCTTCATCGGTCAGCGTGGCGTTGCGGATTTTTTCGTCAATCGTGTAATGCTCAGGCTGAAGCGAGGGGATCAGGCCGTTCACTTTGACATACAGGTCAGACCTGTCTTCGGCGGGGCCGGAAATAATCAGCGGCGTGCGCGCCTCATCAATCAGGATCGAGTCGACTTCGTCCACGATGGCAAAGAAATGCCCGCGCTGGTTCATCTCTTCGCGGCGCAGGCGCATGTTGTCGCGCAGATAGTCAAAGCCCAGCTCGTTATTGGTGGCATAGGTCACATCTGCGGCATAGGCCTCTTTCTTCTCGGCATCGGGTTGCTGCGAATAGACAACGCCGCAGCGCATCCCCAGCCTGCTAAAGACCTTGCCCATCCATTCCGAGTCGCGCTTGGCCAGATAGTCGTTGACGGTGACAATATGCACGCCTTCGCCTGTCAGTGCGTTCAGATAGGCGGGCAGGGTGGCAACAAGGGTTTTACCTTCGCCCGTTTTCATTTCGGCAATATTGCCCCGGTGCAGGAAGATGCCGCCGATCAGCTGCACATCGAACGCGCGCAGACCCAGTGCACGGCGCGCACCCTCGCGGCAATTGGCAAAGGCCTCGGGCAGCACGGCATCCAGGCTTTCGCCCTCGGCCACTCGTTTTTTCAATTCGTCGGTTTTTGCGATCAGCTCCGCATCCGACATGGCTTGAAAATCCGGCTCCAGCGCGTTGATCTGTGCGACCAGCGGGCGCACAGTCTTGACCTTGCGGTCATTCGACGTGCCAAAAACCTTCTTCGTGATCGATCCAAGACCCAGCATGCGCTTCCTGCCTCTTAATTTCCAAAAGCGGACAGATGCTCTGCCGCTAACCAATTCGTCATGGTCCGTCACCAGTGCCGGGGTTGTCGGCACGCGCAGGCTTCCATAGAAGGGCAAGTGAACCGCACGGCCCCCAAGCAGGCAGACCTTGTCAGCGATGTAATGGGCGGCCCCAAAAGTGTCAACGATGCGCGCCCGCCGCGCCCTGCAAGGAGATAGAAATATGGTCAGATTTTCTCGATTCAGCGTAGCTGTCGCCACAATGATGGCTGTCAGCACTCCCGCGCTGTCGGAAACCGAGCCGACACGCGACACTGTACTGGCAACTGTAAACGGCACCGAGATCACCGTGGGCCACCTGCTGGCTGCGCGCGAGACCTTGCCAGAGCAGTTTCAGGAAATGCCCGGCGAGGCCCTGTTTCAGCCGCTGGTGGAGCAATTGATCGAGCAGACCGCGATTATGCAAGAAGCTGAAGGCACGCTTTCCGTGCGCGAACAGATTGCGTTTGAGAACGAGCAGCGCGCCTTTATTGCCAATGCGGCACTGACCCGCGTGGCCAGCGAAGCGCTGAGCGAAGAAAATGTGAACGAGGCGTATAACGCTTTTGTCACCGAATTTGACGGGCGTGAGCCAACACCGGAATTCAACGCCTCGCATATCATCGTCGAGACGGAAGAAGAAGCGCAGGCGCTGCGCGCCGAGCTGGATGAGGGCGCGGATTTCGCGGAACTGGCGCGCGAGCATTCGATGGATGGGGCTGCCGCTGGCGGCGGGTCGCTGGGTTGGTTTGGCCTTGGCGCGATGATCCCGGAATTTGAAGAAGCAGTGCAGGAACTGGAAGTCGGCGAATATATGGGCCCGCTTGAAACCAGTTTTGGCTGGCATCTGGTGCTGTTGAACGACACGCGCATGTCGCAGGCGCCGGAACTGGAAGAAGTGCGCGAGGCGCTGGAAGAGAACCTTCAGCGCGAAGCGGCGCAAGCGGCCCTGAACCGCGCGACCGAAGCTGCTGCGATCGAGCGCAACTATGAAGATATCGACGCCGCGATCATGTCCCGCACCGAGCTTCTGGACGACTGATCCGCTGGGGTGTAGGACAAGGCAGATACCGGCCCGAGTATCGGGCCGGGTTTGTTATGGAGCACCGGCATGGGCGCGAAGAAAAAGCTCAAACGCAAGATCAAATCGCTGAAATCCGCATTGCGGGTGCAGCACGCGCCAGCGGCCAAGGTGGCGCTGGTGTCCCCCTTGGCACCTGCCGCCTTTCCTGACCTGCCGGTCATCAAGGGCGCACGCTTTGCCAGCTTTGCCGCCGGTGTGCGCTACAAGGGCCGCACAGACGTGGTGCTGGCGCAACTTGACCCCGGAACAGTCGTTGCAGGCACGTTTACCCGCTCTGCCACGCGCGCGGCGTCGGTGTTGGATGCGCAGGCGAAAATTGTGGGCGACAGCGCCGAAGGTGCGGCCATTCTGGTTAATTCCGGCAATGCCAATGCCTTTACAGGTGCAAAGGGGCAGGAGTCGGTTGCAGCCATATGCGCTGCTGTGGCGGAAAAACTGGGCCTGCCGGCAGACCGGATTTTCACAGCGTCCACAGGTGTGATCGGCGAGGCATTGCCGCATGACCGCATTATTGCTGCGCTGGGGGAGCTGACCACTGCACTGGATCAAGACGGTCTGCCCGGTGCGGCCCGCGCCATTATGACCACCGACACCTTCCCCAAAGGCTCTGCCAAGACAGTAGAGATTGAGGGCAAGCCGGTCCAGATTGCAGGCATCGCCAAAGGCTCTGGCATGATCGCGCCGGATATGGCGACTATGCTTGTCTATATCTTTACCGATGCAAAGATCGCGCGCCCCGTTTTGCAAACGCTGGTCGCTGGCCTGACGGACCGCAGTTTCAATTGCATTACAGTAGACAGCGATACGTCGACTTCGGACATGCTGCTGGTTGCGGCGACGGGGCAAGCTGACGCGCCCGAAATCACTGAGATCGACAGCGATGCGGGCAAAGCCTTTGCCGATGGGCTGGGGGCGGTCATGCGTGACCTTGCTCATCAGGTTGTGCGCGATGGCGAAGGGGCGACCAAGTTTATCGAGGTGGCCGTTACTGGCGCGCGGTCCGATGCGGATGCGCGCAAGGTGGCGTTTGCGATTGCCAATTCGCCGCTGGTGAAAACCGCCGTTGCGGGCGAAGACCCCAATTGGGGGCGGATCGTTATGGCGGTGGGGAAATCCGGGGCTGAGGCGGATCGTGACCGCCTGTCCATCCGTTTCGGGCCGCATCTGGTGGCGACAAATGGTCAGGTCGCGCCTAGCTATGCCGAGGAAATCGGCGCCAGCTATATGAAAGGGCAGGAACTGGTGATCGGGGTTGATCTGCGCCTTGGGGGCGGGGTGGCGACAGTCTGGACCTGTGATCTGACCAACCGGTATATCGAGATCAACGCGGATTACCGGTCGTGAAAACAGTTCTTGTCGCAGCCGTTGCGCTGGTCGATGCCGACGGGCGTATTTTGTTGGCGCAACGGCCCGAAGGCAAGGCGATGGCCGGGCTGTGGGAATTTCCCGGTGGCAAAATCGAGTCGGGCGAGACACCGGAAGTCGCCTTGATACGCGAATTGCAGGAAGAACTGGGCATCGACACATGGGCCAGTTGCCTGGCACCGCTGACTTTCGCCAGCCATTCCTATGATGACTTTCACCTGCTCATGCCGCTGTTCATCTGCCGCAAATGGGAGGGGCAGGTGTCCAGTCAGGAGGGGCAGGCGCTGAAATGGGTGCGCCCTGCCGATCTGCGCAACTATCCGATGCCTGCGGCTGATCTGCCGCTGATTCCCATTCTGCGCGATTGGCTGTAAGGTTAGCGCCCGTGTGAAATTTCAGTTTTGGAAACAATCTTGGCACTTGCACCTTATTGTGCTTCCAAAGGGGGCACCTGCTTTGGTGCCGCCTGAAATCATGGTTAAATTGAGATGAAAAACGACCAGCCATATTGCTGAACTGCTTTTTTGGGCCATAATCATTTTAGACAAAGCATGAAAGCAACATGATCTGCACAATCCGGATTGGTAAGTATATTACTGCTCAGGGTGTGTTTGTTAGCAATCTTGCGAATGGTCACATTGTTATTCGGGCAGGTCAGAAGGTTCTGACAGGTCGTCCGATCTCCAAGCGCGTCGCCTGAACACCGCCGCGTGGTTTCTACTCAGAACGCCCTGATTTCCAGATCAGGGTGTTTCGCGTTCTGGCATCGGTACATACGGGTCAGTCGATGTCGCGCGCTTCATCTATTAGCATGATGGGAATACCATTGCGGATCGGGAATGCCAGATGCGCGGCTTTTGAGATTAATTCTTGGCGCTGCACATCGTAGTTCAGCCGACCATTCGACACAGGGCATACCAACGCTTCAAGCATATGACGGTTTGTCAGCCCCTTGACGGGCAGCTCTTGGGTCATTGCACCATCTCGTCATCGCCACCGTGCAAGCCAAATTCCATCAACATCACAAGTGTTTCGCGCCGTGTTTCGAGAGAGGGTGCTTCCAGCAGCGCCTGTTTGTCATCAGGCTCGAACGGGCAGAGCATTGACAGAGAGTTAATCAACAACTCATCCTCTGCATCTTTCAGGCTGCTCCAATCGGTAGAAAGCTGGTGCATGGTGAAAAACCGTTGCAGTAGGTCAAAGAAGCGGTCGCGGTCAAGGCCGGGGTCTTTTTCCTCATGCCCCTGATCGCGGGTGAAATCGGCCCAGTCTGCCTCTGTCCGGCGATAGGGCGCGAAGCCCGTAATCTCCTTGCGGACCCGAAACCGCGAGATACCCGTCAGCGTGATAAGGTAGCGCCCGTCCTCGGTTTCGGAAAACGCTGTCAACCTACCTGCGCATCCGATGCTGTGCAGCGTCTTTTCCTCGCTGCCCGGCAGATCGCGCGACTGGATCATGCCCAGCAGCCGCTGCGGCGTTTTCATGCAATCCTCGATCATCGCCAGATAGCGCGGCTCGAATATGTGCAGCGGCAACCGGGCGCGCGGCAAAAGCAGCGCGCCGGGAAGCGGGAAAATCGGTATCACATCTGGCAGGTCTTTTATGCGTGTCATTAGGGGCAACCTAATCCGTTAGGGCGATCAGGCAAATATCATCGAGCTTAACCTGCGACGCCCCTTGGCGACCAGTGGATCACTGGGTTTCAGGGCCTCAAAAATTGTGAAAAGCTGGGTTTTGGCGGCGCCCTCGTTCCATTCGCGGTCGCGGCGAAACAGTTCCAGCAAATGCTCAATCGCGTCTTCAACCTCGCCCGTGGCATATAGCGCCTGCGCCAGCTCGAAACGGGCCTGATGATTGTCTGGGTCGGCCTCTAGTGCTGCGCGCAACTCATCGACTGGCCCTGCCTGCTCGGCCTGACGCGCCAAGGCAAGCACGGCGCGTGCGGCATCGGCTTCGGGACTGTTGGCAACATCGGGGTGGCCATTGGCCAGCAACGCTTCGGCCTGATCCAGACTGCCAGCCGCGATCTGTGCGCGCACGAGCCCGCCGAAGGCGCGGGCGTTGGTTTCTTCCTGCCCCAGCACGGCGGCAAACACCTCTGCTGCGTCAACAACTGCGCCTTGCTCCAGCATCTCGTCGGCTTCGTCGAGTGCCGCGCCAAGCCCGTCATCACCGGCCATCGCGGCAAGCTTGTTCACAAACTCCTTGAGCGCGGAGGCAGGTTGTGCGCCCTGAAAGGCATCGACCGGCTGGCCCTGAAAGAAGGCATAGACTGTCGGGATGGACTGCACGCGCAACTGCGCCGCAATGCCCTGATTTTCGTCGACATTGATCTTGACCATGCGCACCTTGCCTTTGGCTGCGCGCACTTCCGCTTCCAGTGCCGGGCCCAGTGTCTTGCACGGTCCGCACCACGGTGCCCAGAAATCGACAATAACCGGCACTGTCTGGCTGGCTTCGATTACTTTGACCATGAAATCCTGCTCTGATCCGTCCATGATCAGATTTGCATCGTCGGCGGCGTTGCCTGTGCCTAATTCCAACATTCTTGCCCTCATTTCGGTTAAAGATTTGCAGACTATATGGGCTGTGCAAGTGCAAAGGGAAAGGGGTCAGACCTCAAAGCTGGCAAAGACAGGCGCATGATCTGACGGTTGCGTCCATCCGCGCGCATCCCGTCGGATACGAGAACCGTGTGCGGATGCCGCAATGTCGCGGCTGGCCCAGATATGGTCGAGCCTGCGCCCCTTGTCGGCGGCGTCCCAGTCGCGGGCCCGGTAGGACCACCATGAATACAGCTGCCCTTCGGGAATATCTTGCCGTGTGATGTCCACCCAAGCACCGGACTCTTGCATGTCGGCCAGATGTTCCACCTCGATCGGGGTGTGGGACACAACTTTCAGCAATTGCTTGTGTGACCAGACATCATCTTCGCGCGGCGCGATGTTCAGATCGCCCACAAGAATGGACTTCTCAGGGCGCGTGTCGCGGAAATGGTCGCGCATTTCGGTCAGAGTATCTAGCTTGTGGCCGAATTTCTCGTTCACAGTGCGGTCAGCGACATCGCCCCCCGCAGGAATATAGCAGTTATGGATGGTCACGCCATTTTCCAGCTTTGCGGCGACATGGCGCGCATCGCCCTTGCCGCACCAGTCGATGTGACCCGCATCTTCCAAGGGCAGGCGCGACAGGATGGCAACCCCGTTATATCCCTTTTGCCCGCGTGCGACCCAATGCCCATAACCGGCCTGCGCAAACAGATCGAAGGGAATCATCTCGACCGGGCTTTTGCATTCCTGAAGGCACAGGATGTCGGGCGCGTCTTCGGTCAGCAGGTTCAGCACAAGTTGCGCACGAAGCCGGATCGAATTGATGTTCCATGTCGCAAGAGTAAAGGTCATGTCGCGCCTCCGTTAACTATGTCCCCTAGATGCACGGACAGGACGCGGGCGACAACCCGAAAGCACACAGAAAAAAGACCGGGCCAAAGGCCCGGTCCAGTCCAACAGGGAGGAGTTTGCGCCATACCCCGGCGCAATGGGGAGGGAGGAAGAATAGAAGCACAATCGCTTCTGAAACCCAATATTATGTATCAGTCTGGCAACGATACGGCGCGCCAAAGGCAATTATGAGGCAAGCCGATAGCCGCCGGATTCCGTTACCAAAAGGGTTACATTCGAGGGGTCAGGCTCGATCTTCTGACGCAGGCGGTAGATATGCGTCTCTAGTGTGTGGGTGGTGACGCCTGCATTATAGCCCCACACCTCGTGCAGCAAGACATCGCGCTGAACCACGCCATCTGGCGCGCGGTATAGGAATTTCAGAATGTTCGTCTCTTTCTCGGTCAGCCTGATCTTGCGCTCATTCTCGTCGAGCAGCATTTTCTGCGCTGGTTTGAACAGATATGGTCCAAGCTGGAAGACAGCATTTTCCGATTGTTCATGTTGGCGCAACTGTGCGCGCAACCGCGCCAGCAAGACCGGCAGTTTGAACGGTTTGGTGATGTAGTCATTCGCACCCGAATCCAGCCCCAGAATGGTGTCTGCATCCGAATCGTGCCCGGTCAGCATGATGACAGGCGATTTGAACCCGGCCTTGCGCATCCGTTTGCACAATTCGCGCCCGTCGGTATCGGGCAGACCCACATCCAGAATTGCCATATCAAACTGGCCCGCACGCACCTGTTCCATAGCCTCGGCGCCATTGGCGGCCTCGAACACATCGAATTCATCGGTCATGACCAGTTGTTCAGACAATGCTTCGCGCAGATCGTCATCATCATCTACCAGCAAGATTTTATTCAGCTTTGCCATGGTGTCACCTTTGTTTGTTCTATTGTGAACACATGCGGAGCGGTTGCACGCAAAACAAGATTTGCTACAAAACTCTCACGCGGTCGTGTCGCAACGCGCCTGATTGTTTCAATTCTGACAAAGGCGCGCTACATCTGCCTTGTCACTTTTCCTAATCTGGTGCTGCACATGGCCCTTGGCCTGACCCTTGTCGAGAAGATCAACCGCGCGCGCGCTGATATGCGGCTGGGGGTGCCGGTCATGTTGCAGGGCGTTGGCGAGCAGGCATTGGTCCTTGCGGCCGAGGTGGTGACACCCGCGCGGCTGGAAGGTCTGCGCGCTTTGGGGCCGGGGCTGGTGTTGGCGCTGACGCGTCACCGCGCCGAGACATTGAAAGCGCGCGCCTATGACGGCGATCTGGCGCGAGTGATTGTCCCGGACGATATGGGCTGCGATTGGCTGCGCGCGCTGGCCGACCCTGCCGACGATCTGCGCCACCCGATGAAAGGCCCGTTGATGAGCATGCGTGACGGGCAGGCCGATCTGCACCGCGTGGCCTTGGCGCTGGTAAAATCCGCGCAATTGCTGCCGGCCGTGCTGGTCTTGCCGCTGGCCGATGCCGATGCTGCGGGCGCATTTGGCCTGACCGCGCTGGATGCGCAGCATTTGGGCCATGAATTGCAGCGCGAAACTGTCCTCTCGCCGGTTATCAGCGCGCGTTTGCCGATGGCGGCAGCGCAGGCGGGGCGGGTGCATATTTTCCGCCCGCGCGATGGCGGGGTGGAGCATTATGCCATCGAGATCGGCCAACCTGATCGAACCCAGCCGGTGCTGGCGCGACTGCATTCGGCCTGTTTCACCGGCGATGTGCTGGGCAGCCTGAAATGCGATTGCGGCCCGCAACTGCAAGCCGCCCTTGCACAGATGGGGCAAGAGGGGGCAGGGGTGCTGCTGTATCTTAATCAGGAAGGGCGCGGCATCGGGCTTGCCAACAAGATGCGCGCCTATTCTTTGCAGGATCAGGGCTTTGACACGGTCGAGGCTAATCACCGGCTTGGGTTTGAGGATGACGAGCGCGATTTCCGCATCGGGGCGGGGCTGTTGCGCACAATGGGCTTTGGGCAGGTGCGGCTGCTGACGAACAACCCGCGCAAGGTCGACATGCTGAACACACATGGCCTGAGCGTGGTCGAACGTGTGGCCCTGCGCGTGGGTGAGACGGAAGAAAACCGCGCCTATCTTGCCACTAAGGCGGCGAAATCGGGGCATTTCCTATGACGCCGTTGGATATGGTGCTGACGCCGCAGGGGGTGCGGTTCAAGGGGCGGATCTATCCCTGCACAATCGGGCGCGGGGGCGTGAGCCGCGACAAGCGCGAAGGGGATGGCGCAACCCCTGTGGGGGTGCATCGGCTGGTAGGGATGCTGTATCGGCCCGACCGCCTGGCGCGGCCTGCCGATTGGGCGTTGCCGATTGGTCCGCGCGATCTGTGGTCGGATGATCCGCGCCATGAGGATTACAATCTGATGGTGCGCGTGCCTTATCGACACAGCCACGAGCGGCTGTGTCGCGCTGACCCGATGTATGATCTGATCATTCTGACGGGCTGGAACTGGCCACGGGCGGAACGCGGGCGCGGGTCGGCGATTTTCATTCATCAATGGCGCAGACCGGGGGCCCCGACGGCGGGGTGCATCGGGCTGTCACGACAGAATTTACACGCGATTGCGCCGCTGATCGAATACAGCACGCGGCTGATCGTGCCGGACGTGCTGGCAGTTTAGTGTCCACCACCTGACAAAAAGCTTCTCCTGCTGCTGTCGGCTTTTGTGACAACGGTCTGATATTGGGGCTTTCCGGACATAACGGTGACGCGGCGGACTGACGCCCTTGGGGCCGTGCGTTGGTGATTGATTTATCGCCCTACCTTATCCTGCACCTAATCCCGCTTTCGGCCCCGGCGCAGCAACCGCCCGATCAGAAAAGAGGTACGGGGCACATATTCATAGCGCGTGCGCGCACTCGGTGTGGCGCGCGCGCGCATCCGTGCCAGCCCGAACACCACCAGCACGATATGCGCGAGCGAGATGAACACGAACATCGCCGCAGGCCCTTTCAGATCAATCAGCAAGGACGCAATCAGCGGGCTGGCTATTGCGCCGACAGCATACAGGAACATCAGTGCGGCAGACAACTCCACCGCCTCGGACGGGTCAGTGAAGTCATGGGCATGGGCGGCGGAAATGGAATAGATCGGAAAGGTCGTCATCCCGAAAAAGCTTGCGGCCAGAAAAATCGCCACCACACCCCGGTCGGCGCTGGCCACTGTCGCCACGCAGGCCAGAACCGAGGCGACGGACAGCCAGATCAGCACCACGCGCCGGTCATATTTGTCGGCCAGCCACCCCACCGGTATCTGCACCACCGCGCCCCCCAGCACATAGGCCGCCAGAAACAGCGCAATCACTTCGGCCTTTAGTCCGACAGACAGCGCATAAAGCGGCCCCACCATTCGGAACGCGGCCCCCGTGATGCCCGACACCACGACGCCCACAGCGGCCAAAGGCGAGCGGTTCCACGCAAAGCCCGGCCGCAGGCGCGGCGCACCGGCGACAGGCGGGGCCTCGGCCCGTGTCAGTACCAGCGGGAACAGCGCGGCACAGCACAGAAGTGCAAGCAGGTTATACGAGACATACGAGGCAGGCGTCAGCACCGCGATCAGCAATTGCGCCCCAAGGCTGCCGACAATATCGACCACACGGTACACGCCCATCGCGCGGCCGCGGGTCTCATTGGTCAGCTTGGCCTGCAACCACGCCTCGATGATCGTGTAACACCCCGCCACCGCCAACCCCGAGGCCATGCGCAGCACTGCCCAAGCCAGCGGATGGATCACCAGCATATGCGCCAATATCCCGATCGTGCCCGCAGCGGTCAGTGCTGCAAAAGCACGCGAATGGCCGACCTGTCCCATCAGACGCGGCGCCCACCAACAGCCGATGAAGAAGCCCACGAAATGCGCCGAACCCAACAGCCCGATTTCACCTGCCGTAAAGCCCAGCTCTACGCCCGACAGCGCGTCCAGCGGCACGACCCCGCCCAGACCAAGCTGCAATAACACAACCGACAGAAACAGGGCGGCAAAGGAAATCAGCAAGCGCATGGGGGAGGCTCCGGGACACTGGCGCGAGAGTGCCGCGCCGCCGGGCGAAGGTCCAGCGCGATATGCGCGGCCTGCGCAGAATCTCCAGCGACTGAGTCGGACTGATTCCCTGCGCGGAGCAGCAGAATCGATGCGTGCGGGGGATTGGGGGCGAAAATCCTGCCGTTTCTGGTATCGCCTGGCAAGTGGGGCGGCCCTGCAGGGTTCTTTTCCGAAAGCCAGGGCCGTGTCGACGCAGGAAAAATGCGCAAGCCTGCCTAAATACGGGGCGATATGTGAAAAGCGACAGTTTTCTAAATTTCTCTCTTGCGGTGTTTGTTTGTATTGCCTAGATAGCGCTTCACCGGCGGCGGGAACGCAGTTTGGTTGATCGGAAGCTTTCGGGTTTTTGGTTTTGAGATTTCGAGACAGGGTTGCATGGGGTTGCGCCGAGTTTGGTGCCACGCTGTGTATGTTTTTGTCTTGTGTTGTTTGACAGATTTGGAACTTGAAGAGATATGCGGGCGGTTTGGTTCATTCGATGGATCGGCCCTTCACATATCG
>SL_7KL_010_BRINEDRAFT_10000060_pt1 | contig 43850 bp, 44 predicted proteins | sample SodLak_010_BRINE_FD_10663 | JGI IMG/M metagenome (IMG submission 10663)
AAAAAAATACTGTAACTGTGGGGAAAAGCTAATCTACTCATTCAGAAAAAATTCTCCTAATGCTCCTATTCCAAAGCCTGAAACATCTGAACCATAAACAATACCTGATCCTAAATAAGATTTTTCAGCAAGTTGTGCATTCGCATTAAAAACTCCACACAGAAGCAAACAACCTAATATTACATTTTTCATAATCATTAATTTAAATTTATAATATGTTTATTTCGAATTTTAATTACAGTCAAGTTTTGTATTCTATAATAAACTAGACTTCTTTGCCAAAAGCGCTAAGTTACTCTACTTAGTCGTTTAGCAATTAAAACTTCCAACTTTTTATAGTCCATTATTTCCTTTAGAAGCTCTTGCACATTTTCAACCTTTCCATCTTTTAAGTTAGTTGTATAACTATCCACCTTTTCGTGAATTAGGAGTCGCCTTAAGTTTAAAATACTCTGAACAACTTCAGCAGGATCCAATTTTGTTTTATCTGTCACAATAATATTCATGTCCTCCCAGCGGTGAAGTTTATATTTTTCGTCTTCCATAAGTATATTGGTCACTACTTCAGCTTCTTCAGAACTTAACTGTTGCATAAATCCTTTGGGTTGAATTTTTCCAGTAGAAGCTAATTCTACCTCTAATTTATCTTTAAGCGATTTAAAAACAGGATTGGTAAAATCGGTTTCGTCGTCCTGTAAATCTTTGAATATTTTTTCATAAACCTTAGCTTCAATTTTAATTTCATTAAATACAATTTCTTGTTCTTCGTTAAGGTCAATTTCAACGTCTAGAAATAAACTGTCTTCGTGGCCATGTTTCACCAATAAGCTAATAATTTTGTGTTCTAAAACCTCTTTTGGGTTAACTTTTGGCAGCTCATTGGTTGGCGCATCCTCTTTTTTATGTATTTCGAATGCTTTTTGAGTTCTTCTTCTCTGTTGGCTAGAATCGCGTTGATTTTTAGCGTTGATTTGTGCTAAAGAAGAAAAAAGTACTTCTTCTGAAACTTGCATGATTGAAGAACACTCTTTAATGTAGATTTCTTGCTGAATTGGATTTGGAATCTTAGCAATACTCACTACCATGTCTCTTGTTAATTCAGCTTTTTTAACAGGATCATTTTTAGCTTCGGCCACCAAAAGTGAGGCTTTAAACTGAATAAAATCTTGTGCATTTTCTTCAAGGTATGCTTTTATTTCTACAGGATTGTTGGCTTTAGCAAAGCTGTCGGGATCTTCACCATCAGGAAAAGTACAAACTTTTACATTCATTCCTTGTTCCAATATCAAATCAATTCCTCTAAGAGAAGCACGTAATCCAGCATCATCACCGTCAAATAAAACAGTAATGTTTTTGGTTAACCGATTAATCAATCTAATTTGATCGGGAGTTAAAGCTGTCCCGGAAGAAGAAACTACATTTTCTATTCCTTTTTGAGCCATTTGAATAACGTCTGTATAACCTTCAACCAAATAGCAATTATCCTCTTTAGCTATACTTTGTTTAGCATAGTAAAGTCCGTAAAGAATTTTACTTTTATTATAAATTTCACTTTCTGGCGAATTTAAATACTTAGCCGCCTTTTTATCAGTTTTAAGGATTCGACCTCCAAAACCTAAAACACGCCCAGAAATAGAGTGAATAGGAAACATTACTCGCCCTTTAAACCGATCAAACTGCTTGTCTTGTTTTACAATAGTTAAGCCTGTTTTTTCTAAATAACTTAACTGATAAGCCTTTTTAAGTGCTGCTTTTGTAAAATTTTCCCACTCATCTTGGGCATAACCTAATTCAAATTTTTTGATGGTTTCATCAGTAAACCCACGCTCTTTGAAATAAGAAAGGCCAATAGCTTTGCCTGATGAAGTTTGGGTTAATTGCTCTTGAAAATAGTCACGTGCAAATTCACTTACAAGAAACATGCTTTCACGTTCACTTGCTTTTTGTTTCTCTTCAGAAGATTGCTCGGTTTCTTCAATTTCAATACCATATTTTTTAGCTAGGTATTTAATAGCCTCAGGATAAGTTAGGTGTTCATGCTCCATCACAAAAGACACTACATTACCTCCTTTACCGCTAGAAAAATCCTTCCAAATTTGTTTCACTGGAGAAACCATAAAACTTGGTGAGCGTTCATCCGTAAAAGGACTTAGACCTTTAAAATTAGCCCCTGATTTTTTCAACTGCACAAAATCGCCTACCACTTCCTCAACACGTGCGGTATCAAAAACTTTCTCTATGGTGTTTTTACTAATCAAAGACTTTTTTAATTGCAAATATAAGTTTGTTTTTTAATTCTATTAGATGAATTAAGAATAAGCATTTGCATCCAATTAATATATGTAACTTTGCCAGCTAAATTAAAATAGTAAATGCGCTTACATAGAAACTTAGTTTTTGCCGTTGTTGACACTTTAGACCAAATATTCAACGAAGGCAAATACGCTGATAAAGAGATCTCTAAGACTTTAAAAAAAGACGCCCGATGGGGAAGCAGAGACCGTGGATTTATTGCCGAGACCACATACGATATTGTTAGATGGAAAAGGCTTTATGAAGAAATTGCTGAAGTTAAAGCTCCGTATTCTAGAGCTAATTTATTTAGACTTTTTACGGTTTGGGCAACATTAAAAGGAATAGAAATACCCGATTGGAAACAATTTGAAGACACCCCTACCCGAAGAATAAAAGGAAAATTTGACGAATTTTCTAAAATTAGAAAGTTGAAAAATTCTATTCCGGATTGGTTAGACGATTTGGGTAAAGAAGAGTTAGGTGAAAAATGGGATGCTGAAATTGAAGCTTTAAACGAAGAAGCGCCTGTAATTTTAAGAGTCAATACTTTAAAAACTGATAAGAAGACGCTTCAAAAAAAATTGGAAAGAGAAAATGAAATCTCTACTAAATTTTTAGAAGATTATCCAGATGCACTACAACTTTTAAGTCGCGCCGATGTTTTTAAAACAAATAGCTTTAAAGATGGCTTCTTTGAAGTGCAAGATGCCTCATCGCAAAAAGTGGCTAAAGCTACCAAAGTAAAACCTGGTATGCGTGCAATTGACACTTGTGCTGGAGCTGGCGGAAAAACGCTTCACCTAGCTGCAATTATGGAAAATAAAGGTCAAGTTATTGCTTTGGATATTTATCCTAATAAATTAAAAGAGCTAAAACGAAGAGCAAAACGAGCTGGTGCTCACAATATTGAAACACGTCATATAGAAAACACTAAGGTAATTAAAAAGTTACATGCTAATGCTGATGTAGTAATGATTGATGCTCCTTGCTCTGGTTTAGGGGTATTGAGAAGAAATCCGGATGCAAAATGGAAACTACAACCAGAATTTTTAGATGAAATAAGAAAGACTCAAAAAGAAATTTTACACTCCTATTCAAAGATGGTCAAAAAAGGAGGGATTTTAGTTTATGCTACCTGCTCTATTTTACCTTCTGAAAACGAAAAGCAAGTAGAAAAGTTTCTAGGCTCTGATGAAGGGAAAGATTTTGAACTTCAAAAAGAAGAATCTATTTTGGTCAGTGAAACAGGTCATGATGGATTTTATTTAGCAAGAATGAAAAGACTTAGTTAGTCTTTAATTGTATGAATAACAAAAAATCCCGTTCAAATTTGAACGGGATTTTTTGTAGAAATGTTTTATACCATTTATCATTTGAAATTACCGCAATAAAATGCCCTTTCTTGCCTACAGTTCGGCTTAGCTCAATGACCTCCTGCAAAGGCAGGTTTCCTATCTATTTCATTACAAAAAGAAACCGTAACTGAGGCTAAGCTTTATCTTTCCAATTTATATAAAGAAAAAAATCATTCTCGAATTGCTCGGGACAAGCTATTTTCTTTTACAGTAATTTCAAAAAATAACTGGTATTAGTCTTTCTTTTGATCAGACCAAAGTTTCTTGAGTATCGAAAATAATAAACCGCCAGAAAGCATCCCTAAAATATAAACAATAACAATAAGAACGGATTGAGTTATTTTAAGTTCCCAAGTAATGAATCTGATATTAATGCTATTCAAATTTTGAAAGATAAATACACCTATAAAGGCTATGATTAAGAAAAAAAGTATTTTTTTTATTATATTCATTCTAAAAATATTTTAGGTTAGGAAACAAATATATTAAAAAACCGCCTACAAAAGGCGGTTTTAAGATTTATAAAAACTTCTTGACTATTGTTGGAACTTTTGCATTAATTTTTGTTGCATTTCTGGGTCAGCTTGAACTTTTTGATTAATCATCTCAAACTCCTCTGTTGTTAATCCAGATTCTTGGATTTTATTCTCCATCATTTTCTGGATATCATCATTCATTGCTTCAACTTTTTCTAAAGCTGATTTATGCTTTCTCATGTCCTCTTCAGAAGCTTCTACTTCAGCGTTTGGATTTAACGAAGCCTGATGGATTTCGTTAAACTTTTCAACAGTTAATCCTTCGTCTTGAATTACATTAACCATTTTTTCCTGAGCTTTCATATTCTCTTGCTGAACAGCTTGAAAAGCATTGGCGAACTTGTCAAATTGTTCGTCAGATACTTCTTGTGCCTGAGCACTGAAAGTGGTTAGGAATGCAATTGATAGGATACTTAAAATTTTTGATATACGATTCATAAAATTATATTTTTTACAATAGTAAGAAAAATATAGGTTTTTTATGTTGGATTAAGATTATTTTATAAAATCACTTCAAAAATCAGATGTGCTATACATTTTTCTTATCAAGTTTCTTGGCTTTTTCCCAATAGGTATCCAATTCAGCAAGATTCATTTCTTGCATATCTTTGTTATCTTTAGCAACAGCTTCTTCTATATGCTTAAAGCGTTTGATGAATTTTTTGTTCGTTCGTTCTAAGGCATTTTCTGGATTTACATTCAGAAATCTAGCATAATTTACTAAGGAGAACAGCACATCTCCAAACTCTGCTTCTATTTGTGTTTGGTTATTTTGTAGAACTTCATCTTCCAGTTCTTCTAACTCTTCCCTTACCTTTTCAAACACTTGGTCTTTTTTGTCCCAGTCAAAACCAACAGCAGCTACTTTATCCTGAATTCTACTAGCTTTAACCATGGCAGGTAAAGATTTTGGCACCCCAGAAAGAACGCTTTTATTACCTTCTTTAAGTTTCAATTTTTCCCAATTTTCTTTAACTTCTTCCTCGTTCTGTACTTCAACATCGCCATAAATATGTGGATGGCGATCTATAAGTTTTTCTGATATTCCATTAGCCACATCGGCTATATCAAATGCTTTTTTCTCAGCACCAATTTTTGAATAAAAAACAATGTGTAAAAGCAAATCGCCTAGCTCTTTTTTTATTTCAGCTAAGTCATTATCTAAAATTGCATCAGCTAACTCGTAAGTCTCTTCAATGGTTAAGTGTCTTAAACTTGCTAAAGTTTGCTTCCTATCCCAAGGACACTTCTCCCTTAACTCATCCATAATGTCGAGCAAACGTTCAAAAGCTTTTAATTGTTCATTTCTAGTATTCATTAAATGTAGATTTTATTTTTTAGCCTTATAATCATTGAAGCTGCCTCTAAATATTTCGTATTTAAGTAATCGTGATTCAATTTTACCATTAAATAACTTGATTCGTTTAGAGGGTTTTAATCCTATGTGTTTAATATTTTCTCCAAAAGCTGTAATCATCCAAACTTCAGATTGTGGATAGTTGTTTTTAAGAATATCTCCAAGTTTTTCATAAAATGCATCGGCATCAACCTCTAAGCGTTCCCCATAGGGAGGATTAAAAGTCATAAAAAGAGGCCCTCTATTTTCTTTTTCACTTTTAAAAAAATCTTTTATTTCCACTTGAATAAAATCGCTTAAATCAGCGTTTTTAATATTATCAATACTTTTCATCACGGCAGAAGGCGCTTTATCATAGCCTTTAATTTTAAAATTAAAATCGCTTATCTTCTTAAGTGAAGATTGATAAATTAACTGAAATAATTCTTCGTCATAATTTTTCCATTTAGTAAAACCAAATTCTTTTCGATTTAAATTAGGAGGAATATTACAAGCCATCATTGCGGCTTCAATTAAAAAAGTTCCGCTTCCACACATGGGATCTAAAAAATCTGATTGCCCATCCCAGCCTGCTAATTTTAAAATTCCTGCTGCTAAAACTTCATTAATTGGGGCAATATTTGTAGCGCTTCTATAGGCTCTTTTAAACAGAGGTTGTCCTGATGAATCTAAAGAAATAGTACATTCATCTTTAAATAAATGTACATTAATTTTTAAATCTGGATCTTTAGTGTCTATATCTGGGCGTTTCCCTTTCAGCTTACGCAAGCGGTCTGCAATAGCATCCTTAACTCGAAATAAAACAAACTGCGAGTTATTAAATACTTGTGAGTTAACCGTAGATTGAATAGCAAAAGTTTCATCCTCACCAATCCAATCTTCCCATGGAAAATTATAAACCGAATGGTACAAATCGGCTTCATTTTTTACTGTAAACTTTTTAACAGGTAATAAGATAGATAGCGCGGTTCTGAGGTTTAAATTAGCCTTGTACAGAAAACCTAAATCACCAACAAAGCTTACGTTTCTTACCCCTCTTTTTATATCTCTTGCTCCCAATTTTAATAATTCGTTTTCTAAGACTTCTTCTAGTCCATAGAAAGTTTTGGCCAGCATATTATAATTATTTCCCATTGAAATTTAGGTTTTAGATGACAAAAATAGATTAATTTTGCGGTTTATGATGAAATCTAAAGAAAACTGGTTTAAATCGTGGTTTGATTCTCCTTATTATCACCTACTCTATAAGCATAGAAACGAGGAGGAAGCCTTATTTTTTATAACTCACCTAATCAAGCTGTTTCCTGAAGAAAAACAGTCCTTGCTAGATATGGCTTGCGGAAGAGGCCGTCACTCTAGGATGTTTCATAAAATGGGACTTGATGTTACGGGTATTGATTTATCCAAAAACAACATAGCTTTTGCTCAAAAGTATGAAAATACGGGATTAAAATTTGTACAAAAAGACATGCTTATCCCTATGGAATCAAAATTTGATTTAGTTACTAATCTCTTTACTAGTATGGGTTATTTTCCAAATGCCTCAGACAATTGGAAAGTTATACAAAGCATGAAAGCTAACTTGAAAGATGGAGGTTATGGGGTGATTGATTTTTTAAATGTAAATCATGCTGAAAAGTTATTCCCTTCTAAGGAGGTTAAAACTGTAGATGGAGTGCATTTTTCCATCACTAAAACTGCAGATCATTCTTTTTTTTATAAGCATATTAAAGTTGACGACCATGGTGAAAAATTTGAATTTATAGAGAAACTAAAAAAAATAAATCGAAGTGAATTTGAAGAGTGCATTAAAAACGAAAGCCTTGAATTAATCCATGTTTTTGGAGATCACGATTTATCTAAATTTGAAAAAGAAACCTCTAAGAGGTTAATCCTTATTTTTAAGAAATGACCTATATTTTACCATTATTAGCTGTTTTACTTGGTTACCTAATTGCATTAGCTATAAAGAAAACCACTTCGGGTATTAATTTACTTTTAGCCTTTAGTGGCGCTTTTTTACTGTCGATTACAGTATTTGAATTTATTCCTCATGTGTATCATTCTGAAGCTAGTAATGTTGGTGTTTTTGTAATGCTTGGAATTTTAATTCAATTGATACTTGAATTTCTTTCTGGCGGAGCTGAACATGGACATACGCATTATGATATTGAAAAATCCCACTTTCCTTGGGCGCTTTTTATCAGCTTGTGTATTCATTCGTTATTAGAAGGATTTCCAATTGGACAATCTGATACTTTATTGATGGCTGTGGTAATTCACAAAATGCCTGTAGCCATTATAATAAGTTCCTTTTTATTAAAAACTCAATTAAAAAAATGGCAAGTACTTAGTTTCGTTTTAATATTTGGGCTAATGACACCTTTAGGCCATTTACTAAGCGACTTATTGAACGAATTTAAAACCTATTTAACCTACGTAGATGCGGTAGTGGTTGGTATATTCCTTCATATTTCAACAACTATTTTATTTGAGTCACAGAAAAATCACCGATTTAATGCCTCAAAATTTATTGTAATTGTGATTGGAATTGTGGCCGCTTACTTTTTAGGTCATGGTCACTAAGGATAAGAATTTTAAAACAATTAGAAACGTCTTTTAATAGGACCTGTAATATCTTCTAAATCGTCTTTTACTTTCTTGGTTTCTTCTTCAATTTGCTTGGTTACATCCACCTTATTAAATTCATCTTGAAAAGGCTTAGTATGCGTTTCTGTAGATTTGGTGATTTCAGATTTTATTTCATCGGTAGCATTTCTTACCGACTTCATCGTTTGACCTAAAGTACGAGCAATATCTGGAATTTTGTCTGCGCCAAAAACCATTACAACAATTAATAAAATAACTGCTATTTCTGCTCCACTAATAAAATATATGGTAAAAATCATGCTGCAAAGATAAGGTATTTCCTATAATTTTCTGCTTAAATTTTACGAATACTAAAACTGAAAACAATCTTGCTTTCATTAGTAAACCAAGCTAAAATTAAACATACTTTGTAAAAATTGATGTTGCTATATTATAGCTGGATTCAAACCTAGCCATAGCAACCCCATGGTCTATTTTATGCTGATTAAAATAAGAAATCATTTTTTCGGTAGGCATGTTTCCGGTGAGTTGATCTTTAGCCATTGGGCATCCTCCAAATCCTTGAATGGCTCCATCAAATCTCCTGCATCCTGCGGTAAAAGCAGCATTTACTTTTTCATGCCAGGTAGTTGGCGTAGTGTGTAAATGAGCTCCAAATTCAATTTTAGGAAATTGGGGGATTAGATTTTTAAAAAGGTAGTCAATAGTTTTTGCATCTGATGTTCCTACGGTATCCGACAAAGACAAAATCTGAACTCCCATTTGAGCAAGCTTTTCTGTCCATTCTGCAACCACCTCAACACTCCAAGGATCTCCATAAGGATTTCCAAAACCCATGGATAAATAAGCAACAACTTCTTTGTTATGTGTTGAAGCTAAATCAAGAATTTTCTTCAGTAGCTCTACCGATTCACTTATTGTTTTATGCGTATTTCTCATTTGGAAGTTTTCAGAAATAGAAAAAGGGTAACCCAAATAGTCTATTTCAGGATGCTGACAAGCATCTTCTGCCCCACGATAGTTGGCCACAATAGCTAACAACTTTGAATTAGTTCTAGATAAATCTAAGCGACTTAAGACTTCGGCGGTGTCTTGCATTTGAGGAATAGCTTTGGGAGAAACAAAACTACCAAAATCTAAGGTATCAAACCCACATTCCAATAATAGTTGGAGGTATTGCACTTTTAAATCGGTAGGAATAAAGTTTTTTATTCCTTGCATTGCGTCTCTTGGACACTCAATTAATTTCAATTTATCCATAGCTCAAAGATACAATTTTATAAAATTCGTAAAAAAACTATTTTAAAATAATTATTCTATAAAAATAATGCGAAAGCAATCGTCACAAAAACAGCAATTTGAACCCATTTAAATATTTTTAAAACTTGATTATTCTGTTGAATGTAATTGGCTATTTTGCCAGCTGAAACAGCTACAAAGGAAAATATGAGGAGGGCTTGTAGCATAAATATAAACCCCAAAGTATATAACTGAAGCTCCACATAAGCTGAAGTATTCCAGACAAAATTTGGAAAAAAAGCAAGAAAAAAAATACTTACTTTTGGGTTGAGAACATTCATCAAAAAACCGCGTTTCAGTAAATTTTTGGAGGAGTCGGTGGTAGTTTGTGCTTTCAAGCTAAAACTAGCTTCTGAACGATAAATAGAAAAAGCAATATAAAGCAAATAGCCCGCACCTAATAATTGAACTAAAGTGAAAAGTAATTCAGATTGATTAATGAGGGCCGCCACACCAAAAGCTACTAAAGTAGTGTGAACCAAAATACCTGATACCAAACCCAAGCTAAGTATTATACCGGCTTTCTTCCCATCAGCCATACTTTTTACCAATACATAAATGATATCTGGTCCTGGCGATAAGGTTAACAGCACTGAAGCCATTAAAAAAGAGATTAAGTTGGGAATCATAAATTTAATTTGTTGTGGTAATCAATTCGTCAATTTTCTCTAGAACAATTAATCGGTTACTTTCAAAATTAACTTGAAATCCAAAAGTTTGTGCAATGTACTTAAAACTTTCATAGGTGTAAATAAACACATGCGTGGGGTCTTTAATGTAGTACCAATCCTTAAAATCAGACTTCTGTTCTTCGTAAAGTTGAGTCATTAAATATAATTTTCCACCCTTATGCAACAACTGATTTAATTTTGCAAATTCTTCATTAGGGTGATGAAAGTGTTCAGCAACTTCGCAGCAAGCTATATAGTTATACTTTTTCTTCAAATTTTCTTCAATGGGTTGAAAAAATGGATCATAAAGTAAAACCTGATAATTATTCTCTTTAAGCACTTCAGCAATAACTGGGCCTGTTCCACATCCATAATCTAATCCTAAATGTTGATGATCAAAATCCTGAAGAATACGTTGAGTTATAGGTGAAGTAAAATTTCTGTACCGCGGATCATTAACATCATTATTGTGTGTAAGATAGCGTTCTTCTTCAAGATTTGCTTCCAGAAAAGTAGAATTGTCTTTGACATAGGATTGGCAATTGGAGCACAGGTAAAAATGGGCAGTCACTTTTTCGGTTAGCAAAGAATTACACAAGCTACAATTCATGGTGTGTTTTTTAAATTCAAATTTAGGGAATATTTTATTGTGAAGCCCATGAAATAAAAAAACCGCTTCGGTGAGAAGCGGTTTTATATAAATAATGTTTAGAAAATTATTTTCCTTCCATTTTGTCTTTCAGTGCTTGTAGCTCTGCGTTAGCGTCACCAAGAGTGGTTTTTTGACTTTCGTCTTTAGCTTTCTTAGCGGCTGTTTTCACTATTTTTTGCTCTTCTTCTTTGAACAAAACAGTATGTGAAGCAACTACACGCTTAAATTCCTTATTAAACTCAATGATTTGGAATTCTGCTTCATCACCTTTTTTCAACTTAGATCCGTCTTCCTTTTCTAAGTGTCTTCCAGGAATAAATGCAGTAACATCATCATTAAATTCAATAGTAGCTCCTTTATCAACCATTTCTGTAATTGCAGCAGTATGCTTAGTACCTACAGCAAATTCAGTAGCATAATCATCCCAAGGATTTTTCTCAGTTTGTTTATGACCAAGGCTTAATTTACGACCGTTAACGTCTAATTCAAGAACAACAACGTCTAATTTATCACCTACTTTACAGAATTCTGATGGGTGCTTGATTTTCTTAGTCCAAGATAAATCAGAAATGTAAATTAATCCATCAATTCCTTCTTCTAATTCAACAAAAACACCAAAGTTAGTAAAGTTTCTAACTTCACCTGTGTGTTTAGAGCCTACAGGGTATTTTTCAGTAATATCAGTCCAAGGATCTGGAGTTAATTGTTTAATTCCAAGCGACATTTTACGCTCTTCTCTATCTAGGGTAAGAACTTTAGCTTTTACTTTATCACCAACTTTCACAAAATCTTGAGCTGATCTTAAGTGTGTGCTCCAAGACATTTCAGAAACGTGAATCAAACCTTCAACGCCTTCTTCAACTTCAATAAATGCACCGTAATCTGCAATTACAGTAACCACACCTTCTACTTCATCTCCTTCTTTTAATTCAGGATTTAAAGCTTCCCAAGGGTGTTTACTCAATTGTTTTAATCCAAGTTGGATTCTTGTTTTATCTTCATCAAAGTCTAAAATTACCACGTTAAGTGTTTGATCTAATTCAACAACTTCGTTAGGGTGGTTTATTCTTGACCAAGAAAGATCTGTAATATGAACTAATCCATCAACTCCTCCAAGGTCAACAAATACACCATAAGAAGTAATGTTTTTCACCACACCTTCTAGTACTTGACCTTTTTCTAATTGACCAATAATTTCTTTTTTCTGCTCTTCAATATCAGCTTCAATAAGTGCTTTGTGCGATACAACAACGTTTTTAAATTCGTGATTAATTTTCACTACTTTAAATTCCATTGTTTTACCAACGTAAGCATCGTAATCGCGGATTGGTTTCACATCAATTTGTGAACCAGGTAAGAATGCTTCAATTCCAAACACATCTACAATCATACCACCTTTAGTTCTGCACTTTACAAAACCTTTTACAATAGTACCATCTTCTTGTGCTTTGTTTACTCTTTCCCAAGCCTTGATTACTCTAGCTTTTCTGTGCGAAAGAATTAATTGTCCTTCAGCATCTTCTCTAACATCAATAAGCACATCTACAGTATCCCCTACTTTTAAGTCTGGGTTATATCTGAACTCGTTTAATGAGATAACACCTTCACTTTTTGCATTGATGTCAATAATAGCATCTTGGTCTGTAAGATTTACTACAGTACCTTCAACTACTTCATTGTTTAGCGTTTCAACAAAGTTTTCTGCAACTAATTTTTCAAATTCATTTAATTTTTCATCCTCTACTTCCTCAATTCCTTCCTTGTAGCGGTGCCAATCAAATTCTTTTAAAAATTGTTCTGGATTTTGTTGCTGCGCAGAGGCTTGCAACTTGTTTGGGTTAGTTTGTTCTTGAGCTACTTCTTGCGATTGCTCTTCTTTTTTTACTTCTTCAGCCATTGAAGATTTAATTTGTATTCTGTACATTCAAGGAAATTTAAGCAGAAACACACAGAAGTTGTTTTACATTAGTTTACTGAAGCTCAAGCATTTCCTTTAAGCGCTTAAGCGAGTGCAAAAGTAATAAAATTTTTATTATCAACAAAACAAAAAAGCCTAACAATTAAATTGTTAGGCTTTTCAAACATTAATAATAGAATGCTTATTTGTTTAAGAAAGCTTCTTTCTTAGCTTTCAAAGCTTCTAATGTTTCAACATTTTCAACTTTTAAATTATTCATATCACTTGCTGGTCTCTGTGCTCCTTCTCCACCATTTTCTGATTGGTTAACGAAAAACCACTCTCCTTGGTAAGAAGCGTCAAGGCTATCATCTGCATTGAATGTTACATTAGCTTGATAGTCTATAAAGCTTGGAGTTCCTTCTTCAGTAGGGAAATCTATTTGACTCACAACAACCGTACCTTCATCAGTTCCTTCAGTAATTTCTATACCAGAACCATCAACTCTTAGCTCCCAAAGCTCTAGGAAGTTAGGATCGATACCTGCTTCACCTGGAAATTGTAAATTTCCTTCTGCATCTAAAGGCATTAAAACATCAACCTCAGCGTAGTTTGGTGATCCTTCTAGGTCTTCACCTTCAAAGTTAATCATTGAAAAGAAACCGAAAATCTCAGTATCCTCTCCTCCAGGTTGAGCTCCTCCCCAAAAAACAAGTAAAAAGTTTTCTGTTTCAATAACAAAACCATCAGAAGCTTCAGATACTGTAATGCTAACAGAATTAGAAGTTAAGTTGTCTAAAGTAGCTGTTGCTTCAAAAGTACCAGCTTCATCAGAAGAGAAACTGTTTCCGTCTAACACGTTACCATCTACATCAATTGTAGCCATAGCGGTAACATCTTCACCTGCGCCAGATAAAACAGTAAAAGTTACTGTATCACCAAGAGCTACTTGATCTGAAGAAGCTTCTAGAGTGATTGAAGAAATATCGCTTCCTCCGTTACCTCCTCCATTGTCATCATCACTGCTACATGCAGCAAAAAACAAAATACTAAATGCACTTAATAAATAAAATACTTTTTTCATTTTTAAATTTTTAAATTTTATACAAACTTAAGGAAAAGTTGACTTTAATACAAACAAAAGTTCATATTAAAATAATATAAAAATTTATTCTTCAGCTTAAATATTGCAATTCATTACTCCACTATATAAATTTGACATGAATAGACTAGCTTTTATTGGAGTTCATAATGTTTTAAAAGTATAAATTGAAAAGTACGTATTCATTGATCAATATTGATATGCTGAGTTCGATTATCATAAACTTTTAAAAACAGCTTAAGTAAATTTAAACGTGAAGTGTTTTTTTTTATTTTGTTGTACTGAAAAATAATATTAAATTATGGTTTAAGTTTTAGGGGAGGGATATTGATATTAGAATGGCTAATAGATTTTATGTGCTAACGAAAATAAAGAGCAATTTTCAAAATCGCTTATAAATTATTCCAGTTATTTTTAGGAATTAATGTAAAAGAAAATAGCCTGTCCCGACGCTCTGGAAAAGATTTTTTCATTTACATAAAGCAAGAAAAATAAAATATAATCGAAGTTATGGTTCATTTCTGTACTGAAATTGAAAAGAAACCTACCTTTACTGTCCTTTTGATTAGCAAAATATTCATTTTTTGATGAATAAAATGACGATGTTGAAATATTTCTTTTTTTGCTTCTTTATTTTTAAGCCAGGAAAGGACGTTTTTTTGTGTTAATATTAAATGTCGTTTATAGAGCGAAATTACTTTTTTCATATAAAAAGCTGTGGATAATTTGCATTTTGTTTGTAAGGGACGGAAATTGTGAACAAAAAAATAAATGGAAAAATGAATGAGCTAAATTACGACAATTGATGGTTAAGTTGGTATTAAGCTTAGTTAGGATTGTTTAAATCAAAACAGGCTGCCCAAATCAGACAGCCTTTTTTTAGTTTTTTAAATAAGGTATTAACTAACTTATGTCTCGCGCATAACATAAGTGGCGACTTAAAATGCGCAAGATTTTCAGTCAAACTTTAAGCTTCTAAAAATACCAAAGTTTTCGTTTCAGCCACAAAACTCGCCATTTTTGCTATGCGCTGTTGTAGATAGTTGTTTTATATGAGTTTATTCCAAATCTTAATCTTATCACTTTCAATTAACCTGTTTCCAACAAAACTTAAATCTCTTATAAAAATAGTGTTGAACTGTTCTTTATTGTATGTTTTTAATTCTGTAAGTTGTCTATTTAATGGATTATATTTATATGGCTTGAAATTGTTTTTGATTAAAATTTCGGAAACTTCTTCATTTTTGATTCCGTAGAACTTATTACTAAAGTTTATTTCAATAATTATTGCTTTTAAATTTTCATTTTGTAATGTAGATTCACTCCCTTCTAACACAAATTTTTCATATCCTTCTACGTCAATTTTCATAAGTGAAACATTCATTTTATTACATAAAATATCTACTGTATTAACAGGAATTTGAACTGAATTTTTATAATTACTATCTACTATTCGATTCATAGTATTTTTGTCAATTGAGAAATTTAAGTTAGAACGCTTGTTTCCTAGACCGATATTTAGAGTTGAAATTTTATTTTCTAATTTATTTAAACTTACTTGTTCATTTAATCGTTCAAAAGTATTAGGCACAGGTTCAATTGAAATTGATTTACAGTTTTTTATTCCAGAAGCTAAAAGTGAATAGTGTCCAACATTTGCACCAATATCTAAAAAAATATCTTCCTCTCTTAAATAATGTAGCATAAACATAGACTCATCAAATTCGCAAAGTCCGTAATAAATATTGCCAACAATACCACTATCTCCTTTACTAGCATAAAAGACTAAGTTTTCTATCCAATTATACTTAATATTAGATTGGATTTGATTTATCGAATTGAAAACAATATATTTAGCTAATGCTTTAATTCTGTTATCTTTTGTAACAGGATGATTACTAAATTGTTGATTTCTTAATTTTAACTTTTGGATTATTTTTTTCATCAATTAACTAACTTACTCTTGTAATTTTTGCACCAATGGCCTGTAGTCTTTCATCAATATTCTCATAGCCTCGATCAATTTGTTCAATATTGTGAATAGTAGAAGTCCCTTTTGCTGAAAGCGCCGCTATCAACAAAGAAATTCCCGCTCTAATGTCTGGACTTGTCATTGTTGTTGCTTTTAGTTGAGATTGAAAGTCGTGGCCTATTACGGTTGCTCTATGCGGGTCGCATAAAATAATTTTAGCTCCCATATCAATAAGTTTGTCCACAAAAAACAATCTAGATTCAAACATTTTTTGATGTATAAGTACGCTTCCTCTAGCTTGCGTAGCCACTACCAACATTATACTTAGTAAATCTGGAGTAAAACCTGGCCAAGGAGCATCACTAATGTTCATAATTGAACCATCAATAAAACTTGCTACTTCATAACCATTTTCATGCGCTGGGATGAATATATCTTCACCTCTTCGCTCCAGGCGAATACCTAGTTTTCCAAATGTATTAGGGATAACACCTAAATCATCCCAGCTTACATTTTTTATTGTAAGTTCACTTTTTGTCATTGCTGCTAAACCTATCCAAGAGCCAATTTCTATCATATCTGGAAGGACTCTATGTGTACACCCACCAAGTGATTTAACGCCTTCAATTTTAAGTAAATTAGAACCAATTCCTTGAATTTTTGCTCCCATGCTAACTAGCATTTTACATAATTGTTGCAAGTAAGGTTCGCAGGCTGCGTTGTAAATTGTAGTTTCGCCTTCAGCAAGAACGGCAGCCATCAATATATTGGCTGTTCCAGTTACCGAAGCTTCTTCTAGCAACATGTATTTCCCTTTTAACCCATTAGGAGCTTCTACGCCATAGAAACGTTCTTCCTTATTGTACCTAAACTTAGCTCCCAAATTGATAAATCCTTCAAAATGGGTATCTAATCTTCTTCTTCCTATTTTATCTCCTCCAGGTTTAGGAATAAAACCTTTTCCAAATCTACCTAATAGGGGGCCAACAATCATTATAGAACCTCTCAAACTAGAGCCTTCCTCTTTAAATTTTTCAGATTGAAGATATTCTAAATTTAGGCTATCTGATTTAAAAGAATAAGTTCCTTTACCTAGTTTTTGAATTTTAACTCCAAGATTACCTAGTATTTCAATAAGTTTATTGACATCTCTAATATCAGGAATATTACTAATCTCGACTTCTTCATCAGTAAGAAGTACTGCACATAAAATCTGTAAAGCTTCGTTTTTTGCTCCTTGTGGAGTGATATTTCCTTTTAAAGAATGACCTCCTTCAATTTTGAATGTCCCCATCTACTTATCTTCTTTTGCGGTTTCGGTTATGTTTAGCGTATTTTTGATGTTTTTTGGTATTGCTTTGTTGCTTTGGTCTTTTTTGGACTAAATCAGAAGCAGACCTCAACTCTTTACTTTCAGGATCAATATCAATTTCTCCATTACTTAATTCCTTTAAATGTTTAAAAATAACCACATCTTTAACTGCGTCTCTGTTCCAGTTCAAAAAACATTTTTTCATATGGTTAGCAATGGCAGTAATTAAGCCATTTTTTTTCTCCTGATCTTCTATTTTTACAGCTTCATCAATCATGAGTTTAATGTTATTGCCGTAAAAGCGATACTTAGGATGGTTTTGAGGATACTCTAAAGGCTCTGGCCTTGAAAAAATATCTTCTCTTGTTGGAATAGGAAAAGGAGAGTCAACTTCAAGCTGAAAATCACTTATAATAAACAATTGATCCCAGAGTTTGTGCTGAAAATCAACCACATCTCTTAGATGAGGAGCAATATTCCCCATTACATCAATAATTAATTCAGCAATTTGATTTCTTTTTTCTCGGTCTTCAACGGTGAGCGCATATTCCACCATTTTTTGTACATTTCTTCCATATTCTGGAATATGTAGTTGATTCCTATTGGAATTATATTGTAAATGATCTATCAAAATGTTTTTTAATTTGAAGTTGCTCGCAAAGTATAAAAATATTTTTTAACTATGAAATTCATTAGGTATAATTAATAATTACAAAGAAATTACCTCTTTTACATTTTTGCCTACTTCTTTATATTTTTCAATGACTTCATCAGGATTTTTCAAGGTTATATGAATAGAAACACTGGTGTATTTTCCTTTTGAAGATTCTTTAGTTTTTATTACTGCCCCCATATTATCGAATAATCCAACTAGCTTTTTTATATTTGAGGCTTCAGAAGGAAGTATAAATTTATACAAATATGGAGCAGGCCATTCTGAAGTCTTTGCAAGTTTTTGGCGTAAATTAGCATAAAATTCTTCTGGGTCTTTCTGCATTATTTTTTAATGCAAATATATATGAAATTCGAGAACTAGAAACAACAAATTAAATAATGAGTAATGTACGTATAAATCTTTTAATAGGAGGCCCAGGAACTGGTAAATCTACTACACTCCAAGCTTTAAATAAAAAGGGATTCCCTTGTTTTGAAGAGATTTCTAGGCAAGTAACTTTACAAGCTCAAAAGGAAGGCATAAGCCAATTATTCTTAAAACAACCTCTGTTGTTCAGTGAAAAACTTTTAGAAGGCAGAATACAACAATTTAAAGATGCACTATCACTCCAAAAAACATGTTTTATTGATCGAGGAATTCCAGACATAACAGCATACATGGATTTATTTAATGAAAAATACCCTCAAAAATTCATTGATGCCAACCAAAATTACAGGTACAATCAAGTTTTTCATTTTCCTATTTGGAAAGAAATTTACGAACAAGACAACGAGCGATATGAGAACTTTGATCAAGCACTAAGTATTGATTTTCAACTATTAAAGACTTACAAGGAATTAGGTTATACCGTTATTGAGATTCCAAAAACAACGATTGAAAAACGCATTGAATTTATAATTAAACATATTTAATGTCTCCAAAAGAGGTACTTCAACAATACTGGGGCTATGAGGAATTTAGATATCCTCAAAATCTTGTCATTGATGCTGTTTTACAAGGTCATGACGTGTGTGCTTTTATTCCTACTGGTGGCGGAAAATCACTTTGCTTTCAAGTTCCTGCTTTGTGTAAAAAAGGAGTATGTATAGTAGTAAGTCCACTTATTGCCTTAATGCAAGACCAAGTAAATGCATTAAAATCAAAACAAATTAAGGCTGAAGTACTTCAAGGTGGTATGAGTTATAAAGACGTTGAAATTATTTTGGATAATTGTACTTATGGAAATGTTAAGTTTTTATATCTATCTCCAGAACGACTTCAACAACAATTAGTGAGAGAACGTATTAAACAGATGAACGTTTCTTTACTTGCTATAGATGAGGCGCATTGCGTATCTCAATGGGGGCATGATTTTAGACCTGCTTTTAAGGAAATTGCTCGTATTAGAGATCTTTTTAACACATCTGTGAATTGTATTGCACTTACAGCCACTGCTACTCCTTTAGTCCAAAAGGAAATTATTGAGCTTTTGGAATTAAACTCTCCAAGAGTCATCAAAATGAGTGTTGCCAGAAAAAATATAGCAATCCAAGTTAAAGAAACCCAAGATAAAAGAAAGGAAGTTCTTACTTTTTTAGAGAATTTAAATGGCGCGGGGATTGTTTATGTTAGAAATAGAAAATCAACTACAGATTTAGCTGTTTTTTTATCTAAAAGAGGTATTGCAAGTGAGGCATATCATGGAGGAATGCCAAACCAAATAAGAAAAAATGTGCTTAAAAATTGGTTGGATGAGAAAACTAAAGTAGTTGTAGCTACTAATGCTTTTGGGATGGGAATTGACAAGCCTAATGTTAGAAAAGTGGTTCATTTTCATTTACCAGAGAGCCTTGAAAGTTATTCTCAAGAAATTGGAAGATGTGGTAGAGACGGATTATATTCAGAAGCTTTATGTGTGTATAATGAAAGTGACATTATGCGATTAAAAAGGCAATTTATAGATGTTATTCCTGAAATTAATCAAGTAAAACAGATCTACAGAAAAATTAATAACTATTTTGGCATAGCTTATGGAGAAGGACAAAATGAGGTTTTTGATTTCAATTTCTTCAATTTTTGCAAAAAATATAACTTCAATACTCAACTTGCGTTTAATAGTTTAGAACTATTGGATCGCTTAAGTATTTTATCTTTAAAGAAGAATTATCAAAAAAAAACGGAAATTAAGGTACAAGTTTCAAGTTCAAGAATTATTAATTTTTTAGAACAAAATGTACGTTATTTTGAAATGATGCAAAATATACTCCGTATATATAGCGGAGTTTTTGACTACTCAGTGCAAATAGATTTAGAGCTTGTAGCGCATAGAAGTCATGTTGAAAAAAAAGAGGTAGTAGCTTTACTGGAAGAATTACATCAGCAGAAAATTATTAATGCAAAAGTTGTACAACAGGATTTAAGCATTGAATTTTTGGTTCCAAAAGAGAATGACAGAACCATAAACCCTCTTTCTAAAGAGATTAAAGCTTATAAAGAAGGTAAATTAAAACAAGCCGAAGCCGTAGTTAACTTTCTTAATAATAATAAAAAATGTAGAAACCTACAAATCACAAATTACTTTGGTGAAAAAAATACAGAAAATTGTGGTATGTGTAGTGTTTGCAAGAATCAACAAATGTCAACACCTATAAGCATTAATGAGGCATGTAAATTAATTTTAAATAAGCTTCAATTGGAGGATTCTGGCGTAGCAAAGTTACAAAAAAGCATACCCATTGAAAAAGATCAATTAATTGAGGCTTTACGCCTATTGTTGGATCAGAAAAAAATAGAGTTAACAATTATAAACACTTATAAATTAAGATGAACAAGCTAAAAATTTGCTTTATGGGCACACCCGACTTTGCGGTAGCCATACTTCAAGAAGTTTTAAATCATAAATTTGATGTAGTTGGGGTGGTAACAGCACCCGATAAACCTGCAGGAAGAGGAAGAAAATTAAAATCTTCAGCTGTAAAAGATTTTGCATTGCAAAACAATTTAAAAATATACCAGCCCACTAATTTAAAATCAGAAACATTTGAAGCTGAATTAAAAGAAATGAATCCAAATTTAATTGTGGTGGTAGCTTTTAGAATGTTGCCTAAAAAAGTATGGAATTTTCCTCAATATGGAACTTTTAATTTACACGCTTCACTCCTTCCTGACTACAGAGGAGCAGCACCAATTCATTGGGCAGTAATTAACAATGAGAATAAAACAGGAGTCACCACATTTTTTCTAGATGATGAAATTGATACTGGAGAAATTATATTATCTAAATCAACCCAAATAGATAAGAAAGAAACTACAGGAGAAGTTTATAATAAATTAATGAAAATAGGAGGTGAAGCTGTAATAGAAACACTTAAACTAATTCAATTAAAAGGAAAAGAGCTACCGACTACAATTCAAAATAAAAATAAAGTATATAAAGAAGCACCCAAACTAATTAAAGAAAATACAAAAATAAATTGGAATTATACAGCTGAAAAAGTATTTAACTTAATTAGAGGCCTATCCCCCTTTCCACTAGCGTGGTGCTATTTAAAAGAAAACAAAAAGGACTTAATTTGCAAATTTTACTCAGCTAAATTTAGTTCTGAAAATCACGGTTTAGTTCCTGGTAGTATTAAAATTGAAAAAAAACAACTCTATATTGCATGCAAAAATGGTTTTATTATTCCTTTAGAGTTAAAACTAGAAGGCAGAAAAAAAATGAAAACCATAGATTTACTAAATGGTTACAATTTCGCTGAAGACGCCTTATTTACATAAGGGTAGCAAAATTAGGTTTTATAAAGTAATAGGCCGAAAAGTTATTAACAAAATGCACGAGTTATTAACAATTTGACCTATATTTCAATCAAAGCCTTGCACAGTAAGGAATTCCGTATAATTTTGCTAGAGATAAATAGTTTAACCTTAATAATTTTAAAATCATGAACAAAACAAACTTAATTGATGCAATGGCAGAAGATGCAGGCATCTCTAAAGCAGCAGCAAAAAAAGCATTAGAATCTTTTTTATCAAATGTTGAAAATTCATTGAAAAAAGAAGAGCGTGTTTCTCTAGTAGGATTTGGCTCTTGGTCAGTTTCTAAAAGATCAGCAAGAGAAGGTAGAAACCCTCAAACAGGTAAAACAATCAAAATTGCTGCAAAAAACGTAGTGAAATTTAAAGCTGGTTCTGACTTACAAAAGGCAGTTAACTAGTATTCATTAGATTTCATAATTTATAAAAAGACCCATTGGGTCTTTTTTTTTGAGATAAAGTTTTGACTGGTTAGTTTTTTTCTATACATTTATTTAAAATAATTATTATGGATATCAAGTCGCCCAAAAAAGGAGTTTTACTTATAGCAGAACCATCAATAATTGGAGATCTTTCATTTAACAGATCGGTAATACTTTTATCTCATCATTCTACAAATGGATCTGTAGGCTTTATTTTAAATAAATCGCTTGATGTTACACTTAATGAGCTTGTTCCTGATATTGAAGTCCCTTTCAAAGTTTACAATGGCGGGCCAGTTGAACAGGATAATTTATATTTTATTCATAAAACACCAGTACTTATACCGAATAGTGTAGAAATTCAAGAAGGAATTTACTGGGGAGGGGCTTTTGAGAAAATCATCAACTTAATAAATGAGAAAAAAATTAGTCAAAACGACATCAAGTTTTTCTTGGGTTACTCCGGATGGGATGCTAACCAATTAGAAGAAGAAATGAAAAAAGATACATGGATTATTAATTCAGATATAAACGTAAAAGAAATTATTACAGCACCAGATTCTACTTATTGGAAGTCTGAAATTTTGAAATTAGGGGGAGATTATATTATATGGTCAAATTCTCCAGAAAATCCAAGTTTGAATTAATCTTGTTGCATTTCTGAAGCATTATAAGCACCAGCATCTGATGGATTCATCCTAGCGTTCCCAAGTAAATCAAATGGAACTAGATTTGTGGCCTCGTCATCACCAATAATTGAAGCTCCTGAGTCTAATTCTATTCTGAAGTTATTAGCATTAGGGTTAAAAAAAAGTGGGTTTTGATTTAAAACTAACGATTGAAACAAACTTTCATCCTCAAAATCGTAAATAGGATTATCTACAAAACTATTATTAAAATCGTTGAACCTGAGAAGTGAATTTTTAAAACTGTAATTAAATGCTGCTCCTTCTGCTCGATTTAAAATCAACTCTATATTTTCAGAACCATAAATAATGCAATTAGAAAAATTAGCTTCAACTAAGTCTTCAACCAGAACTCCATTTGGAGTCTGAATACTGTTTTCAATTAATAAAGCAGGAAATTGCCTGAATGAATTATTCCAATAATTGGCTATAGTACAATGTCTAAAGTTATATTTCCCCCCATAAGACAAGTTAATTGAAGCCTGCCCACAATTATTAACCACAAGATTTTCTGCATCTACATTTCCTGTTCTGGCCAAAAGACCAACTGTAGCAGCATTATATATTTGAGTGTTTTTGATGTTTAAAGTAGGCTCCTCTCCCCCATCATTAAAATCCATTAAAATTCCTACTGTGGAATTTTTAATAGTAACATGATTAAAAATATGATTCGTACTTCCTGAAGTCAACCATACTGCTGCCCATTGTCCAGGAACATTCGCAAAGCTAGGTTCTAATCGGTCACCTTGAAAAATAATTTCATTTTCCAACAGGTTTTGGTCTGTGCTTAATTCGCCTTCTGCTTGTAAACTGGCATTATTAGCTACAATAATTCCACTATTGGCATGAAAATGGAGACGAGCACCTGGATCAATTTTTAAAGTTTTACCAGAAGGAACACCAGCAAAACCATAAATAACGTATGGTTTCTCATTAGTAAAATGAAGGTTTTCATCGTCTAAAAAAAAGCCCTCTATTCTAATTTCCTCGTCGTCTTCGTTAACACCTAAAAGCAGAGATTCCTTGCTTCCGTCTTCAAAACGCTCTGGAAATAAAAAAACAGCATCCTGGATTAAAGCTACCAAATTTACTTGTTGTTGATTTGTTTCTGTATCAAATAAAACTTCATCTTCATAAATAAACTGTACCTCTTCATTAGAAAGTGCCTCTACATCGGCAGTTACTTCAACAAAGACAAAAATACTATCGCGTGGCAAAATCTCAATCCCATTAAATTTTTTACCTGGTAAACCATCAACATTTAATCTAAAAAAAGAGTCATCGCCTTGACCTAATTCTATTTTGGGGATATTGACTGTGCTATTACTTTTATTGTAAACTTTAAACTGGTATGTGCTTGATGAAGTGTTACTAAATACAGTATCTAAAAATAATGTATCTTTTGAAAATACGAGATTTCCCTCACTTGGCACACTATCAAAATCTTCTCTACATGAAGTAAATATAAGCATTAAGGATGTTAACAAAAACAGGAATAATAAAGATATTGATTTTTTCATATGGTGAGAAACGTATAAGTTAGACATTTATTTTTCAATAATTTTAATTTCAAAGAGCTTATTCCAATTTTTACCAGTTACAAATAGACGTTTAGATTCAGGGTGGTAAGCAATACCATTGAGAACATCTAATTTTTTATGCTGTTTGACTTGATCTTTCAGTCCTCTTAAATCAATAATTCCTTCTACGGCTCCATTATTTGGATTGATAATAGCTACACCTTCTTTTTGATAAGTATTAGCATAAATTTTACCATCTACCCATTCCAATTCATTCAATCTAGAAGATTTACCCTTATGCGTTGTGGGCTGTAGATAGTTGATTATAGACTGGTTTTTTGGATTTAGAATCCAAATTTTTTCAGAACCATCGCTTTTGTAAATACGATCTCCGTCATTACAGAGCCCCCAGCCTTCTTTACCCGTTTGGTATTCAAATTCTCCAGTTTTTGAAAAATCATTAAGATCATAAATAAACCCTACACCTTCTCGCCATGTGAGTTGAAAAATCTGCTCATTTAGTATGGTTAATCCTTCACCAAAATATTGGTTAGCTAAATTGATTTGATCTAAAACCTTACCCGTTTCTAAGTCAACTTTTCTTAAAGAAGACTTTCCATATTGGCCTGTACTTTCGTATAATGTATCTGCATAAAACTCTAATCCTTGTGTATAAGCTTCAATATCATGAGGGTATTCATTTACAATTTGGTAAGTGTAAATTTTTGGCTTTTCATAATTGACAATTTTCAAATTAAACTTTTTACGTTCTGTGTAATCATCAGCATAAATTTCAACTTCAAAATCCCATTCACCTAGCTTAAGGCCTGCCAATGGAACTTGAATACTTGTTTGATTAAAGTTCATCTTTAAGTCCTGCATCCTAAACTCTATTTTATCAATACTTGGATATTTTGCAGAAGAAAAATCAATTTTCAGTGTGTCGTTTGGGGTTAATTTTTTATCAATATTTGATATTTTTATATCAAAATAAGTTTTATTTTTTTCGACACAAGATGAAATTAAAACCAGTAAAACTATGGTTATGAAAAGCTTATATTTATTCATATATTATTTGAATTAGAAAAATACAAATTTAGCCATTTTAAATTAGAAAAAACTTGTCAAAATACACAAAGATTGTATATTTGCACCGGCAAGTCCCACACAACCAGCTCCTGTCGAATCCCCCAGGGCGGGAACGCAGCAAGGGTAGATGGTCGTAGCGGTGTGATGTGGGTAGCTTGCCATTTTTTGTGCAATTTTAATTCTCCTCCCTTCATTTTTTTATTATTTTATTGACTAATTTTCACTCTCAAAACCTATACTTTTGAAAATAAAAACGTGAAAATAACATTGAAACTTGCCGCAATTTATAACATTCTATGGGGTGCTTGGGTAGTACTATTTCCTGATCACTTTTTTACTTTAGTAGGCATGGAGATACCAAACCAATTGCTAATTTGGCAAGGAATGGGTATGGTTATAGGAGTGTACGGATTAGGGTATTGGTGGGCTTCTTACAGTCCATTGAGACATTGGCCTATTGTGGTGGTTGGATTTTTAGGCAAACTTTTTGGACCAATCGGTTTTATTGTTAATTACATTGAAGGTAAAGTGCCTTTTGAATTCTTTTACACCTTAATAACAAACGATTTTATATGGTGGATTCCATTTGGATACATCATTTATAAAGTTCACACAGAGTATAAATGGAAGTTAACTAACTAATTATATGAATATTGAAGCATTTCAACTATTAATAGATGCAGGGCTTGTAGTTTTGATTTGGCTTGTTCAACTTTGCATATATCCAGCCTTTACTTTTTTTAAAGAAGAGAATTTGATAAAATGGCATGAAGCTTATACACCTAGAATCACTTCAGTAGTTTTGCCATTAATGCTAAGTCAGCTAATCCTTGCTTTGTTTATGGTCTATAACAACCTTGAGGTCAGAAACATTATCAACATAATTTTAGTTCTAACAACTTGGGCTAGTACTTTCATGATTTTTGTACCTCTCCACCAAAAGATAGCTTTAAAAGATGAGCCGCACAATACAAGCCTTAAATTAGTTCGTCTAAATTGGATAAGAGTTGCTTTATGGAATTTAATTTTAATTACTAACAGCTTATTTTTTATTTTTAGTTAAAACAATAATATTTTTTAAAATAAATTTGTTTTACTCATTTTTTTTATGTATAATGGCTAATTCGTATAAAATGATTATTAATTACATACTAATAATAGATAGATGAGACAATTAAAGATTACCAAACAAGTTACTAATAGGGAATCAAAATCTTTAGATAAATACTTGCAAGATATTAGTAAAGTTGACTTGATTACAGCAGATGAAGAGGTAGAGTTAGCACAGCGAATTAGAGAAGGGGATCAAGTTGCACTAGAAAAATTAACTAATGCTAATCTAAGATTTGTTGTTTCTGTTGCAAAACAATATCAAAATCAAGGTTTAAAATTACCCGATTTAATAAACGAAGGAAATGTTGGTTTAGTCAAAGCAGCAAAAAGATTTGATGAAACTAGAGGTTTTAAATTTATCTCTTATGCAGTTTGGTGGATTAGACAATCCATTCTTCAAGCCCTAGCTGAACAGTCTAGAGTAGTAAGACTACCTTTAAATAAAATTGGGGTTATTAATAAAATTAATAAGATGTACTCGCATCTTGAACAAGTAAATGAACGTCCTCCTTCAGCTAGTGAAATTGCCAAAGAATTAGACATGAGCGAATCTCAGGTTAAGGTTGCTCTTAAGAATTCAGGAAGACATTTGTCTATGGATGCCCCTTTTAAAGAAGGCGAAAATGATTCCAACCTTTACGATGTATTAAGTTCTGGTGAATCTCCAAACCCAGATGATAAATTAATGCTTGACTCTTTAAGCATAGAAATTAATAGAGCATTAGACACTTTATCTCAACGAGAAGCTGATGTTATCCGCTTAAATTATGGTATTGGAAATCAACCAGCAATGACTTTGCAAGAAATTGGAGATACGTTTGATTTAAGTAGAGAACGCGTAAGGCAAATTAGAGAAAAAGGAATAAGAAGATTGAGACATCAATCAAAAAATAAGATGTTAAAAAAATACTTAGGATAATAATCACCCTCGCTAAGCGGGGGTTTTTTAATTATTTGTAAAAATGAAAATATCTAAGTCAACCTGGTTTTATATCATAGCCGCAGCAATTACTATTTATGGAATTGTTACTGGTCTTTTTTTACTAGTTGTCCTAGCCTTTCCCATCGGACTATTTGGACTAAACCAAAAAAACGAAGACTAGCGTTAAACTAATTTTAATACTTAGTTTCGTTGTGAGAATTATAGTAAATTAGTGAAAAACAATATTATGAGTAATACTAAAACATTATCAGAAAAAATCAACGAATTAAAATCTGAAGGATACACAGAGGATTTTGATATTAAAGACGATTCAGTGGTAAGCCATAAGGCAAAAACCTCTTATACTACAAATCAAATAAACGTGCTTTCTCATTACCGTTTTGAAGGAGTTACTAATCCTTCAGACAATTCAATTATTTATGTTATTGAAACAGATGATGGGAAAAAAGGAGTTTTGGTAGATGGTTATGGAACAAGTAGCGATATGTCAATGGCTCTTGCACAAAAACTAAAATAAGATATATCTATTAATTAATATTTAACAATAAGATAAATCTATTTTGTTACATTTGTAGTAAACTTAAAAATAAAAGATATGTATTTGAATTTAGATGAAAATAAAACAAAAGAAACTGTAAAGCAACTTGATATATTACTAGCCGACTATCATTTGTACTACCAAAAGTTACGCAATTTTCATTGGAATGTGGAAGGTAAAAACTTTTTTGATTTGCATGAAAAGTTCGAAGAGATGTATGACGACGCAAAAATTAAAATTGATGAAATTGCAGAGCGAATTCTCACTTTAAGAATGAATCCAGTCAGTAATTTTTCTGAATATTTAAAATTAGCCAACTTAGAAGAATCAAACGCCAATCTTGAAGATTACCAAATGGTAGAAACCTTGTTAGAAGATCATGGAAGAATTATAAGTCAAATGAGAAAAGTGGTGAATACAGCCGACAAAGGTGGAGATGAAGGTACAATTGACCTAGTAGGTGCTTATATTAGAGAGTTAGAAAAATCTAGTTGGATGTTAGAAGTTTGGTTGAAAAAACTTAGCTAATGTTGGGTATGTTTTTTCAAGATGAAATTTCAGCTAGTCCCTTAGAACGAGCGGATGAAGTCAAAACAGAATTAATTGATAAAATTTTGGGTTGGGTAGATACAGCAATACTGAATCTACCCAATTTTATATTGGCCATAATTGTTTTTGTTCTTTTTATCTTTTCAGCAAAGTACATTGGTAGTCTAGTAGGGAAAATAGTAGAAAAGGGCAAAGCATCAAAATCAGTACAACTTATAATGATTAAAGTTACCAAGGTAACAATTATTATGGTTGGCTTTTTTGTTGCACTAGGTATATTGAACCTAAATACAGTTCTTACTTCTGTCTTAGGAGCCGCTGGTGTAGTTGGTTTAGCCGTCGGTTTAGCCTTACAAGGAACTTTAAACAATACCTTTTCTGGTGTAGTGTTAAGTTTTCAACCCAGAATTCAAATTGGTGATTGGATTGAAACTGACAATCATGCTGGAAGAGTTATCGACATCAACTTAAGAAATGTTGTTTTACAAACACCTGACCAAAATATGTTGATTATTCCAAATGCAAATCTCGTTAACCAATCCTTCAAAAATTATTCTAATACTAATAGAGGTAGAATCATAGTTGATTGCGGAATAGGTTATGAAAGTGATTTGGACCTTGTCCAGAAAATTACTGAAAATACTATAAAAAAACATTTCAAACAAAAAAATGGAGAAGGAATAGAATTCTACTATGTAGGATTTGGAGATAGCTCCATAGATTTTCAAGTTCGTTTTTGGGCTAATGTAAGAGATAAAAAAGATGTATTGGTTGGACAACACAAAGCCATATTAGAGATTAAAAGAGCTTTTAATGAGAATGATATAAACATACCATTTCCTATTAGAACACTTGATTTTGGTAAAAATAAATTTAGATCAGATACTATTTCTATAAAGCAAGAAAGCTAATATTTTTTGTTTGAATTAATTTAATTAATGCTGTTTGTGTTATTTACAGGCAGCATATTTTTTTATATAAACGTTCGTACATTGGTAGGACTTGAGTAATGTCAAACTTTAGAGCAGTTTGCTTGGCTGAATGTTTAAACTTTTCAAGTTGGTTGTCATCCTCAAGAATAAAAATGGCTTTTTCAATCATTTTTTCGGTATCGCCAACATCGCATAAAAAGCCAGAAACACCATCTTCATTAACTTCAGTAAGTCCACCTGTGTTAGAAGAAATAACTGGAACTTTGTAAGCCATAGCTTCTAAAGCTGCAAGGCCAAAGCTCTCTTTTTCAGAAGGTAATAGAAACAAATCAGAAAAACATAGAATCCGCTCAATTTCATTACTTTTACCTAAGAAGATTATCTTATCTCTAATTCCTAATTCGTGGGCCACTTTAGAAGCCATTTCTCGGTCTGGACCATCACCAATTATAATGAGCTTTGCTTTAATTTTTTTCTGAACACCATGAAAAACTTTAATTACATCCTGCACACGTTTTACTGGTCTTAAATTACTAATGTGAATTAAAATACGTTCATCAGGGGCGGCCATTAAATGGCGTTTACAGTCATCAAACCCATCTTTAATATTTGAAAAATCAATAAAGTTGGGAACAACTTCTATGTCGTTTTCAATAGAAAAAATAGCTAAGGTATCTTTTTTTAGACTATGAGAAACTGAAGTCACCGCATCACTCTTATTGATACTAAAATTAACTGCAGGCTTATAAAAATTATGACTTCCAACCAAAGTAATATCTGTGCCATGTAAGGTGGTCATCATAGGAATTGAAATACCTTCTTCCTTAAGCATTTGCTGCGCCATGTAACCAGCATAAGCATGAGGAATAGCGTAATGTACGTGAAGCACATCTACTTTATGCTTCTTAATAACATTAACTAATTTACTTGATAAAGCTAATTCGTAAGGTTGATAATGAAATAGAGGGTATTCTGGAACAATGACTTCATGGTAATGAATATTATGCGTTAAATACTCAAGTCGAACAGGTTGTTTGTAAGTTACAAAATGGATTTCATGTCCGCGCTTAGAAAGGGCTATTCCTAATTCGGTGGCAACTACTCCACTACCTCCAAAAGTAGGATAACATACTATGGCTATTTTCATTTCTTTATGGTTTTATAAGTCAAACAAAGCAACTGTAACTAACTTTCAGCATTAGTAAAATTAAATAGAATACGTGTGTATATAATTAATTTATTGAATAATAAAATATTTAGTCTAAAATTGAATCATAGATAAGCTGTTGAATTTCAGTTCGTATATTCTCTTTTATTAATTTCTTGTTTTCTGCTGTTGGAAAGGTTCGGTTAGATAAGAAGACAAAGATAATTTCTTCTTCAGGATCTGCCCAAGCGTAAGTACCTGTAAAGCCACTATGGCCAAAACTCTCAAGTGAAACACAGCCACAAGTTGGTCCACTATCTTTTAATTGAGGTTTATCAAAAACAAAGCCTCTCCTAACCTCTTCCTCACAAAAATAACATGTATTAAATGTGTTAATAGTTTCTTCTTTAATAAACTGTTTACCAGAATATTTGCCTTTATTTAAATAGAGGTAAAGCATTTTTGCTACATCTTCTGCATTACCGAAGACTCCTGCATGTCCACCAACACCTCCAAGCATTGCGGCTCCTTGGTCATGTACATAACCATGAACAATTTGATTTCGCCATATTCTATCATCTTCTGAGGGCACTATCTGATTTAAATCAAATTTTTCTAAAGGATGGTAGGTTAGATGCTTTAGCTTCATAGGCTCAAAAAAATAATCCTGAATTAAATGCTCCATGCGGTCACCAAAGTAAAATTCTATATAATCTTTTGCCATATAGAATGGAAGGTCAGAATATTTATAGTTGAGTTTACTATTCACTTCAGAGTCTCTTATTTTCTGGTAGATACTGTCAACATAAGTAGTCTTTAAATACATGTTATTTGCAACTTGAATAGTATTCTCTTTAGTTTTAACACTGGTGTAATAATCTTGAAAATTTTCAATAGTCTCAGCAAAAAAGGGTATCCATGCTTGCAAACCTGCATAATGTGAAAAGACATTTTTTAATTTTAAATTAGCTTTATTTGTATCAACCAAATTAGGGAGCAAATCACCTAAAGTAGAATCAAAATCAAAGTCACCATTCTCGTAAATTTGCATCATTAAAGGTAAACTAGCTAATATCTTAGTAAGAGAAGCTAAATCATAAATAGAATTATTTGTAACAGGAATTTGTTGATTATATGTGTGAAATCCATAGGACTTTTGATGAACTATTTTTCCTTTTCTAGCTACCAACAATTGAAAACCAGGAGTCATTTCCTCCTGCAGTGTATAATTAGCTAAGCTATCTATTTTTTTTGACAAACTACCAGAGAAACCTACATTTTGAGGATAAGCAAACCCAAGAACTGAATTTCTATTCATTTTAATTCCACTACCTACGTGATAAACCTTACCTATACTCACGGGTAAGCTTCCTTCAATAGAATTTGCTCCAAAAATACTTTGAGCAGCAACATATTGTGCAATTTCCTTGTTTTGATAAACTTGTAAGACTGCTTCAAAATGAATAAAACTTTCTATTTCTTTTAGTGCATAAGGGCTGGTAAAATTGACCAGGACTAAGTTAATTTCTTTTGCTATTGTATTTAACAATTCTAAGTCAGTTTCAGAAAATTGATAATTTTTCCACGGATTGGTATCTGATTTGTGGTGACCTACAATTACTCTATCGTATTGTTTGAGTTTAGGAATTAAAGTTGAAAGTACTTGGTCATCTAAATAATCTACTTTTTTAAACTTGTTTAAGCTATTAAAAAAAGTTTGACCAGGAGCGTCTCCTAGATGCAGATAAGCAATAGCTTCTTTTTTAATAGGCTGAATAGGCAATGTGCCCATATCATTTTTCAAAAGAGTAATTGCTTTTGAAAAAACTTCTTCATCTATAGCTTGATTAGTAACTTCGTTAAGGTCTTCATACAAATTTACTTCATTCACAAACTTATTTTCTTCTTGATGTAAGTTAACTAAATACTTAGCCTCAAGAATTTTCTTTACAGAATGAGCTAAACGATCTTCGGTGATTTCCCCTTCTTCATAAGCTTCTTTAAACAATTGAATAGCCTTAGGAATATTTTCAGAAATTAGCATGACATCAACACCGGCTTTAAACGCTATCAAATCTACTTCACCAGGTTCACTAAAGTTACTAACCCCTTTCATATTTAAAGCATCAGAAAAAATAAGACCTTCAAACTTGAGTTCTTCTTTAAGCAAATGAGTAACTACTTCAGCAGATAAGCTTGTTGGCAAATCTTTTTCTTTTACCAAACTTGGAACGTTTAAGTGAGCGATCATTACGCTGTGTGATCCTGACTTAAATAGTTGTTTAAAAGGATACAGCTCTATTGACTTTATACGATCTTCTGAGAACTGAATACTAGGCAAAGTTAAATGAGAGTCTTGGTCAGTGTCTCCATGTCCTGGAAAATGTTTAAGGTTTGAAAGCACATTAGCTTGGTGCATTCCATTCATAAAAGCTAACGCAGTTTGAGATACTCTATACTTATCTTCACCAAACGACCTATTACCAATAATAGGATTGTCAGGATTTGTGTTAAGGTCAACTACTGGAGCAAAATTTACATGAACACCCAAGCGATTGTTATGTTTGCCAATTTGTTTGCCTACTTTTTCAACTACTTTGAGGTCTTTCACAGCTCCCAAAGTCATGTTCCATGGAAAGGCATAAGTTGAGTCTAGGCGCATAGCTAAACCCCATTCTGCATCCATAGTGATTAGAAGTGGAACTTTTGATACCTTTTGAAATTGATTATGCGCTTTAGCTTGACGATTAGGGCCTCCCTTTGAAAAGATTACTCCTCCTATTTGATGGTTTTTAATAAGATTTTCAATTTTTGAAATATGCTGTTCTCCTTTCTCAGTAAAAACATCTACTATAAAAAGTTGACCGATTTTTTCTTTAATGCTTAGCGAATTGTAAACACTATCAACCCAAGCTTTTTGTTTTTCTGGTTGCTGATGCAATAGAGGGTTTTGAGCGTGTACAGAATAAATCCCTAAAAAAACAATTAAGGCTACAAAAAAGGTTTTCATATGGATTATCTTAAAGAAATCTACTGTGCCAACTCTCTAACATGGGCACTTCCCAATGCTCTTCAAATTCAGCTTTGGTATTAACTAAATTATTAAAAACAACCGTGTTAGCTGAAACTGCTTTTTGCTTTACCATTTTTTTAAACTCTTTCAAGTCTTTATAAGCTATAAATTTTCCTTGTTTAAATGAGACATTCATTCTATCAAGCAAATCTACTTCATAAATTTTTTCAAGTTCCTGAATAAAATGGACTTGAGCATCAATGGAACATCCAGAGGCTCCGCCATTGGTTTGGTCAAGACCGAGAATTAAAAACCGATTGTATTTGATTAAAAATCCTGCTGCTAATTCTTTTCCGTGGGCAGTCCACTTTTCTAAGAAAGAGGAAACTCGAATATTTATTTCAGCAACTTCTTCTTCAGTGAAACTTCGGTTAGCCTGAAAAATCCAAAGTCTTGCATCATCAGGTAACTCTTCAAATTTTTTTAGCATAATTAAAGATCTTCTGCATTAGCAATCATTTCTACAACATCAAGCACTTCAATAGCGCCTTCTTTACCTTCGTGCTTCACACCGTCGGTCATCATGGTATTACAAAAAGGACAACCAGCGGCAACCACATCGGGTTTAACCTCAACAGCTTGTTCAGTTCGGTGAATGTTCACCTCCTTGTCGCCTTTTTCTGCATCTTTAAACATTTGAGCTCCGCCTGCTCCACAACAAAGTCCTTTGCTTTTACAGGACTTCATTTCCACTAACTCCACTTCTAGTTTTCTTAAAAGATCTCGAGGTGCTTCGTATTCATCATTAGCTCTACCCAAATAACAAGGGTCATGAAAAGTGATTCTTTTTCCTTTATATTTACCTCCTTCAACTTTTAACTTACCTTCATTAAGTAAAGATTTCAAAAACTGGGTGTGATGCATCACTTTATAATCTCCTCCTAAAGAAGGGTATTCATTTTTAAGTGTATTGAAGCAATGCGGACAAGTAGTGACAACCTTTTCTATTTCATAAGCATTCATCACTTCTATATTGGTCATGGCTTGCATCTGAAAGAGAAACTCATTTCCTGCGCGTTTAGCAGGGTCTCCTGTACAACCTTCCTCGGTTCCTAAAACGGCAAAATCTACGCCTACTTTATTCAGGATTTTGACAAATGCTTTTGTGATTTTCTTTGCTCGGTCATCAAAACTTCCAGCACATCCTACCCAAAATAAAACCTCAGGTTTTTTCCCTTCTGCCATATATTGTGCCATAGTAGGCACATTCAATTTCTCGCTCATAAGTTATGTGATTTATTCTTCAAAAACTTCTATTGTTACCTTTTTCTCTATTAAATCTGTAAATTTTCCTTTGTATCTTGTAGCTCTAACTAGGTGATTATCTATCCAATGATAATTTCCTCCTCTGGGTTTTCCCATCAAAAGTGAATGGTACTTAAATCCATGCGTTTTTAGCCAAGCCTCAGTAACTTTTCTGTGTTCGTTGGTTCTTGAAGTAAAAAAGCAAATTTGATGTCCTTCTTCATACCATTTATTTAATGTAGCTAAAGCGTCTGGAAAAGGCTTACAAGTTGCCATTCGTTCAGGCTCCTCATTAGGAACATCTTCAGTAATTGTTCCATCTATATCAATTAAATAATTTTTTATATGCTCAGGAAGCACTGGGCTGAGCTTTTCACCATCTTTTTCTAAGGTCTGGAGTTTTACTTTCTTACTCATTTTAATTAATTTATGAAATTCAACTGAATTACTCGTTTACCCAGTTCAAACGGTCTTGCTGGTTATATGGCCAAGGCGCAGCGTTGTTTTCTATATTTCCCATGGCATTATTTAGCTCTGTTGGAGCTGCAGTTTCTTCCATCACTAAGTACTGTCTCATATCCATAATTATAGATAAAGGATCTATTCCAACGGGGCAAGCTTCAACACAAGCATTACAAGTAGTACATGCCCATAGCTCTTCTCTTTTGATGTAGTCATCAAGCAGTTGTTTGCCATCATCTTTAAACTCGCCTTTGTTAGCATCTATATTTTTACCAACCTCTTCAAGACGATCTCTAGTATCCATCATAATCTTTCTAGGCGAAAGCAATTTCCCTGTTTGATTAGCTGGACATTCAGAAGTACAACGTCCACATTCTGTACATGTGTAAGCGCTTAAAAGTTGGAACCAATTTAAATCCTTAACATCTGAAGCGCCAAATTTTTCAGGCATATCCTCTTCTGTACCTTCTTCAGGTTCTGCAAAAGGATCGGCGTTGGGATCTAACATCATTTTTACCTCATTGGTTACAGAATCTAAGTTTCTAAACTTTCCTTTTTCTTCTAAATTTGAAAAATAAACATTTGGAAAGGCAAGTAAAATATGTAAATGCTTAGAATAGTATAAGTAATTCAAGAAAAAGAAAATACCTAAAATATGAGCCCACCAAGTTCCACGTTCAAGAGCTATTAATGCAGATTCAGACATTCCTTCAAAAAGGGGGGCTATAAATTGACTTACTGGATAAGCACCAGCCTGAACATAAGCCTCATGACCCATCTTTTGAAGTTGTAAATCGGATGCATTCATGGTTAAAAACAAAACCATCAGCACAACTTCAAAATATAAAATATAATTCGCATCATTTTTAGGCCAGCCTTTTAACTCCCTAGACATAAAACGTTTAATATTCATAGCGTTTCTTCTAATCCAGAAAAGAATAACCGTAATTAAAACTAATAAGGCTAGTATCTCAAAACTACCTATTAAAAAGTTATAAGCAGGACCTAAAAAAGAAAAAATACGGTGAGTACCTAAAACTCCATCAATAATAATTTCTAAAACTTCAATATTGATAATCACAAAGCCCACATAGACAATAACATGTAATGTTCCTGCAATAGGCTTAGTAACCATTTTAGACTGACCTAAAGCCACTCTAAGCATTTTGTTTAGCCTTGTTTTTTTATGATCATTTCGATTAACTTCTTGACCTAAATCAATATTCCTTTTTAATTTTCTTACATTTCTAGTAAAAAAGTAAACAGCATAAGCTAATGCTGCTATAAATAATAATTGGGGTAAGTATTGCATAAGATTATTTATTTATCTTCATCTGATGATTTATAAGGTCTATTCTTTTTCCCAAAGATAGAAAAATGAACGTATCTTTTAGGGTTTAGTTTCATATCTTCTAACAATTCTTCCATTTGTTTAGCGGAAGCTTCTAAGTTATCGTAAAGCCCATCATCGTCAAGTAACTTTCCTAAACTTCCTTCACCTTTATCCAACTTGCCTGTTATGGAATTTAAGTTGGCTAAATTTTGTTTCAACTCAACAAACATAGGTTGAATTTCAAGTGCAGCTAGCGAATCTGAAATTCCTACAAAATTAGTCGAAGCATGTTCAAGATTATCCATAGTAGTTCCAAACTTGGTTGCATTTTCTCCAATCAACACATTAATTTGTTGAGTAGTTGTTTTTAGGGATTTAAGAGTAGTTTCAAACTCAACAATTGAACTTTTTATGCTTTGTTTTGAATCTGTGTCTAACACAAAATTCAAGGAAGTAACTAAACTATCTATACCCGTAACAGCATTTTCTACTTTAAATTGCAGGGGTGTTAGTTTATTGTTTACCAATTCAAACAGGCCGTCTTCTACTTCTGAAGTTAAAGTATCTCCAGAAACAGCAAGATTTTTGTCTAAAAAATTTGGCTCAATGGCAATGCTTTTACCTCCAATTAAATCTCCTCCGTATATTTTTGCAATTGAAGATTTAGAAAATTCAAAATTGTTTTTCACGGTAAAAGAGACCAATAATTTTGCTTCTTCATTTAAAAAATCAATTTTTGAAACGCTTCCAACTTGCAAACCATTAATTGTTACAGGAGAAGAAGAAGACAATCCTTCTACGTCGTCATAAATTGCGTGATAGGTTCTGGATTTTTCTAACAGATTTTCGCCTTTTAAAAAGTTATAACCAAATACTATCATAGCAATGGCAATTATTGCTAGTAGGCCTGTCTTAAATTCTTTTGATAATTTCAAAATAGTTATTTATTAGATTACAAATTTAAAAAACCTTGAATGAATAATGATTATAAATTAATTTAGTTTTGACTTCAGGGCCTTATTTACACTTATTTTATTTCCATCTGCATCAAAAGCCACGATAAAAGAAGAGTCAAATCCTTTATCTTGAGCAATACCAAGAAAATCTTGAGCTTCCATATAATCGTGAGTTGGAGCATACAAATATTTATAAAATTCATTCTCATAAATCACTTCAACAGGATCTAATCCGTTAAAATTTTGCGGACTAGGATCAATTTTCTTAGACCCAGCAGCTATTTGAACCTTAAAAGTAAATTCTTTATCGGTTGCATTACGCTGCTTAATACTAGCCATTTCGTCTTCTACATTTACAAGATTGATGTCTGATTTATAACTAACAATTGCTTGTGCAATTTGATTAGCCATTAATTTTTTGTTGGCTTCAGATTTTAAATAAGCGGCATCAACCTTATTGGTTAAAAAACCCAACTCAATTAAAATACTTGGCATATAAGTTTCGCGTAACACAAGAAAAGGAGCTTGTTTAACTCCTCGGTCTTTTCGTTTAAGATGATCAATTACACTGGTTTGGACTTGGCTTGCCGCTAAAATACTTAAATCCAAAAACTCTTCCTGCATCAATTCAAAACTAATGTAAGATTCTGGAGATTCTGGATCAAAGCCGCCATAGGTTACTTCGTAATCATCTTCCAAATAAATTACAGCATTTTCGCGCATAGCTATATCCATATTTTGCTCAAAATCTCTTCGGTTTGGTTTCGTTCCTAAGACAAAAGTCTCAAAACCTAACGGAGCTGTTGAAGCCACACCATTACAATGTACCGAAACAAACAAATCTGCTTTGGCTTTGTTGGCTATATTAGCTCGTTCGCTAAGCCCAATAAAAACATCAGTTTTTCGGGTGTAAATCACTTCCACATCTGCTTCTGTTTCTAAAATTGCTCCAATTTTCAAAACTACATCTAATGCCACATTCTTCTCTACTAGACCGTTACCTGAAGTACCGGGATCAGTATCTCCGTGGCCTGCGTCTAAAACAACTTTCAATTTATTAGACTGAGCGTAGGTTGCTGAAAAACAAACAGAAGCAAGGAATAACAAACTACAAAAAAAATGTCTATACGTATTTGATTTCATCAACGTTTATTAATTAAAACAATTTAAAACATACAAATTTATTTTTTATACCGAGGTCAATTAAAAAATATGTAATTTTGGCGGTTTTAAAACTTGAATTTTATTATCCAAAAATAGTATAAATCGGCTTGCGGACAAATTTATTCTACATACTTTTTGTAATGCTTTTTGCAATGAATGAAATTTCAGTTGCGCAAGACTTAGATAGCATCCAGCCAACTAAGCCTACAGAAACAGTTATTGATAGTTTACTAAGCCCTGATTTAAGCCCTAAAATTGTTCAAGATACTACCCAAGTAAAGAAACAAATGCTGGTAGATATTGTTAAATCCTACGCCAAAGATTACAAACACATGGATAGAAGGAACAATAAAATGTCTTTATATAATGAAGCAAAGATAGAATATGAAGACATGGTCATCACGGCAGGCCATATTATTATGGATACTGAGAACAATGAAGTTACTGCAAAAGGTATAAAAGATTCTACTGGATACACTCAAAAACCAGTCTTCAAACAAACTAACGATGAAGTTGAACCAGATTCATTAAGGTATAATTTTGATACTGGAAGAGCTATTATTTACAATTCAAGAACAGAACAAGGCGGCTTTAAGGTGAAAGGACAAGTTTCTAAAAGAGAAAATGATTCTGTATTTTATGTGAAAAATGCAAAGTTTACAACTGCCGATGATATTGACAATGCTGATTACTTTTTTCAAGCAAGCAAAGTGAAATTTGTGCCGGGTAAGAAAATTGTTACAGGACTTGTTCAAATGCATGTTGTTGATATCCCTACTCCACTTGCGCTTCCGTTTGGTTATTTCCCGCTTAGCGATAAAGCTACTTCAGGATTTGTGCTTCCATCCTTTGGAGACAATAGACAACGAGGATTCTTTTTAATGAATGGAGGATATTATTTTGCTATAAGTGATTATGCAGATTTATCAGTCTTAGGTGACTACTACACCAACGGAAGTTGGGCTACAAGAATTGATTCTGACTACAGGGTTAGATACAAATATAATGGTACCGTAAGTTTTAGGTATGAAAACTTACTACTTGAAGAACGTGGTTTTCCTAATTTTTCGCAACAAACTATTTTTAACTTACGCTGGAGTCATCAACAAGACCCAAAAGCGAACCCCAGTAGCCGACTTTCAGCTTCGGTAAATTTAGGTTCTTCAAACTTCTACCAACAATCAGTAAACCAAGCAAACCAAGCTAACTTTATGAACAACACCTTAAATTCCTCAGTATCTTGGAATAAAACTTTTGAAGCTGGACCTGGAATGAACTTAAACATATCTGCTACCCATAATCAAAACACTAATACAGAGCAAATTAACATGACTTTACCTACGCTTCAGTTTAGCGTAAATAGAATGTTTCCTTTTGCTCCTAAATCGGGTCCTAAACGAGGGGCAATTCACAACATTAACCTTCAGTATAATTTACGTGGAGAAAATCGAATTCAGACTACAGATGAAGATTTTTTACGCCCTCAAATGTTTAACGACCTTAACTCAGGAATGCGTCATTCTATTCCCATTAACACCAACTTTAAGGTGCTCAAGCACTTTAGTGTTGCTTTAAACGCTAATTACGATGAAACCTGGGTTATGCGAACTTTTGAACAAAGCTTTGACCCCAATGAACAGCAAGTAGTAAGAGACACTGTTAATGGATTTGACTCCTACCGAACCTACAATATGTCTGCAAGTGTAGGTACTACAGTTTACGGTATGTTTGATTTTGGAGATGACAGTAAGTTTAAAGCTATAAGACATGTTGTTAGACCAACGGTTGGCTATTCAATTAATCCAGGATTTGATCAATTTTACGATCAATTTACACGCGAAGGGCTTGGCGCTACACCAGACCAAATTGTAGAATATTCAAGATTTGAAGGAACACTTTTTGGTGCGCCTAATCAAAATTTTGCAAGTAACTTGAACTTTGGTATTACTAACGATATTGAAGCTAAAGTAAACAAGCGAGATTCAACCTTAACAGGAGACGACCGGTTTAAAAAAGTAAAACTCCTAAATAACTTTGGAGTGAGTACAAGTTACAACTTTGCTGCAGACTCACTTAACTTTACACCAGTTGCACTAAGAGGAAATATTCCTATTGTTACTGACAAATTTGACATCAACCTTATTGCCGCCTTAGACCCTTATGCTTTAGATAGCAACAACCGAAGAATCAATGAATGGAATATTGATAACGGTGGAAGTTTATTTAGATTAACTAATGCTAACATTAGCTTTGGTTACGCCTTATCAGACAAAACCTTTAAGAAACAAGACGAGGATGAGGAGGAAGAAGAAGAGGACGATGCACTAAACAACGAAAGCTTTAGAAGTGGCGGAAGAAAGGATGATTTATTTGGAGACGGTCAATTAATGAATGACCCCAGAAGTAAGAAAGATACTGAACCGAAAGAAGATGAAAATGAATACTACAATTATAAAATTCCGTGGAGCTTAAATTTAGCCTACACTATGACCTATACCAACACGGCAAGACAAAATCAAATTTCATCTCATTCTATTATGTTTTCTGGAAACGTAGAACTTTCACCTAATTGGAAAGTAGGAGTTTCTTCGGGTTATGATTTAGTAAACAGAGGGTTCACCTTTACTCAACTTCGATTTAACCGAGATCTTGGAAGCTTCAATTTTAGCTTAAACTGGACACCAATTGGTCCACGAGAAAACTGGTTCTTCTTTATTGGGATGAAAGCCAATATGCTAAGAGACGTGAAATATGACAGAAGAAGAGAGCCAGATCGTCAACAAAGGTAATTTTTGAAGACTGATTAGTTGATAAATTTACTTACTTTTGAAAATGCTTTTAATTAGAAATATATGAAAAAAATTATCAATACTACAAAAGCTCCAGCTCCTATTGGCCCCTATAATCAGGCTACACTAATTGGAGATTTTTTATACACCTCAGGGCAGATTGCCATGGTTCCTGAAACCAATGAACTAAAGACAGCAAATATTAAAGAGGAGACTAACTTAGTAATGCAACATCTTCAAGCTATTTTAAGCGAAGCTGAAATGACATTTAATAATGTTGTGAAAGTAAGTATTTTTATTTCTGATATGAATAATTTTAGTCAAATCAATGAGGTGTATGCACAGTATTTTTCAGAAGAAAATGCCCCCGCAAGAGAAACCGTTGAAGTGGCTCGTTTACCCAAAAACGTGAATGTTGAAATCAGCCTGATTGCTCATAAAAAAGCTTAAATGATTCTAAGCTCAATAGACTGGATTATCCTAATTGCCTTTTTTGCGGTAAGCTTGTTTATTGGTGTATATGTATCAAAAAAAAGCGGCAAAAACACAGAAAACTTCTTCTTATCAGGCAGAAATATGCCATGGTGGCTTTTAGGGGTTTCTATGGTAGCTACTACATTTGCTGCAGATACTCCAGGCCTAGTAGCAGGTATTGTAAGAGAAGACGGAGTTGCTGGAAATTGGGTTTGGTGGGCTTTCTTACTCACAGGAATGCTTACCGTTTTTTTCTATGCAAAACTGTGGAGAAAAAGTAATATTACAACCGATTTAGAATTTTATGAACTACGTTATTCAGGAAAAAGTGCTGCTTATCTAAGAGGCTTTAGGGCCTTATATTTAGGCGTATTCTTCAATATTGTAATCATGGCAACGGTTTGTTTAGCTGCCATAAAAATAGGCCATGTGCTCTTTGGGTTTTCAGATGTTGAAATTTTAGTAGTAGCTTGTGGAGTCACCTTAATTTACTCCATGCTTGGAGGCTTAAAAGGGGTTTTAATAACCGATTTTATTCAGTTTTCCATTGCTATGGCGGGTAGTATTGGCGCTGCTTATTACGTACTACAATTGCCTGAAATTGAAGGCATGCAAAACTTAATTCAAGCGCCTAATCTGAGCGAAAAAACCTCCTTTTTCCCCGATTTTTCAGAACCTGAAATCTATATTCCTTTATTAATTATTCCTTTAGCGGTACAATGGTGGAGCGTATGGTACCCAGGCGCTGAACCTGGCGGAGGTGGGTATATTGTACAACGAATGTTAGCTGCCAAAGACAAAAACCACGCTACAAAAGCCACCTTGTTTTTTACCATCATGCATTACGCAATAAGACCCTGGCCTTGGATTATTTTGGGTCTTGCTTCATTAGTAATGTACCCAAACTTAGCAAGTCTTGCTGAAGCGTTTCCTAATCTTTCTAAAGAATATTTAAAAAATGATTTAGCTTATGCCGCAATGCTCAAGTATTTGCCTGCTGGACTTTTAGGCTTGGTTGTTACCTCTTTAGTTGCAGCATTTATGAGTACGTTGTCAACTCATCTTAACTGGGGAAGTAGTTATGTAGTTAACGACTTTTATGTACGCTTTATTAATCCCAAGGCTTCAGAAAAAAAGAAGGTTTGGATAGGTAGAATTTCCATTTTTTTAATGATGTTTTTAGCCGCTATTTTATCAAGACACCTCAACGAAGCCAAAGAAGCATTCGATTTATTATTAAAAATTGGTGCTGGTACAGGCTTACTTTTTATACTTCGCTGGTTTTGGTACCGCATCAATCCTATAAGTGAAATTGTAGCTATGTTGAGTTCATTTGTTGTAGCCCTTATCTTATTCCTTCACAACAAATTAAATTGGGAGTTTTGGCAGTTAAAAAATCATGAAGAGTTAGTTGTTACAATTGTAATTACAAGTATTTGCTGGATTGGTGTTAGTTTATTAACGCCTAAAACTTCAGCCAAAAAAATAAAAGAGTTTGAAGAAACTGTGTTTGATTCAAAGAACAAGTTTAGTCACTTTAAACCAAAAATCATTAGTTTTTTTGCAGCAGTCATTGCTGTATATTCTTTATTATTTGCTACAGGATACTTTCTCTACGCTAACTATTTACTAATGACTATTAGCCTCTGTTTCTCTGTCATTGGATTTTTCATTATAGCAAAATACTGGAAAAAAATTATTCTTTAAGTCTGTCATACAATTCACTTCGACTTTGATTAAAAACCTAATTTTAGGGTAAAATTTTGACAATAGTTCAATTAAAAAAAAAGAAATCCTATTTTTGTGGAAAATCATTAAAAATGTTGAAAGTAGGAGTTTTAGGTGCTGGGCACTTAGGAAAGATTCACTTAAGGTTATTAAATGAATCT
>SL_7KL_010_BRINEDRAFT_10000061_pt1 | contig 43253 bp, 43 predicted proteins | sample SodLak_010_BRINE_FD_10663 | JGI IMG/M metagenome (IMG submission 10663)
CGTTGCATTATTTAACAGGGTAAACCCTGTGAAATACGCTTTGCGTAATGCGTTGCATTATTTAACAGGATAAACCCTGTGAAATAGGCATAAGCCTAAAATAATAGTTTTATTTACCAGGGTAAAGGGAGAAAATCAAGGAAAATCAGGCTTGTTCTTGTCCCGTGAAATACAAAGTAAATTTATACGGGATGGGGCACAGCTGATTTGACGAATATCAATTTTTGTCGTGTACTTTGATTAACTGGTATAATTAATCAGCTAAACGTGTTGTACAAAAAAAAGCTTGAATCAATTAACTCAAGCTTTTTATTATAAAAATTGTTTCTTAAATTTTAGTTATTACCTAAAATAAGAGGCATTCCATCATCACCTGAACCAATAACAACTACTTTAGCGTTATTAGATTTTGATAATTCAACAGTTGCTTGAATACCTTTTTCTTTTAGAATTTTATCAGTCAATGATTTACTTAAGATATCATTAGCGCGCGCCTTACCTTCGGCATCAATACGCTGTCTTTCAGCTTCTTGAACTGCTTTAGTCAAACGAAACTCATATTGTAATGCTTCTTGTTCTTGCTCTAGCTTACGTTCAATTGCCTGTTTTATGGTTGGAGGTAATGAAATATCTCTAACCAAAACACGAGTAATTGAAACATATTGCCCACCTAAGAGTTTTTCAGCTTCTTCAAAAATTTCATTTTGAACTGCATCTCGTTTACTTGCGTATAACTGTTCTGGAGTATAGCGTCCAACTACGGTACGAGTTGCAGAACGGATAGCCGGTTGCAATACTCGCTGGATATATTTTTCACCACGTTCTTGGTGTAATTTGCCGATATTTCCTGCTTCTGGTCTAAACCAGATTGAAGCATCTAAGCGTATATCTAACCCGTTAGATGAAAGGACTTTCATACTTTCTTCTAAAGATTGTTGCCTTACTTCGTAAACAAAAACATCATTCCAAGGAGCAACAATATGAAAACCTTCTCCCATAGCTGGCTTATCGGTAACCACACCTCCGCCAAATCGTTTAAATAAGACCCCTGCCTGTCCAGATGAAATATTCACAGCAGATTTTGAAATAATAATAATAACTACCACTGCCAATATAATGGCTGGTAATGCAATTTTTGGTAATCTTTCCATTTCTTATAATTTAAATTAATCCGTTATATTTTCTAAAAAACCATTCTAAAGACAAAGATAGTATTAAAAAAATGAATAAAATCTTCCAATCTATTAAAGGTTTTAATTTTATATTTTCTTTTTGAATTGGCTGATAGATTTGAGAATCTAACAACTCATTCTTTAAATAATCAAAGTCTTTTAAATCAAATAGCTCCCCCTTATGCGCAATAGATTTTAAAAGCGAAATATTTGCATTGACAAACTGTAACTCAGGCGAATAAGAGATTAAATTAATTTGTCCTTTATAACTAAGTTTTTGATTGGCAGTGAACACCTCATAACTATACTTGCCCGCTTCAAGAGCATCAAGATTAAATTCAAAATTTGAATTAGTAAACAACATAGGAAACTCTCTCACATTTTCCTCTTCATCTATAAATCTAATGTACAAACTTGAATTTTTATCTAATTCATAATTTTGATCGTATAAAGTTGCCTTAATTTTTGCGTTTCTCTGTGTTTTATAAAAAGATTTTGCGTCAACCATCAAGCGAGATTTTTTCTGATCTAAAGACAAATACCCAATCCACTTATTCATGAAATTATCAAAAACTTCAAAGCTATTGTTTTCTTGTAAATAAGATGCTGCTCGCCAGCGCCAAAACTGTTCACCAAAGAGGTAGGAGCGTTTGGGGTTTTGCTGTGAAGCAAACATTAACATTGGTTCTTTGGTGGTGAGGCCTTGTACTTTTTGATACATGAGTACTTCTCCTTGGTTTTTGATTTCAATAGCCCCAAAAACATCTTCTAAGGGAGGAAAACCTTCAACACTAAAGTCCTCTTGCTGGTAATTTAAAAAATCATCATTAAAAACAGGATAATATAATTCTGTTGATTTACTTAATTGTTTTTCAAAATCATCCTGAATACGATTTAAAAATTGGTAATCTGTTTTAGTTCCGGTAACTACAATATGAGGCAAGTTAGCTTGATTAACTTGCTCAAAAGCGGCGGAAAAATTGCGAGTAGGCTGATATAAAATAAGCATACTTACTTCATCTAAATCACCTGAAAAGTTTTGAATTGGTAGAATTTCAACTTCCCTTTGTTGATTTGATTCTATTGATTTTTTAAAAGCTGATAAATCAGGATGCATTAAGCTGGTTAATAATAAAACCTTTGTGGACTCGTCTATTACTTCAATGGCTACTTCTTGTCTATTATTTTCAATTTGTTTTTCACCTTCCTCAGGAACAATATAAACTTCAAAAGTTTTAATACCTGTTTGTTGAGCTAAAACTTCAAATTGAATGCGGTTAGAAGGCTTACTTGGTGAAAAATCAATCACTTTTTGGTCTATAATTTTACCCTTTTCTTTTAACTGAATTTCTGTTTTAAAATCCTTTTCACCTTTATAACTTGCAAATACTTCAATTGGGAACTTATTGTCCAAAAAGGCATAAGAATTCAAGTTTATTTGGTCAATTTTTGAATCAGAGTATTTAATTGTATCACCTAAAACTAAGGGATAAACGTCAAAATTGGTTAATCTACTTTCAAATTCAACATCATTTCCAAATGTCACATTGCCATCTGAAAGTAAAACTAACGGCACTTGCTTGCCTGTCACCAATTGCTTACCTTCTGAAAAAACATTAGCTATATTGGTTTCGTTGTCACGAAAATTTAATTTATTAAGTGGAGTAACATTTTCTCCAAACTGAAAAGCTTCTATATTAAACTTTTTATTGAGTTCTTCGTCCTCCAAAAATAATTTTACCCATTGTTTAATTGCTGTGCTATCTGCCAACTGAGCTATTGAATTGGAATTATCTACCGCTAGGACTAGCTCATTCAATTGAACTTCATTATTTTTTTGTTCAACATTAAAATTGAGAAGTAGAATTCCAATAATGGAATAGGTAATTGCTCTAAGTGTTAAAAACAAATAAGCTGTTTTCTTTTTTTTGAAAACAGCTTTGTAGTATTGAAACAAAGACAAACCAAAGGACGCAATAATGATTAAGAAGATATACAACAAACTTTGGTCAGTCATAAGATACATATATTAGGTTAACATTCCACCATCAACATTAAGCGTTTGGCCTGTAACATAAGAACTTAAATCGGATGCCAAAAACAAACAAGCATTTGCAACATCTGTTGGCGATCCTCCTCGTTTTAAAGGAATAGCTTGTCTCCATCCATCAACCGTCTTTTCATCTAGTTTAGCAGTCATTTCTGTTTCTATAAAACCTGGTGCAACTACATTACACCTAATGTTTCTAGAGCCAAGTTCAAGAGCAGTAGATTTACTAAAACCAATTACTCCGGCTTTAGAAGCTGCATAATTAGCTTGTCCTGCGTTACCCTTAACACCAACTACAGAGCTTATATTAATTATACTTCCAGAGCGTTGTTTAAGTAGAGGTCTTAAAACAGCTTTTGTCATATTAAAAACAGAATTCAAATTCACCTGAATAACTTTATTAAAGTCGTCTTCAGACATACGCATCATTAAGTTGTCTTTTGTTATTCCTGCGTTGTTAATAACAGCTTCTATTTGACCAAAATCTTTAATCACTTCAGCTACAAAATCTTGAGCCTGTTGAAAATCAGAAGCATCTGACTTATATGCTTTAGCTTTTACTCCTAATTTTGTAAGTTCATCTTCTAAATCTTGTGCAGGTTGCACAGAAGAGTTGTATGTAAATGCAATATTGGCACCATGCTGTGCAAAGACTTGAGCAATTCCTCTCCCAATTCCACGGCTTGCACCAGTGATGATTACATTTTTATTTTCCAACATTTTCATAAATTTCTTGATATTAATGAATCGTAAAAACAAGTTACGACTTTATTAGTAATAATTTCCTTAAAAAACAAAACCTTTGAAGCGCAAGCTTTCAAAGGTTTTGTTTGGTTTTTATATAATTAACCTAAAACTTCGGCAACTTTTTTTCCAATTTCAGCAGGGGAATCAACAACATGAATTCCACAATCTCTCATAATAGCTTTTTTAGCTTGTGCAGTATCTTCACTACCGCCTACAATTGCGCCAGCATGCCCCATTGTTCTACCTGCAGGAGCTGTTTCACCAGCAATGAAACCTACCACAGGTTTTTTACTACCACTGTTTTTATACCAATTAGCTGCATCAGCTTCTAATTGACCACCAATTTCACCAATCATAACAACACATTCAGTTTCTGGGTCGTTTACTAGAAGTTCTACTGCCTCTTTAGTTGTAGTTCCTATAATTGGATCTCCACCAATTCCAATAGCTGTAGTAATACCAAGGCCTTCTTTCACTACTTGATCAGCGGCTTCATAAGTAAGGGTTCCAGACTTAGAAACAATACCTACTTTACCTTTTTTGAAAACAAAACCTGGCATAATACCAACCTTAGCTTCTTCTGGGGTAATTACACCTGGACAGTTAGGGCCAATTAACCTACAATCTTTATTTTTGATATAGTTAGAGGCTTTAATCATATCTTTTACAGGAATTCCTTCAGTAATAGCTATAATTACTTTAATTCCAGCATCAGCGGCTTCCATAATAGCATCGGCAGCAAATGCAGGTGGAACAAATATAATTGAAGTATCTGCATCTGCTTTTGTTACAGCTTCTGCTACCGTGTTGAAAACAGGTTTATCCAGGTGCGTAGTTCCACCTTTTCCTGGGGTAACACCTCCTACTACATTGGTTCCGTATTCAATCATTTGGCCAGCATGAAAAGTACCTTCACTACCTGTAAAACCTTGAACTATTATCTTTGAATTTTTGTTCACTAAAACACTCATAATATTGTCTAATTTTTGTTTAACAAATGTAATTTTTTTCCACCGATTCTAAAAGCAATTTGAATATTATTTTTATTCACGATTACTTCTATGGCTCATCATTTCTCCTTTAATAATTAAATCGTCTTTGATTTCCCAAAAGCAACTAAATTCTGCTAAAGGAAAAACTTCATCAGATTCAACAGTTTTTACATCATAAGAAAAGCTAATAGCAACTCGATTTCCTTCTGAAATACAATTATGTAAATTGAACTCTAGTACTTCAAAAGATTTTCCCATTTCTGAGACTAGGTTTGAAAATTCTAGACCTGATAATTCACGTAATCCAGTAGTACCATTCCATTCAATTTGAGCCTCTGGACTAAGGTATTTATTTAAAACAGTAGGATTTGAGTAAAAATTAGAAGATAAAAAATCAATAATTAATTGTTTATTCTTATTCATTTGTAAGCTTTTTAATCAATTTTGGCAACATGGATAAACTTGCTAATTCTCTTGCTTTTTGTTTAAAAGCTCCAGCGGGTGAACCTAAGAAAGTTCCTTTTTCAGGAACGGTTTTTCCTACGCCAGACTGGGCTAAAAAGGTGCTCCCTTTGGCTATTCGAATGCCACTTATAACACCAACTTGCCCCCAAAAAGTAACTTGATCTTCTACTACAACACAACCTGCAATACCTACTTGAGAAGCTATTAAACACCGCTCTCCTATTTGCGTATCGTGTCCAATTTGCACTTGATTGTCTATTTTAGTTCCTTTTCCTATGCGTGTAGTTCCTGTAACACCACGGTCTATCGAGGTTAAAGCTCCTATTTCTACTTCATCTTCAATAGAAATATCTCCCGTAGAAATTAATTTATCAAAATGGTCTCCTCGGTTTTTATAATAGAAAGCGTCTCCTCCTAAAACAGTTCCTGAATGTATAATTACATGGTTGCCAATTCTGGTTCCGCTTCCAATGCTTACATTAGCATGAATTAGACAATTATCGCCAATTTCAACATTCTCACCAATAAAAACATTAGGTTGTATAATTGTGTTCTTACCTATTTTAGCCGTTGGTGAGATTGTACTTGAAGCAGGCTGAAAGTTTTGAAAGTGTCTAGCTAACTTATTAAAATCTGAAAATGGATCTTCAGATATTAGTAGGGCTTTACCTTCAGGACATTCAACTTCTTTATTTATTAATATAACAGTAGCAGCAGAGGCTAAGGCTTTGTCATAGTATTTAGGATGATCTACAAAAACAATATCACCAGGCTCAACCATGTGAATTTCATTCATACCCTGTACAGGAAAATCTGATTTTCCTACAAAGTTACAAGAAAGTATTTCAGCAATTTTAGAAAGTGGATACGTTTTTGGAAACTTCATTTTTATTTATTCTTTAATGCGTTCTTTGTATGACCCTTTTTCTGTTTCTACTTTAATCTTATCTCCTTCATTTATAAACAAAGGGACGTTTACTAAAGCACCAGTTTCTACTGTAGCAGGTTTCGTTGCGTTTGTTGCTGTATTTCCTTTTACACCGGGTTCTGTATGAGTAACTTCTAAAATTACATTAGCAGGCATTTCAACAGATAGAGGTGCATTGTCTTCTGTATTTATAACAACTGTAACCACTTCACCTTCTTTCATCAAATCAGGACGATCTAAAGCTGCCTCGATTAATCTAATTTGGGTATAGTCTTCAGTATTCATAAAATGATAAAACTCTCCTTCTTGGTATAAAAATTGAAATTTATGGGTTTCAACACGAACTTCGTCTATTTTATGACCAGCAGAGAATGTATTTTCTACTACTTTACCAGAGGTTACACTTTTCAATTTGGTTCTTACAAACGCAGGCCCTTTTCCAGGTTTTACATGTAAAAATTCAATTACTTTATAAATATCATGATTGTATTTAATACAAAGTCCGTTTCTAATATCACTTGTAGTTGCCATAGTTAATTTTTAATTAGTAAAATATCCTTTCATTATTCCTCTTTGCGAATTCTTAATAAATTGAAGAATTTCATCTCTTTCTGGTGTTGCTTCCATTTCAGCTTCAATGATGGATACAGCCTGAGAATTATTGTAATTGCGTTGGTATAAAATTCTATAAATATTCTGAATTTCTCGTATTTTTTCAGTGTCAAAACCTCTTCTTCTCAATCCTACCGAGTTAATTCCAACGTATGATAAAGGTTCTCTGGCGGCTTTTACAAATGGAGGCACATCTTTTCTTACCAAAGAGCCTCCTGTAATAAAAGCATGTTTACCTATACTACAAAATTGTTGTACGGCAGACATACCAGCTAAAACAGCAAAATCACCAACTGTGGTATGACCTGCTAGAGTTGAATTATTAGAGAATACACAATTATCCCCCACAATACAATCATGCGCTATATGACAATATGCCATAATCCAGCAGTTTTTGCCTACTCTTGTTGTTCCTCGGTCTACTGTACCTCTATTAATAGTAACACATTCTCGTATGGTTGTTCCATCACCAATTTCAGTTGTGGTTTCTTCATCATCAAATTTCTTATCTTGAGGTATTGCAGAAATCACAGCACCAGGAAAAATACTTACGTTCTTCCCTATCCTTGCTCCTTCCATGATGGTTACATTAGAGCCTATCCAACTTCCTTCTCCAATCACAACATTATTATGAATAGTTGTGAATGGTTCTATTACTACATTTTTGGCAATTTTTGCGCCGGGGTGAACATATGCTAGTGGTTGATTCATCTACTCTTCTTTTTTCTGTTTAACAATTTGGGCCATCAATTCAGCCTCACAAGCTAGTTTACCATTGGTATATGCATAAGCCTGCATGTGACAAATACCTCTTCTAATAGGAGAAATTAATTCTAATTTAAAGATTAAAGTATCTCCAGGAACAACTTGTTGCTTGAATTTTACATTATCTATTTTCATAAAAAATGTCAAGTAGTTTTCTGGATCTGGCACTGTGCTCAGGGCTAAAATACCTCCAGTTTGAGCCATAGCTTCAACTTGCAATACTCCTGGCATTACGGGTTTTCCTGGAAAATGGCCTACAAAAAATGGCTCATTCATGGTTACATTTTTTACTCCAACCACATATGTATCTGTAAGCTCGTATATTTTATCAACCAACAAGAAAGGCGACCTATGCGGAAGCATTTCCATTATTTGGTTAACATCTTTTAATGGTGCTGCATTAAGGTCAATTTTAGGAACCTTGTTACGCTTTTCCATTTTTATAATTTTAGAAAGCTTTTTAGCAAACAAAGTATTTATAGTGTGTCCAGGCTTATTGGCTATCACTTTTCCTTTAATACGTGTACCCACTAAAGCCAAATCACCAATTACATCAAGTAGTTTATGCCTTGCTGCTTCATTAGGATGGTGAAGCTCTAAATTATCAAGAATACCATTTGATTTAACAGCTATATCGTCTTTCCCAAAAGCAACCTGTAATTTTTCCATGATTTCGGGAGAAAGCTCTTTATCTACATAAACTATAGCGTTATTTAAATCACCTCCTTTAATCAACCCATGTTCTAGTAAAGCTTCTAATTCATGTAAAAAACTAAATGTACGAGAACAAGCTATTTCAGTTTTAAATTGAGATATACTGGTTATTGAAGCATTTTGCGTACCTAATACTTTAGTGCCAAAATCTACCATAGTTGTTACTTGATATTCATCAGCAGGCATAACTAAAATTTCTGAACCAGTTTCTTCGTCAGTGTATGAAATAACATCGTTTACAACAAATTCATAGCGGTTAGCGTTTAATTCTGTTTTTCCTGCTTTTTCTAGAGCTTGCACGAAGTCTTTTGAAGAGCCATCCATAATTGGTGGCTCTGAAGCATTCAGTTCAATAATGACATTATCTAAGTCTAACCCAACACAAGCAGCTAAAACATGCTCTGATGTATTAATACTAACTCCATTTTTCTCTAAGCTTGTTCCTCTTTGCGTGGAGGTAACTAAATTAGCATCGGCAGGAATTTGAGGATGTCCTTCAAGATCTGTTCTAACAAACACAAATCCTTGATTAGCTGCTGCTGGTTTAAAAGTTAACTTTACTTGCTTTCCAGTGTGAAGTCCAACCCCATGAAGTGAAACCTCTTTGCTAATTGTGGTCTGTTTAGCCTTTTCTTTACTCATCTTTTTTTAACTGTTTTTCAATTTTATTGATGTTTTTAACAATATCAGGTAAATTTTTAAAATGAACATAAGACTTATTGAAGTCACCATAGTTAATAGCAGGTGTTCCTTGAAGTACTTCGCCATCTTTTACGTTTCTACCAATACCCGTTTGCGCTTGTATTCTAACATTATCTCCGATTTGGATATGACCAACAATTCCTACTTGCCCACCAATTAGGCCGTATTTGCCAATTTTAGTAGATCCTGCAATTCCTGTTTGTGCGGCAATAGCAGTGTGTTCACCTATTTCAACATTATGCGCAATTTGAATTTGATTATCTAATTTAACTCCCTTTCTTATAATTGTTGATCCTAATGTAGCGCGGTCTATAGTTGTACCTGCACCCACGTCAACATGGTCCTCAATAATTACATTTCCTATTTGAGGTACTTTCTTATACACTCCATTTTCATCTGGCGAAAAACCAAATCCGTCAGCACCTATAATGCAACCACCATGAATTACGGATTCTTCACCAATTAATGTTTCTGAATAAATTTTACTCCCTGCAAATACAATAGAGTTATTTCCTATTTCAACATTATCTCCTATGTAAACATGAGGGTAAATTTTCACATTATTTCCTAATTTCACATTTTTCCCTAAATAAGCAAATGCGCCTATATAAACGTCCTCACCGTAAGAAGCAGACGAATCAATATAATTAGGCTCCTCTATACCTGATTTACTTAATTTAACTTGATTATAGTATTCCAGAAGTTTAGAAAAAGCTTCATAGGGCTGGGCAACTTTTATGAGAGTAGTTTTAATTTCTTCTTGTGCTTCAAAATCTTCACCCACTATACAAATACTTGCATTAGTTGAATAGATGTAAGATGTATATTTAGGATTAGCCAAGAAAGTTAGTGAACCTTGAGTTCCTTCTTCAATTTTAGAAAGACGATCTACTTCAACATTTGCATCGCCAATAACTTGACCTTCTAAAATTTCTGCTATTTGTTTTGCTTTAAATTTCATTCTGACAAAAATAGAAAAAAAACTTAATTATAAAATTTTGGGTAAGATATATAATATTTTATTACTGGTTGAGATAAAGCTTTTAAATTAAATTGATCTGAAGCTTTAGCTACATCTTTAGTTTTTCCGTTTTTATACATTATTTTAATTTGTTCATCCTTTGCATGATAGGCTGTATTTGAAGTAGTTCCAGAAAAAACAAAGTAATTTGCTTCTTCTTTACTTATTTCAAAATTTTCCATCACCTCTTGAAGCTTTTCTTCAAATTTAGAGGCTTTTATTGGTTTATTTTTTAGTTTAATCTTAAGCAAATTCCGATTAATTAACATTGAACACAGTCTTTGCAACACAAAATCTTCATGAGTTGTCCATCTTTTGATGGCAGAAACAACATCATAGTCGTCTAATTTTGAAAATGTATCTAAAACTTTTAAGTCAAGTTCTTCATCAGAAATATTTTGTCTTAAAAAAAAATCTAAGTGTAATGAGCTTTTTATTTTTCCCCCATTTTGCGCTATAAATTTTGCTCTTTTAAAAATTCTAATAAGTAATTGCTCTGCTACTAAACCAGTTTTATGGAGATACACTTGCCAGTACATTAAACGTCTAGCTACTAAAAACTTTTCAACTGAGTAAATCCCTTTTTCTTCAATCACTAATTCATTATTGGCAACATTCATCATGGTAATAATTCGTTCAGAATTAATATTCCCTTCAGCAACGCCTGTAAAGAAACTATCACGTTTCAAGTAATCTAAACGATCAATATCTAATTGACTTGCTAAAAGTTGCTGTAAAAATTTCTTAGGGTGTTTTTTAGTAAAAATTTGAATGGCTAAATCTAAACGACCTTCAAAAATGTTATTAAGTGATTGCATGAACTTTAATGAAATTGTTTCATGACTCACTCCTTCTATAATGCTGTGTTCCATAGCATGAGAAAAAGGCCCATGTCCTATATCGTGGAGCAAAATTGCAATGAGCAGCGCTTCTTCTTCTTGTTCAGAAATGGCAGTTCCTTTAAACCTGAGAATACCAACTGCTTTTCGCATTAAATGGACACAACCTAAAGCATGATGAAAGCGCGTATGATGTGCCCCTGGATAGACTAAATAAGACATACCCATTTGCGAAATTCTGCGCAATCTTTGAAAATAAGGATGTTCTATTAAGTCAAAAATTAATTCAGATGGAATGGTAATAAAACCATAAACAGGGTCGTTAATTATTTTAAGTTTGTTTCTTTTGTTCAACTGATTAAATTTTAAGCAAATATATACAATTATGACTAAGATAAGCGTACTTTGGGTAGATGATGAAATAGATTTACTTAAACCTCACATATTATTTCTTGAAAAAAAGGATTACGAAATTACCACCTGCCAAAGTGGTACTGAGGCTTTGGAGGAGGTAAAAACTAAAAATTTCGATATTATCTTTTTAGATGAAAACATGCCTGGACTTACTGGCTTAGAAACCCTTACTGAACTCAAGTCAATTAATAGTCAAACCCCTGTTGTAATGGTCACTAAAAGCGAAGAAGAAAATATTATGGAGGAGGCTATTGGGGCTAAAATTGCTGATTACCTTATAAAACCTGTTAACCCTAATCAGATTTTATTATCCATCAAAAAGAATTTAGACCATAACCGATTGATTAGCCAAAAAACATCCTCTAATTATCAGCAAGAATTTAGAAAAATTGCTATGGATTTATCAATGATTAATTCGTATCAAGGATGGATTGAAATTTATAAAAAACTAGTTTATTGGGAGTTAGAATTAGACGAAGTCAACGACGAGAGTATGCTCGAAATACTTCAGTCGCAAAAAACGGAAGCCAATAATGAATTTTTTAAGTTTATTGAAAAGAATTATGAATCTTGGTTTAAACACGGTGAAGAAGCTCCTATTTTATCGCATACCTTACTCAAGAAAAAAGTATTTCCACTAGTAAACAAGGAACGGCCTACTCTACTGGTTGTTATTGATAATTTACGCTTCGATCAGTTTAAAGTTTTTGAAGAACAAATTAATAAATATTACAAAAAAACTGATGAAGAAAGCTTCTTCAGTATTTTACCTACCGCCACGCAATATGCTAGAAATGCCATGTTTTCTGGACTAATGCCTGCTGATATGGAAAAAATTTATCCCGAATACTGGAAAAATGACACCGATGAAGGTGGAAAAAATAACCACGAAAAAGAATTCTTGGAAACACAAGTTAGTCGCCTAGGTAAGGATATTAACTTTGATTATATCAAAATCACTAACTTTAGAAGTGGTAAAAAGCTGGTAGAAAATTTCGGTCAGCAGAAAAACAAAGATTTAACAGTATTGGTTTATAATTTTGTTGATATGCTTTCGCATGCTAAAACTGAAATGGAGGTAATTAAAGAATTGGCTGCCGATGACAAATCTTACCGTTCAATCACCGATAGCTGGTTTAAAAATTCGCCTTTACTTGAAGTAATTCAACAAGCAAAACACATGGGCTTTCAACTTATGCTCACTACAGACCATGGAACAATTAATGTTAAATCACCTTCAAAAGTTATAGGAGACAAAAACACGAGCCTTAATTTACGTTACAAAACAGGAAAAAGCTTAACCTACGACAAGAAAGATGTTTTTGCCGTAAAAAACCCCAAAGATATTCACTTACCAAGTATCAATATGAGTAGTTCCTATATTTTTGCACGTGGTGATTATTTTTTAGCTTATCCAAATAACTTTAATTATTATGTAAACTACTATAGAAATACATTTCAACATGGTGGTGTTTCATTAGAAGAAATGATTATTCCGTTTGCTGTATATTTGCCAAAGTAAAAACACTTTTAAAATGGAATACAACTTAAGTGAACTTCAGAAAATAGCAAATTATATTATTTCAGAAGCTAATCACCGTACACTTTTATTTTACGGTGAAATGGGTGTTGGTAAAACTACTTTGATTAAAAAAATTGTACAGCTTTTAGGATCTACAGATCAGGTTTCTAGTCCTACCTTTTCTTTGGTTAATGAATACCATTCTCCTAAAGGAAAAATTTATCACTTTGACCTTTACCGTATTCAACACGAAGAAGAAATTGCAGATATTGGGTTTGAGGATTATTTTTACGATACTGAAGATTGGCAATTGATTGAATGGCCAGAAAAGATTCCTGAGCTTATTCCAGAACCACATACAGCCATTAAAATTGAACGACTTAACTCAGAAAAACGAAGTATAAAAATTGAAAATAATAAGTAATAATTTGCTTGTTATTACATTTTTGCCTTAATTTATATGATTTTTTAAAAAAAATAAGATGAATCAACCCACCACCCCATTTAGCAAGAAAGAATTACTTCCCCAAGAAGAAATGCTTGAGTTAAAACGTGATAAAGGCGAATTATTTATTGGGATTCCTAAGGAATGTAATTACCAAGAAAAACGAATTTGTTTGACTCCAGATGCGGTGGCAGGATTAACTGCTAACGGACATCGGGTATTAGTAGAAAAAGGGGCTGGTTTGCATGCTAGTTTTAGTGACCAGAATTTCAGCGAAGCTGGTGCAGAAATTACAAGCGATAAAGCAAAAGTGTTTGGGTGTCCTATTGTTTTAAAAGTAACACCACCTAGTTTAGAAGAATTAAACTTGATGCATCCACATTCTACTTTAATTTCTGCTTTACAGTTGAAAACTATAGGTCAAAATTATTTCAAAAAACTTGCAGAAAAACGAATTACAGCACTTGCATTTGATTTTATTAAAGATGAATATGGAAGCTATCCAGCCGTAGAAGCCTTAAGTGAAATTGCAGGAAACGCCTCTGTACTTATTGCTTCAGAGTTACTTTCTAATACTTCTAATGGAAATGGGCTAATGTTTGGAAATATTAGTGGCGTCCCTCCTACCGAAGTTGTTATTTTAGGAGCCGGCACAGTAGGTTTTTACGCCGCTAAAGCTTCTTTAGGTCTAGGAGCGAATATTAAAGTTTTTGACAGCTCATTAACTAAACTTCGAAAAATTCAGAAAGAACTTGGTCAAAACATTTATACCTCCACCTTACAACCTAAAAATTTAATTAAATCACTTAAACGTGCAGATGTTGTTGTTGGCGCTGTAAGGGGAAAAAACAGAGCACCAATCATTGTAACCCAAGAAATGGTTGAAAAAATGAAAGCAGACGCAGTTATTATTGATGTAAGTATTGACATGGGAGGCTGTATTGAAACTTCAGAAATTACTACACACGATCATCCTGTTATTAATAAATTTGGTGTTATTCACTATGGCGTACCTAATATTCCTTCTAGGTATGCACGCTCTGCTTCTATTTCTATTAGTAATATTTTTACTCCCTACTTATTACAGATTGGCGAAGAGGGTGGAATTGAAAATGCATTACGTTTTGATTTAGGTTTAAGAAATGGACTTTACACCTACCATGGAGTGATTACTAAAAAAGCAATTGCAGACTGGTTTGGAGTTGATTATAGAGACATTAATTTATTAATTTTTTAAAGCTTTTACAATTACTCTAAGCTACTTCTGATAAAAAACATTTATGAAGTTGATAAGATTTTTTACGATGATTTTGTTTAATTTCACTAAAAATTTGAATAATGAAATTATCTGATAAAGAAATACAAGAAAAATTAGGAAACCTTACGGAGTGGACGTATAATGAAAATGCTATTCATACTAAAGTAGAATTTGAAAACTTTAAAGAAGCTTTTAGCTTTATGACGCGTGTTGCTTTTGAAGCCGAAGTACAAGCGCATCACCCAGAATGGACCAATGTGTATAACCAAGTAGAAATTTCATTATCTACGCATGATGCTGATGGTGTAACAGAAAAAGACTTTCAACTAGCTAAAACAATTGACCAACTTTTAGGAGAATAGTGATGAATAAAAATATAAAGTTTATATGGGACTTTAGAGGACCAGACGCTAAAAAAATTGCTGAACATCACTGTATTCATTTAAATGACTACATCAACAGAGAAAAATTAAATCTTCAAATTGTAGGTGTTGAACAACTAAATGATTCACATCATATAGCGTATTTAGTGGTAGAGGAAAATAACATGCAAAAACACAGAGATGCGTTAAAACCTCATAGAGGTCAAATATATCAAGATTAATATATTTAAAATATCATTTAATTTAATTAAATAAATTATTGAAATCCACTGCTTACAGATACCTACGCTTCTAACAATCAAAGTGGCTAATTACAATTTTAGATGAATTTATTGATATTAAACTTTGATTAAGGAAACTAAAAAACAAAATGTGTACTTTAGCATAAAAGATAAATTAAATGGCAGTAATAGGTTCATTAATCAAAGGAATTATAAACTTAAGTAGTAAAGTTGAAGAAGATAAATCTAATTCAGAGCTACAAGAAGACACTCTTTATAGTCTTCTTAATCGTGCTAAGCATACCCAGTTTGGGAAGTACTATCAATTTGAAAAAATATTAAGTCAGCCAAAAACAGCCAAAGCCTTTAAATCTAAGTTGCCATTTTTTGATTATCATAAAATTCATTCTGAATGGTGGTTCAAAGTTCATGAACACCAGGAAGATGTTGTATGGCCTGGACTACCAGACTATTTTGCTTTAACTTCAGGAACAACTGGAAAAAAAAGTAATCAGATTCCTGTCACAAACGCTATGCTTGAAGATTTAAGAAAGACAGCCATACAGCAAATTATGTCGCTTTCAAATTTTGATTTACCATCAGATTTTTTTGAGAAAGAAATTTTGATGCTAGGAAGTTCAACCAAACTTGCCCAAAGCAACGAAAATTTTATGCAAGGTGAGATCAGTGGAATTTCTGCTAGCAACATTCCTTTTTGGTTTTCTGGTTATTATAAACCAGGAGAAGAAATAGCACAAATAGAAGATTGGGACGAGCGTGTTTTAAAAATTGCTGAAGAAGCCCGCCAATGGGATATTGGGGCAATTTCAGGAATTCCTACTTGGATTGAGCTGATGATGAAAAAAGTTATTGAATACAATAATTTAAATCACATTCACGAAATTTGGCCTAACTTCAAAGTTTATACTTCGGGAGGAGTGGCTTTTCAGCCGTATGAAAAAAGCTTTAAGAGTTTACTAGGAAAACCTGTAGAAGTAATTGATACCTATTTAGCCTCTGAAGGTTTTATAGCCTTTCAACAACGTCCAGCTACCAATGCAATGAAACTATCTTTAGATACAGGTATTTATTTCGAATTTATTCCTTTTGAAGCTGATTACTTAGAAGAAGATGGAAGTCTAAAAAACAATGCCCCTTCATTAAGCATAGATGAAGTTGAAGAAAAGAAAGACTATGTTCTGGTTATTTCTACCAATGCTGGTTTATGGCGATACATGATTGGAGATACTATCCAATTTACCAATAAAAAAGAAGCTGAAATTATTATAACTGGTAGAACGAAGTTTTTTTTAAACGTAGCTGGCTCTCAGCTTTCAGTAAACAAAATGAACGAAGCAATTCAAGCAGTTGAAAAAGAATTTGACATAAAAATCCCAGAATTTTTGATGGGAGCCGTGAAGGTTAACCAAGATTTTGAACATCATTGGTTTATAGGTGGTGGAAAATTAGACACAACCAATGAAATCAAAAACTTTTTAGATGACTACTTAAAAGAAGCTAATAAAAATTATAAGGTAGCACGTAGCAAAGCCCTAAAAAACATTCAATTAAAAAGCATTCCCGCTGAAACCTTTTACGATTGGGCTGAACAATCTAAGAAAAAAGGAGGCCAAATGAAAATAGAAAAAGTAATGAATGAAGAAAAACTTACCGATTTTAAAAATTTCGTTAAAAATTATCAGTAAAATTGAATAATTAAAATAGCTTTAAATTACATTAGCGCTAAAAACATTTATTTTATATGTCAGATTCAAGGCATTACTCGTTAACTATATTATCTCGATTAAATCGTCAAATTAATTGGCAAAGTAAAACAACTTTGTTTTTATCTTCCCTAGTTATTTCATTAGCAGGCGTTTATTTTATTAAAGACCCAAATTTCTCACTTACACAAAATTATGTTTTATTTATTTTATTTTTTTCAGTGTGCCTTTGGGTAACAGAAGCAATACCTCCATTTGCTGTGGGTATTTTAATTATTGGTTTTTTAGTTTTTAGTTTAGGTTCAGAAGAAGCTGAAAATGTAAAACAATATGTACAAACTTGGTCAGATTCTGTAATTTGGCTTTTTCTAGGAGGTTTTTTTCTAGCGGAAGGGATGAAATCAACTCAGTTAGATTCTAGCTTACTTAGAAAAATTGCTCCAAAATTTGGTCAACAAGCTAAGTACATTTTATTAGGCTTAATGCTAACAACAGGCATACTATCTATGTTGATGAGTAATACAGCCACGACGGCTATGATGATTGCAACAATTACTCCCATTTTACATCAATTTGGTAATAAAGCCCCCATTACAAAAACACTTCTAATTGGCATACCTACAGCGGCAGCAGTTGGAGGAATGGGTACTATTATTGGCTCTGCACCAAACGCAATAGCTGTTGGTGCATTAGAAACAGCTGGAGTTAAAATTAGTTTTATCACTTGGATGGTTATAGGAGTACCTGTTGCTTTGATTTTAATTTTATTATTTTGGAAAATACTGCTTAAAAAATTTGACTTAAAAAAACAAAAATTATCGCTAGATTTTCTTAGCAATGAACAACTAAATATAGAGGAAAATGAAAGCCAAAATGCTAGCCTGTTAAGCAAAAGAATTATGAGTATTATTCTTGGAATTACACTTCTATTTTGGTTAACCTCTCAATGGACAGGCATACCAATAGCAATGGTTTCAGCTATTCCTATTGTTGGTTTAACCATGTTTGGAATTGTAGACGCCGAAGGAGTTAGAAAATTACCTTGGGACACGCTCATGCTTGTAGCTGGTGGACTTTCACTTGGTCTTGCTGTACAACAAAACGGAATTGCAGATTTTTTTATTAATATGATTAATACAGAAGATTTGAATATTTATCTGTTGTATTTAATTTTTGGTGTACTCACTGTGGTTTTATCAAATATAATGAGTAATACCGCTACAGCAACAATAATGATTCCTATTTGTATAGCCCTGGTACAATTAAATGACTTAGGAGATGTTGCTTCTCTACCTCTTATAATTGCATTAAGTGCCTCTTGTGCTCTTCTGCTTCCTGTTTCTACACCACCAAATGCAATTGCATTTAGCACAGGAATGTTAGAGCAATCAAGTTTTAGATTAGGAGGTATAAGTTTAGGCATTGCAGGCCCAATATTATCAATTATATGGGTGCTAATTTTAAGCACTTTCCTTTTTTAAATTACTTGATTCTATTTCTTAAAACACTTACTCAAGCTGAAGTCCATCAATATATTTGTCTAAATTCTTTTTAACGGTAGCAGTTACTGGTGGGCTTTTTATATCAGAATAAGCATGCATTGTTTCAAGAATAATTTGACTTACAATTAAACGAGATAAATGCTTATTATTTGATGGGATACAATACCATGGAGCATGAGAGAAAGAAGTTTTTCTCATTACATTATCATACACATCTATATAACTGTTCCAAAGTTGTCTTTCTTCTATGTCTTCAGGCGCAAACTTCCAATTTTTACTAGGTTTTTCAAGTCTTCTCAGTAAACGTTTCCGTTGCTCTTCTTTTGATATATTGAGAAAAAATTTAAGAATTATCATACCATTATCAGCAATATGCTCTTCAAAATTATTTATTTGTTGTAAACGCCGATTCCAAAAACCTGGATTCAGGTCTTCGACTTGATTAATATTAGGGAGGTTTTCATTTAAAACAATACTTGGATGAATCTGACTTATGAGTACGTTTTCATAATGCGAACGATTAAACACACCAAATTTTCCTCGCTCTGGTAAAGCCTTGTAATGTCTCCACAAAAAATCATGTTGCAGCTCTTTTGCTGAAGGTTTCTTAAACGAGTGAGCTACTACCCCACGAATATTAAAATCCTTAAACACCTCTCTAATTAATGAATCTTTGCCCGAAGAATCCATCCCCTGAAAACAAATTAAAACCCCATATTTTGCATGAGCGTAAAGCGTGTTTTGTATTTCGCCTAATTCTCTTCTCGTTTTTTTAAGTTGTTTTTTTAATTGTTTATTACTCAAAGTAATATTCAAATTTGTTGGTTGATTATTTAATTTAAAATTTTGATTAACTTTAAAATCTTTTTTATAAAAATTCATAAATATCTAATTTAAACTTACTAAGTTAATGATTTCAGTTACATTAATTACTTTTCATAAGTAAATTTAAACATTATCAAAAAAAATAAATTGTTTTTTAGCATTTAATAATCAACTAAATATCTTCTTTTAGTGTTCCAACAGAATTGGGGCTCTATACGGTAATAACATCATTAATACTTGTCATTATTTGAAATTACTGTGAGAGGTGGTAAAGATTTTTTTATGTAAATTAGAATAATCGATCATAGTAGTAATTATGCCAATAAAACCAATAAATTATTTCTATTTAAAGTTCAATTGATTGTGGTTTATTTTTGTAATGAAACAGAAAGGAAACCTGCCTACATGCGTTAATAATGCAAGTAAGGGCGTTTTGTTGCGGTAATTTCAATTGATAAATGGCATAACCATCAAAAAATATTGAAGTTTTAAAACTCATGAATAATAAGACTTAATTTTCAAATTGGTATAAATTTGCAATTCAAATAAATACTTATGAATTTTCAACTTATTTTTACTGATATTGACGGAACCTTACTTAATAAAGACCGAGAACTTTCTGAACTTACCATTGAAACTATTCAGGCCTTAAAAGACAAACTGCCTTTTGTTCTAATATCATCAAGAATGCCAGATGCAATGAGGCATTTACAACAACAATTAAAGATTGAAAATCAACCTTTAATTGCGTATAACGGAGGACTAATATTAGACCAAGAACAAGTATTAAGCTCTACAGAAATTTCATTACCACAAATAGAAAAAATTGTTGAATACAATCAAAATTTTGTAGGAGTACATTTAAGTTTTTATCAGAAAGATGATTGGTATGTTCCAAAAATGGACTATTGGGCTGAAAGAGAATACCGAAATACTAAAGTAAAACCCTTAGTGTTAGGAAATAATAAAGTTTTAAAAAAATGGACTAAAACTAAATTTGGCGCACATAAAATAATGTGTATGGGTGAAGAAGAAAAAATTAATCAGCTTTTTAATTTTCTAACAGAAAGCCTAGGCGAAGAATTACATTTGTACCGCTCAAAACCCACCTATATTGAAATTGCCCCGAAACAAATATCTAAATTAACAGCCATTGACTTGCTCTTAGAAGAAAAATACCAACTTCAACGTCAACATGTTATGGCATTTGGAGATAATTATAATGACCTCGAAATGCTTAAAAATGTAGGGATGGGGGTTGCGGTTGAAAACGCCAGGTCGGAGGTTATAGCTATTGCCAATGCAACTACTTCTGCAGCTAAAGAAGATGGTGTAGCAAAATACCTAAGAAGTCAATTTTTAAAACATATGTAGTAATTCTCATCTATTTTTCTATTTTTACACAAATTTGAATTTTATGTTCTACGCTCCTGTTTTTACAAACGATGCTATAGTTTTAGGAATATTAGCCGTTTCTTTGGCTTTCATTTTTTACACATCTTCTCTTAAATCAGGTTTTTGGTACAAATTTTATAAAATTGTTCCTGCCTTATTAATGTGTTACCTAGTGCCAGCCATATTCAATTCATTAAATATTATAAGTGATGAAGAATCACAACTGTATTATGTAGCAAGTCGATACCTCCTTCCAGCTTCTCTAGTTTTACTTACGCTTAGCATTGATTTAAAAGCAATTGCTAACTTGGGTTACAAAGCTTTATTAATGTTTTTTACAGGAACCATTGGTATAGTAATTGGCGGTCCTATAGCCATATTATTAATCTCAATCTTCTCTCCAGAAACAGTAGGCGGAGCTGGCCCTGATGCTGTGTGGCGTGGACTAGCAACCTTAGCAGGTAGCTGGATTGGTGGCGGAGCAAATCAAGCAGCTATGTTAGAAATCTTTGAATACAACCCAGAAAAATATGGTGGAATGGTGCTTGTTGATATTATTGTTGCTAACTTATGGATGGCAATTATTTTAATTGGAATTGGAAAGAAAAATGCAATTGACAAATGGTTAAAAGCTGATAATTCTGCAATTGAGGAGCTAAAAGAACGCGTTTCATCTTACACTAAAAGCGTAAGTAAAATCCCGAATTTAACCGATTATATGATTATGCTTGGTTTTGCATTCACTGCTGTTGGTATTGCTCATTTTTCTGCTGATGAAATTTCAAGTTTTTTAACTTCAAATTTTGAAGTATTTACTGATAAAAAATCTGCATTCTCTTCATTTGCCTCAAAATTTTTCTGGATGGTAAGTATTGCAACTCTCATAGGCGTGATTCTATCATTTACAAAAGCTAAAAAATACGAGGGCGCAGGAGCTAGCAAAATAGGAAGCATATTTATTTATATTCTTGTTGCTACAATTGGTATGAAAATGGATTTAACAACAGTCTTTGAAAACCCGGGATTATTAGCAATTGGTCTGGTTTGGATGAGTATTCATGCAGGTCTGCTTATTCTAGTAGCTAAAATAATTAAAGCACCCTATTTTTTCCTTGCTGTTGGAAGCCAAGCTAACGTTGGTGGAGCTGCTTCAGCACCGGTAGTTGCAGCTGCTTTTCATCCCTCACTAACTAGCGTTGGTGTATTACTAGCTGTTTTTGGTTATGTAGTAGGTACATATGCCGCTTTGGGTTGTGCTATGCTAATGGAAATTGCTTCAAAATTTTAAACACTATAAACTTTTTGAATTCAAGATTTTAAAAAAAAATGAAAATGAAAAAAATATCAATTCTATTAATTGTTATATTAAGCTTTATTGCCTGTGATAAAAAACAACCTAAATACAATCTTTTTGTTGAAGGCAAAATATCTGACCTTAAACTTGGTACAATCTATTTACAGGCGTTTAGAGATAGTACTATTGTAAATATTGATTCTGCAAGCTTCAACGGAGAAAATGAATACTTTAAGCTAAAAACTCATCTTAAAGAGCCTGAGTTAATGCTTTTATTACTAAAAAAACATAATAACGATGATTATATGGAAGTAATCAATTTTTTTGCTGAAGAAGGTAAGTTTGAAGTTGACGCTAAAGTAACCGATTTCACAAAAGCGCAAATATCTACATCTTCTGAAAATCAAGAGAAGTTAGAAGAAATTAAAAAAGCTATCAAACATTTTAATGACGAAGATTTAGACTTAATAAAGGAAGAATTTGATTTAAAAGACCAAAATAAAAGCCTAGAAGCTTTTGAGCGCAAAAAGAAATCTATGGAGCGTAGAAGGTACCTTTATATGGTCAACTTTGCTTTAAACAATAAACACCTAGAAATAGCACCTTTTACAATACTTTCTGAAGCTACAGATTTGAATATAAAATACCTTGACACAATCTACAATAGTTTAGATGAAAATATAAAATATAGTAGGTATGGTGAGGAGTTAAGCCAACTTATAGAATTAAGAAAGGAACAATTGAAGGAAAGCGAGACCCAAATCTTACAAAAGGAACTTTCTGAAGAGCCATCCACATAATTTAATACAAATTTTAACCTTAGATGACTCTTTTAAAATCTGTTATTTCAATTTATTGACAAACTGCTTTACAAGTTACTTAGCATTTTTAACAACTTACTTTTCATGTATTTTTAAAATTTAAAAATACTTCATAAAACAAAAATACTGAAAGATAAAATACATGAGTATTAATAAACTCTTCTATAGACAAAGCTTTCTACTTCATTCAAAACTTCATCCATGTACTGAACTATAATATTTCCGTTCTCATCAAAATTAGCTACGCCATTAATTTCTTCAGAATGATAAAGAAAGGTTTTCCCATCAGCCTTTTTAATATCAGCTAGCTTATTTAATCCAGTTTCATCATAAAGTTCAAAATTACCATCACGGTTAAAGACTAGATAGTTTGTTCCAGCATACCTCACTAATTCACTTTGCGATTTAATAACAGCTGCAACTTGAAGTTTTTGCTCCTCTCTAGTTAACACTTGTTTAGACTCTTGATTAACTGAATTTTTATGATTAGCAAATAATGTTTTAAAACTTTCATCTTCAACACTCTTAAAAGCATCTAAAAAAGCCTCCTGATGTGCTTTCCTGTGGAATTTTTCCTTAGACTCTCCCCTTTTTGATTCAAATACAATTCGTCTTCTACAATCTTTTAATTGTATAGTTACATAAGTTGTAAATACAGTTTTATCAGTTATCAAATCAACTATTAAAGCTTCACAGGCTTTACCTGCATAATCTATTGGTAATGTTTCTTCTGAAATAAATGTTGTAAAACCCTCTTGCTTAAACGTATGTTTTACCAATGAGTTTAACTGGTACTCGTTGTCTTTGTCCTGAAAATCATATTTTAAAGGTACTATAAAATGAGAATATTTGTCTAAAACAGAGCCTTGCGCATTAATAGGCTGGTAAAAACTTAAACTAAATAGCAATAATATTAAATACAGTGTTCTCATATTTTTTCTTTGTAATAAAAAAGACTTATGTCTTAAAACTATTTTTAGAATTAAATTTAAATAGGTTTCACAAATTTAATCAAAAAAACATACAAGTTTACATTGTGTACAACTTGTTTTAATAAAGGGTAGGTTAACCAAGTATGTCCTTAATTTCTATTAATTTATTAGTTTTCCAGCCGGCATAATCCTCTTCTCCAAAGTAAATAGCCTTCATCCCAACATTTAGTGCGCCATTAATGTCTGCTTCTAAATTATCACCAATCATAACAGACTGCATGGCTTTTGTGTTTGCTTTTTCTAAAGCGTGCAAAAATACTTTAGGGTTGGGTTTTTTCAAGTTAATATCTTCTGAAGTTGTTATGGTAGTAAAATATTGATTCAAACCTGATCTTTCAATTTTTTTGTATTGCACTTCATCAAATCCATTAGTGATAATATGCAACTTATAATTTAATTGAAGGTGTTGAAGTAATTCAAATGTACCTGGAAATAAATGGGTTTGCAACGATAGTTGATTAATATATTTTTCGGAAATAGAATTAATCATATCATCTGAAGCTGGATAGTTAAATAACTTAAATGTATCTTTTAACCTGTGGTATCTCAATTCTTCTTTTGAGATTTCATCATTTCTAAATAATTTCCAGTATTTTAAGTTAGTTGGCACGTAAGCATTAATAAAATCATTAATTATTGATTTGAGTTGTAGTTCTTCAAATATAGTTTCAAAAGTTAATCTTGAATTTTTCTCAAAATCCCATAAAGTGTGATCTAAATCAAAAAACACATCAGTTATATTGTTATTTTTCTTCATCTTTTAAAATACTGTTTAATAATTGTTTAAGGTCTTTTCTAGCGTAATCAGAATTTTCCATAAGTAAATTAAATTCGCCTTTTACCTTTTTAACTTGATTTCTAACTTTAAGTAAGGTTGCTTTTATTTCAGGTAATTTTTGATTTTGAATAGCTTCAGAATTAAAAACGCACGGATGAAGAACTAAAGGGGTGGCTTGTTCAAGGTCTAAATCATAAAAATTAAAAGGGGTACAAGTACTTGCTCTGAAACCTATTTTTTTAGGATATGATAAAGAATAATCTTTCTTCACTCCTAATTTACCTAAGTTAATATATGCATCAGGAAAGTTTAGACTGTGTTTTTTGTTCCCCGAAATTTTCAAGTCAACTTTAGAGATGTCTTCCCACCTTGATTTTTCTTCTTGCAAAATCTCTACATCTTTAAGCGCATCGTATCCTAGCAAAAGCCCAATTTTAAAATGGTCTCCTACAGACTTTATTAGATGTTGGTATGCTCGCTTGTTGTGATTAATATTTCTATTTTTTATAGAAAAATCACTTACTTGAAAAAGAAAAACGAAATTGTATTGACTTTTATTTTTAAGTTTTCTCAATTTTTCAAAAACATTAAAAGGGTCTTTTTTTATATTAAAATTCACTTGTATTCTTTCCCAAATAGCATTAAACTTTAAGTGATATAAATCTGAAGCCCCACCTCCTATTTGTCTAAAAAAGCTCTTTTCTTGATAAGCAAAAGCACTTTCCACCGCAAATATGATATTTGTAGTAGCTACCTTTTTTGGCAATTTTAAGGCCTTAAATTTATTTTTAAGTATTTTATAGAATTTATGAGCGTATAAATCAACTAAAGGTAAATGTAAAAAATTATTTTGATGAGCTAAACTTTCTTCTACTGGAAACCCTTCATCAATATCCTTAACATAAGGTTGGTATTCTTCATATCTGGAAATTAAATAAAAACTAGCAGAAAAGAAATCAAATTCTACTTCACTTTTTTCAGAAACTTTGAAAAAACAAGGAAGTCCCCCCCAATCATTGATCGTGATTTCAATATCTTCAAAGCCATGCTCGTTAAGTAATCCGTATTCCTCTATAAAAAGTTCACCTCCTAATGCATTTTTACCATAAGAAAATTTAGCCCCATCATAAGCTACAAATTCCTCAATCTTTTGAGTATATTTAATATGAAATCCTAATATACGATTTAGTATATGCTCAAAGGTGAACTGTATTCTGCTATTAAGTTGTGGGGTAAATACTAAAATTTCTGTGCGATACATAAACCTTTTAAATAGTTGACTAAATTACAAAATTCCAAATCATTAAATGCCTTATGTTTGTTTAAAAATCAAACTAAAATTTTTGAAAATATCGCGTACAAGTGTATCATTAATTGGATTGTAAGAAAGACTTTTCTTACAACCCATTAAACCATAAAAGGATACTCATCAATCGTTTCTTTTAGTCTCATTTATAATTCAATTTGAATTAGAGTTTAAGTAGTGTTCCGTCTGATGATTTGTTGAATATTAGCTAATAAAAGAGCATTTAAGTTAATTTTGAAAACCAACAAAAACTGCTTGTAATAAACTAAGTTATGACCAGTTTTCGTGTAATTTTTTAGTTTTAAGAATCCATATTTTCACTCCGATACAAATTAACCCAAATGCTATTATGAATATGGAAGCTATGGAATGATTTTTCGAAAAATCTTTGTGGTCAATAATTATTTGTCCACTAGATTCTAGTTGTAAGATAGTATTAGTTGGAAATTGTGTAAACGATGTCTTGTAATTAATCTTTACTTGTTTGCCTGGTGTGAGTTCTCTTTGAATAAAAGAATAATTTTGTTCAGGGTTAAAAGTAGCGAATTTATCTTTAGATTCTAACTCAATGATTAGATGAACTGACTCAGTTATAGCGCTAAGAGGGTATGCTCCTACTTTAGATTCTTTTCTTACTTTTTTTGTATTCTGTATTTTTCCAATAATTTGTTTTGTTTCAGAAATGTCTCGGGTTTGATTTTCAAATAGCATTCCTATTCCAAGAGCTAGCATAGTAAGAGCTATTACACTAAGAAGAAATAAATAAAAAACATTCTTAACTATTGTTAGCTTAAGTTTCATTCAAATTGTTCTATACCTATAAATTATATAGTTTAAATCACGTTTCCTTCATCTGCAAACGAATAGTAACTCTGTTGAGTTATAATAATGTGGTCTAGTATTCTGATTTGTAAAATTTCACCTGCAGATTTTAAGGATTTAGTAAGCTGTATATCTGCATTTGAAGGATATAAAGCTCCTGATGGATGATTATGAACCATAATTAAAGATACAGCCCCTTTTTCTATGGCCTTCTTAAAAACCAACCTAGAATCTACAACTGTTCCTGTAATGCCACCCTTACTTAAGTTATGTTTACCTATTACTTTATTAGAATTATTTAAAAGTAAAATCCAAAACTCCTCATGGGGTAAATCTCCTAAAACAGGATGCATCAGTTCAAAAATATCTCGACTAGATTTAATTTTATCAAGGTTTAAAGCTTCTTCTAATCTTCTTCTCTTACCAACTTCTAATGCAGCAATTATACTAATGGCTTTTGCTTCTCCAATTCCTTTGTATTGCTGCAATTGTTCAACACTAAGTTTTGAAATTTCAGAAAGCTTGTTGCTATTTTCGCTCAGTATTCGCTTACATAAGTCAACCGCTGTTTCAGTTCTATTACCAGAACCTATCAATATAGCTAGTAATTCTGAATCACTGAGTGAGTTTCTTCCTTTATTGAGTAATTTTTCTCTAGGTCGATCATTCTCTGACCATTGTTTAATGCTGTATTTTTCATTGGATGCTAACATGGATGAATTTTTGCATAAAATTACTATTTTCTTCTAAACCAAACAAATTTTTTTAAAAAATTGGTTGTCACTACCTTAGAAGTTAATTCATTCCCTATTTATGAAGAACAAAATTACAGTTTATTCTCTGTTTTTTGAATCCATTAAAATAGTAACAGGACCATGATTGGTTAATTCTACTTCCATTGAAGCACCAAACTTTCCAGACTTCACTGGAAGGTTTGTCGATTTTTTTAATTCCTCCAAAAACTTCAGGTATAATTCTTCTGCTTTATGAGGGGAAGCCGATTTCACAAAACTGGGTCGGTTTCCTTTTTTAGTTGAAGCGTGAAGTGTAAACTGACTTACGATTAAAAAAGAACCATTTACACTTTCAATAGAGGCATTTATAGGATGTTTATCGTCTGGAAAAATTCGCATTTTAACTAACTTACCTACAAGCCATTGAATATCAGAAAAATCATCTTCTACTTCTATTCCTAAAAGAACCACTAAACCCAAACCTATTTCAGTAATGTTTTTCCCTTCAACATTTACTTTTGCTTTTTTAACCCGTTGAATAACTAATCGCATAACTGATAATTGAATTATTTTTCTGCGTAAATATCTTTGCGGTAATTTTCGTCCTCACCTTTTAGAATTTGTAAGTAACTCTCATACCTTGAAAGCTCAATTTCGCCTTCTTCTACAGCGCTTTTAATGGCACATTTAGGTTCTGATACATGAAGGCAATTATTAAATTTACAATCCTGTTTAATTTTAAAAAATTCTGGAAAATAATCGGTCAATTCTTGGTTTTCTATATCAACAACCCCAAAGCCTCTAATTCCTGGTGTATCTATGATTCTACCTCCAAAATTTAACTCGTGCATTTCTGCAAAAGTAGTAGTGTGCTGGCCTTGGGCGTGTTGCAAAGAAATAGTAGAAGTTTTAATATTTAAGCCTGGCTGAAGTGCATTTATTAAAGAAGACTTGCCCACACCAGAATGACCGGATAACATACAAGTTTTGCCTTTCATCAGTTCTTTTACAAAATCAATCTGTAAACCTGTTTCAGCTGAAATTCCATGACATTCATAACCAATATTTCGGTATAATTCTGCTAGGTATTTTAATTCAACTTTCTCCTCTAGGTTATAGGTATCCATTTTATTGAATAAGAGCACCACAGGAATATGATAGGCTTCTGCTGAAACTAAAAATCGATCTATAAATGTAGTTGATGTTGGAGGATTGTTATAAGTAACCATTAGAAAGGCTAAATCAATATTAGAAGCTATGATATGTGTTTGCTTAGAAAGATTAACCGATTTTCTGATAATGTAGTTTTTTCGCTCTTCAATAATTTGAATTACTCCTATTTCTTCATCGCCTTTTTGTTCAATTTTTACATCTACATAATCACCAACAGCAACAGGGTTGGTGCTTTTTATTCCCTGAATCCTAAATTTACCTTTAAGCCTAGACTTAATTAGCTTTCCAGATTCTAGTTTAACATCATACCAACTTCCAGTTGACTTATATACTAATCCTCTCATTTATCTATCATTGGTTTACCTTTTTATAGCATTTATCAATTGAAATTACCTTAATTAAACGCCCTTTCATGCCTGCATTTCGACTTAGCTCAACGACCTTTAGCAAAGGCAAGTTTACTTTCTGTTTCATGACAAAAAGACACCAAAACTACGGCTATGCTTGATTTTTTTTAGTTTATTTAAAAATATTTCCCGAAACGGACGGGACAGGCTATTTTCTTTTTCAGTAATTTAAAATAGTAACTAGTATTATTTAACCAAATTAAAAAAAACAAAGATATTCAAATTTTATTTTCAGGTAATTCATAAATATAATTTTTACCATGTATCAAAAAAAATAATTGAGGTGAAAAGAATACATTACTTAAGTTAAATGTAAATAAGTTAGGCTAAATTATTTTTGCCTGTTTGAATTATTTGACTTTGGCGTGTAATTGATTCTTGATGAATTGCTTTGAACAATTTACTTACAAATGCTTTTGATAAATTATTAGTTTCACCTTGCGCAACTAGGTTATTGAGTACTTTTTTCCAGCGTTCTGTTTGCAAGACAGATACGTTATTTTCTCCTTTAAGTTTTCCTGCTTCTTCTGCTACTTTCATGCGCTTACCTAAAGAATTAATAATTTGCTGGTCTAAGATATCAATTTTATCTCTAAGGTACTTTAATTCAGTTTGAAAAACCTTTTCGTCTTTATCAACCTCTCTAAATTTAATTTCATTAATGATAGTTTCTAAGTGTTTAGGTGTTATTTGTTGTTGAGCATCACTCCAAGCTTTATCTGGTTCTGGGTGGGTTTCAATCATCATACCATCATAATTTAAATCCATTGCAGTCTGTGTTAAATCAAAGATTAATTCACGGCTTCCCCCAATGTGTGAAGGATCAACCAATAAAGGTAAAGAAGGTAATTCAGCCTTTAAATCAATGGCTACTTGCCATTCTGGTTGGTTTCTATACATTGATTTTTCATAGGATGAAAAACCTCTATGAATTGCTCCTATTCTATTAATACCGGCTTGGCTAAATCGTTCTATTGCTCCCATCCATAATGCTAAATCAGGATTCACAGGGTTTTTTACAAGAACAATTTTATCTGTACCGCGGAGTGCATCTGCAATTTCTTGAACTATAAATGGGCTCACAGTGCTTCTAGCACCCACCCAAAGCACATCTATATCTGCTTTTAAGGCTAATTCTACATGTGTTTTATTAGCCACTTCTACAGCTGTTTGAAGGCCTGTTTCTTTTTTTGCTTGTTGCAACCATTGTAAACCTATAGCTCCTACTCCTTCAAAATTTCCAGGACGTGTTCGGGGTTTCCAGATACCAGCGCGCATTACTTGAACCCCAACATGCTTTAGTTCATTAGCTACTTGAAGAACTTGTGCTTGCGTTTCAGCACTACATGGTCCAGCAATTAAAAGACGCTGTTTTTTTGTAAGAGATGGGAACCATTCTTGAATTTTTAAAAAAGATTGGTCTTGCTTATTCATTGTTTTCTTTTAGAAGTTCTGGAAACTTATTTTTAAATTTTTCCAATCTTGGATTAGAAACTTTTCTAACATATGCATTATTAGGGTTACGCTTTTTAAAATCCTGATGGTAATCTTCAGCTACCCAAAATTTTTCAAAAGGCATTACTTCTGAAGCTATTGGTTGGTCGTATTTTTTTTGTAAGGCCTCAATTTTTTCTTCAATTATTTGTTTTTGTTCGTTGTTTTGATAAAAGATTATAGAACGGTACTGAGAACCATGATCAGGTCCTTGTCCATTTACTTGTGTAGGGTTTTGCGATCCATAATATACATCTACTAAAGTTGAAAAACTCACTTTTTCAGGATTATATATGATTTCAACAGCCTCTGCATGACCAGTTTTCCCTGTGTTGCTCTCTTCATAGGTTGGGTTTTTTGTATGTCCGCCAGCATATCCTGAAACAGACTCTTCTACGCCATAAACAGACTCATAAATAGCTTCAACACACCAAAAGCAACCACTTGCAAAATAGGCTTTAGCTAAACCATTTTCCTTAGTAACTTGAAGAGGTTCCCGAGTAGATTTATCTTGTTTTGAAGATTGAGCCTTAGTGCAACTTCCTAAAAAAACTGCCAATAATACTAATACAAATTGGAATTTCAATTTCATTTTTTAATGCAAAATTACTAAAGCCTTGGCTATACAGGTGTTTATTCAAGATTTATTAACACAAAGTTCCGTTGAAAAAGTTGTTTTATTAAACACTAATTTAAGCGATTGGTTTTTTCTTAAAAAGCCAAATGCTAAAACTGAAGTAATCATTAAAATAGGAATTGCAAAGGGCAAATAATCTATTGGTAACCAGAAGGTAAACAAGGAATTAATCTTAACTTCTCCACTTGAGCTTTGGTATAAAATATTGACTTGTTGTCCTTTTTTAAAAAACTCAAAAGAAGCCTTCGGCCCCTCAATATATTTTTGCTCTCCATTAAACTCAAAAGCTATTACAGGAATGATTGTAGCGTATTTAGAAAGCATCTGTTCTGTTGCTACAAAATTATTTGAAGTTGAATTAAAAAGTTGAAAATCTAAATCAACTACTTCTCCTTCAATTTTTTCTGATGTAGCATAAAAATATAGTTGATCAGCTAATATTCCGATAAATAGTAGAATAAAAACTGCTAAAAAACACTGACCTCGATTTAATTTAATTTGCATAAAAGGAATCCTATCAAAACAAGGTTAAATATAATATGTTTTATATTGTTTGATAGGTAATTAACCTAATATTAATCAAAAATAATTTCTTAGAATATGATGGTGTAAAAATTAATGTATTTTATTCATTATAAAAACATTCGTGTTTGTTTTTTGTATTGTTTATATGCTTTAAATTTCTTTATTAAAAGCTGTTCTTCATAGCGTGCTTTTTGATAGATAAAAAGTAAGAAAACACCTGCAATAAAAAGCTGATAATAATTTCCATTAGAGCTAGCCCATGCAAATAGAAATAAAATTAAGCCTGAATATATAGGATGTCTTGACCATCTGTAAACACCATTGGTTTTTAATTTGGTTTTAGTTTTTGGGCTAGGAAATGGTGAAATAAGGTAATCAAAACTAATTATTGCTAACAATGTAAATGAAAGACCAATAAATGAAAAAAGCCTAAACAAAATCACATAGTCTTTAGCTAAGTCATAGCTTCCCCAATCTAATGGTAAAACAAAGGCAACGAATATAAGTATTTGAAGCCCTAAGAAAATTTGATCTTTAATTTTATTAGTCATGGTGATAAGGCAAATTGTTTAAAATACTAAAAGCTCTATAAATTTGTTCAATAAAAAATAGACGTATCATCTGATGTGAAAAAGTCATTTTAGATAAAGCCATTTTAAAATCACTGCGTTCTTCTACTGCAGGGTCAAAGCCATAAGGACCTCCAATTATAAATACAACCTTACGAGAACCAATGTGTTGTTTTTTGGCCAACCACTGGGCAAATTTTCTTGAAGTGAATTCTTTTCCATTTTCGTCTAATAACACAACATAATCTGTAGGTTCAATTTCTTTTAAAATAAAACCCCCTTCTTTTCTTTTTTGCTCTAATTGAGATAATTTTTTAGTGTTTTTAATGTCTGGAATTATTTGCCATTGAAGCTTAGCAAAACGTTGCAAGCGTTTTTCGTATTCCTGAATTAACTTGCCCAATTCTTTATCATCAGTCTTTCCTATGGCTAAAATTTTCAATTGCATAATTAAAATTATTTAAATTGCATTTTTTACGCTCTTTATAACTATAAGCAAATTAGAAACTGCTCATTTTTTTTTAAAACTAAAGCTGTATTTGTTATTGTAAGGATTTTTAAAAAAACATCAGCTTACTTTAGTAGAAATATCAATAAAGGGATTTTCTGAGCCAATAAAATAGTGTATTTTTGTATTTAATAGCTTGTTGAAACGCCCATCGGCACAAAAAACAAAAATAAGAAGTTAATGATTAACGAAGCACAATTTAAACAAGAAATAGATTTAATTATAAATAATGCACTTCGTGAGGATATAGGAGATGGTGATCACTCTTCCTTAGCCTGCATTCCTGCTGATGCAAATGGAAAAGCTCATTTGTTAGTAAAAGAAGATTGCGTTATTGCTGGACTTGAGTTTGCCGCATTAGTTTTTAAGAAAGTATGTAAAAATTTCAATATTAATTTCCTTGTTAAAGATGGTGATGTTGTGAAAAATGGAGATATTGCTTTTATTGTGGAAGCAAGTAGTCAAGAAATCTTAAAAGCTGAACGCTTAGTTTTAAATGCTATGCAACGCATGAGTGCAATTGCTACTAAAACAAGTGATTTTGTAAAGATATTAGAAGGAACTTCTACAAAAATTTTAGACACTCGTAAAACTACACCAGGTTTTAGAGCTCTTGAAAAGTGGGCTGTGAAAATTGGAGGTGGGGTAAATCATAGATTTGCACTTTATGATATGATCATGCTTAAAGATAATCATATTGATTTTGCTGGTGGCATTGCACAAGCCATAGAGAAAACTAAAAACTATCTTATTGCAAACCAACTTGATTTAAAAATCATAGTTGAGGCCAGGGATTTATCTGAAGTAAAAGCTATACTAAATGCTGGCGGAGTTTACCGAATTTTGCTTGACAATTTTAACTACCAACAAACTCAAGAAGCAGTTGCTTTAATTGGTAACAAATGCTTAACTGAATCCTCTGGAGGAATTACCTTAAGTACTGCTAAAGCTTACGCAAATTGTGGAGTAGATTATATTTCTAGCGGTGCACTCACCCATTCTGTGTATAATAAAGATATGAGCCTAAAAGCTATTTAAACCATGGGCAAAGACGCTATTGATGAAACCATAAGTAGTATTCCCATAATTGGGCAAATAGCTTCTTTTACCAAAAAAGTAAAACTTCCAAAAACAGAAGGTTTAAGTTTATATGAATTACTAAAACTATATACTTTTGGGATTATTAAAGGTACTTTTTCAAGTAGGGCAAGTTCAATTGCTTTTAGTTTTTTTATAGCCATTTTTCCTTTTTTACTTTTTTTACTAAACCTCATTCCTTTTATCACTTTTATTGATGATTTTCAACAGGAATTACTTTATTTTATTGAAGAATTACTCCCTCCTCAAACCTCTGGTTTTTTTGAAGATATCTTTTACGATATTGCCAATAACCCTAGAGCAGGACTTCTTTCTTTTGTCTTCATATTATCTATATTCCTTATGTCTAATGGGGTTAATGCTATTTTTACAAGTTTTGAATATTCCTATCATACAGAATTCAATAGAAGTATAATAAGACAGTACCTTATTGCTATGTTTGTTTCTATCATCATAGCTATATTACTTTTAATAACGGTTATTTCTACTATTTACTTAACCTATATTATAAATGATTTAAAAGACATGGGAGTTTACTTAGATGATTTATATTGGATTAAATGGGGCAGAACTACCATATTAATACTCATGCTTTTTATTGGTATATCAATAGTCTATTATTTCGGCACTCGGGAAAGTAAAAAATCAAAACTGTTTTCAATAGGTTCATTTTTTACTACCTTATTAATTATTCTAACCACTTTTCTGTTTTCTATCTACATTGAAAATTTTGCTAGTTACAACAAAATATACGGCTCTATTGGGGCGCTTTTAATATTGCTCTTCTATATTTGGCTCAACTCTAATATTTTTCTTTTAGGTTTTGAACTTAATGCCTCTATTTACAAATTAAAACGAAAAAGAAAATTAAAGTAATTTCATGAATTATTTATATATCGCTACCTTTTTGCTCATATTTCAATTGAATAGCACNGCTCAACATCAAATTAAAGGCGTTGAAATACCTTTAAAGCTTTCAACAAATGAAGCTGATTTAGAATTAAAAGGAGCTGGGATTAGAACTTTTATGTGGATGAATATGTATGTGGGTGGAATATACCTTCAGGAAAATCAAAAAATATCACCAAAACTTATTGAAAAAGATCAAAGTATGGGCTTGAGATTGCAAATCATTTCAAGTCTCGTTTCAAACAAACGCATCATTCAAGCCTTAGAAGAAGGTTTTGAAAAAGGTGCTGAAAGTGGCTTAGAATCTTTACAAGGTAGAATAGATCAACTTATCGATTTTTTTAAAGAAGACATAAAGCCTGGTGATAGTATTGACCTGATTTATAGAAATAACAAAAAATCTTACACTCACGTTTATAGAAATTCAAAATACTTGGGCAAGATTGAAGGTTATGATTTTAAAAAAGCCCTTTTTGGTATTTGGATTTCTGATGAACCTGCTGATGAAAAAATGAAAGAGCAAATTTTAAAAGGAATCTAATTATCAACAGAAAAAAAGTAACTTCCATTAGATTATTTTATAATTTATATACTACCCTTATTTCTCTTAGTTTACTTCAATTATCTTATAATCTAGGTTAACTAAAGTCATTTATCAATTGAAATTAATAAAATTAAACCCCTTTTTTTTCGTTTTCAGTAACTTCAAATAATAACTGGTATTAAATTAAAAAAAATCCAAGATTCTCAAACATCTAATTAGTTACAACTTTGCTTAGAAAAGTTATTAGAGCTCATTATTAAAACATTGCTTGAATCTGTAAGCGTAGGAAGTTTCCGTGTTGTTGATTAAAAGGATTCTCACTATTTTCAAAAGTACGGTTGCTAATTACGTAACCCGCATTAATGCGCAAAGCTTTATCAATTTGCCATTCTGCCCCAAATTCTAATTCGTTAACTTTATGTCGGGTCGCATCCAATTCAAATTTCTTACCCCCATCATAGTATTGATAACGAGCATAAGGGATTAACTGATGGTTTTTTATGGGGATAAAGTACATCATTTGAACATAGCCTCCGTATAATTCACTTGACTGAATACTAAATTCATCTCCATTGGCTTGAAATTGTGGTCCTATTCCATAGGTTAATTCTGCTGTTATTCCGAAGGGTTGTGGGTAATAAATGAAACTAGCTGCTACGCGCTGATCGTCAAAAGTTGGGATTTCGCTACTGTTTACGGGTACATCAAACTTGCCTACATAACCCGATAATGAAGCCTCAATATACTGGCCGCTTTCAGTTTGAAAGGGATAGGTGGCACGAGCTGCAAGGTGAGAAACTGGATTTGTTCTTGTGTTTCCACCTTGTCCGTTATAAGCGCCAATACCCAGCATTCCGTGATCATTAGCTCCTTTTAGACCGCTATTAACCAAATGATCGATGCGTTCTTTAATTTTAGCTGGAGTGTAGTAAACAAATATACCCAAATCCCTCTCATTAAGTTGAGCGCTGTTCATAGCATCTGTTCTATCTATAGCAATTCGGTGTCTGGAATCTACCAATAAATCATGCCCAACAGGTATTCTACTTAGTCCTACCCTAGCTCGAAAAGTATTATCTTTCCCTATTCCAACATCTACCCAGCCTTCTCTAAGCAAGGCTGAATGATTAAAGGCTTCGGCAAATTCTGGCATTAAATAATAGTATATTTTATCATTTAAATAGCCTTTAAATTCTACACGAACACGTTTCAAATTAAATCCTCCATTATCACCGATAGACTCATCGCATTGAAGACACTTCAAGTCGGGGTTAGTTTCTAAAAGTCGGTTGTATCGAAGTTGAGCATAGCCTCCTATTTCAATTTTTTCATACCAAGTTTTTTCTCTTGGTGGCAATTCATCTTCTTTTCGCTCTTCATTATTTGTTGAAGAATTAGCATCTTTTTCTTCTTGAGCTTTGCTTTGGAAGGTGCTTCCCAGCAAAAAGCAAAGGAAGAAAATGACTAAGTAATTGCTGAAGTTAATTTTCTTCATTGTCCTATAATTTAAAAATTGACTTGCAATTGCAAGCGTAAAAATCTACCTTGTTGTTCATTAAAGGGGTTTACTGAATCTGCGGTGTCCCTCCTAGAAATAGTATATTGTACAACTACCTCAGTATAATAATTAGGTTGCCACTCTAAACCAATTTCCCATTCGTTTATACTCTGTGAACGGGCATCTGGTCGATGTTTAAAACCGCCTTCATAAGAATGCCATTTCACAAAAGGAATCATTAAGCCTAAATCGTAAGTTTTTATGTAGTACATGGTTTGAAGATATCCACCGTAAACCGTAGTCTCTTCAACCGTATTTAATTCGGCATTGTATCTTGGACCTCTTCCTACATTATACTCCCCTTGAAACCCAAAAGGCTGAGGATAATAAATAAAGGAAGCAGCTACTCGCTCGTCTTTAAACATATTATCCTCAACTAAATTAGTGTTTACTGGATAACGCCCTGTATAAGCTGAAATTCCAGTTTCTAAAACCTGTCCGCTTTCAAATTGAAAAGGATAAGATGCTTTAGCTGCTACATGTAAATCATTTTTTTCCATATCACGATTGGCGGTCATACCATTGTAAACGGCTAAACCAAAAACACCATAATCCCCTGTACCTTTAAGTCCAGAACTTACCAACCAAGCTAAACGCTTTCTGATTTCTAAGGGCGCCCAATAAAGAAAAACTCCTAAGTCACGTTCGGTTTGTACAGCTGAATTATGACTTTCTGAACGATCTAAGGTAAGTCGCTTTTGAGATGATTGCAGGTTTTCAAATCCAAAGGGAACTTTGTTTTGACCAAAACGGAGTCGAAATTCATTTTTATCATCTAAGGCCACATCAAAAAAAGCAGAACGAAGACTGAATCTGTTGACCCCAGATCCAGAAGCTACATCAGGATGAATGTAAATATAAACTCGCTTGCTTATGTTTCCTTCAAAAGTTGGACGAATTCTACGAATTAAAAATCCACCACCTTCTCCTACAGAAGCATCGTAATCTGTTCTTAAGTTAGGATTTGTTTCCAAAAGACGGTTGTAACGAACTTGGGCATACCCCCTAAAAGTAAGCTTCCTAAACCAAGGTGTTGGCCCTTCAATGATATCACTCCCTACTCCTTCATATTCATCATCAACATCGTATTGTCTTTCCGTTAGATGCTTTTCAATTGAATCATTTTCCTTAATAATTTGCGCCTGAGCTATGCAAGTACAAAATATAAAAAGAGTTAAGAAATAAAGTAAGTTGAAAATCGATTGTTGAAAATCACAGGGTTGATCCCAAGAAGGCTGCACGGTTTTGTTTTTTGCTTTCAAATCAGAAAAAAATTACTATTGTAAATCAGATTTATTTAGTAAATCTCCATCTTCAGAAAAAATCAAGTACTTTTTCTCTTTTTGACTTTTAAATTTGACTCTATAACATTTTGCAATTTGATTAGAGTGTAATTCTGCTATATTATCAACTTTCCAGTCCTCAAATAAGGATTTTTCAATAGTGGCTTTTACATCTTCTGGAATTTCATTTTTTGGAGCTATCTTTTCTGACCACATCCACTCTCCATTAGCTGTAAAATAAGCCGTTTTATTCTCTTTATTTAATTTAAAATTCACTTCAAATGCAAATAAATCAGCATTAAATGTCCATTTTTCTTTAGACGCATTGTGGTAAGTCTCGTCAAATTTTTCAACAACTACATAGGGAATATGGTTTTTCTTGTAAGTTCTCTCTGCAACTAGTTTAAAATCTGAAGAGTAAGTGAACTCATTTTCTTCTGCATCACTATCGCTTAAGATGAAGCGAATCTTATATTGCTTACCCCAATCTTTACTATTTTCAATAAAAAATTCACTAACCACCGCATCTTTGCTAGTTTTATTTTCAAAGACTGTTACTACTTGATGAGGTAAATCTTGTTGCTTTAAATAAGTGATGGTTTTTGTCCATTTACCATATCCGTTAATATGAACTTTATTAATAAATCCATCCTTTTCAAAATAACCAACATATTCAACATACTTACTGCTCCAAGACCAATTTGAAGCTTTGGCACCTGGATGTTTAATTGTTAAGGTGCGTAAAACTTCATCAGGAGGATTGCCTTCAGCATTCAACTGGGCAAAACCAGCAAAAGAACACAGCACTAACGAAAAAGTTAAGCACACATTTAGCATCCAATTTGAAGTAGATTTATAGGAAAACTTAATTTTAGTTCCTTCAGTACACATATCAAATTAATTTTATGTTATTGTTAATTGACAATGCAAATGTAGGTAACCAATTATTTTTAATGTTAAGCCAATGTTACGGGATAGTTATTTAAGCATGAAGTATTGGTCATGTTGATAAATCAAATTATATTGGTTACTATATGATAGCTATATTATTGATTACCAAACAAATAAACACTATAATCAGATTTGTATATAGCGTGATGGATAACTGCCCTTGGCGGAAGCAATAAATTAAAAATTATGAATACCAATCGGTTGCTATTAGAATAGGTGCAACAAGAAAATCAAAAAATAGAGTTTTTTAGGTATTATTACAGGTGTAATTGCTAGTGTACTTATTTGTCTTGTAGGACTTCTTATTTTGAAAAACACTTCTGTCGCCGCTTTACCCTTTTGCGACTTATATTAAGTAGTCTTTTACAGTCTCATGAAAAGCATAAAAACAGAACTAAGATAGCTTTAGTAGTATAAGCCCTAATCAATTGAAAAATTGTACTTAAGTCCAATTCCTATATAAGCTCTACTTCTAGAATAATTCGTAGGATCTAATCCAAAATCTGTATCTAAGCGGTCGTCATCTACATACGAAGATCGAATATCACTAGTCTCACCAAGAAAAAACCCTGCTGTAAGGTGCAAAAATAAATTGTTAAATAAGTACATGTTGTAATTTAACTCAATGTTTGCCGCAAAATCTGATGTTGATGGAGCATTTCTTGTTTCAGCATCTTTATTTAATGCAGAATAGAAAAAATAACCTGGGCCCGCACTTAAAATTAGCTCATCTTTTTTTCCAATAAAAAAGCGCCTATGATAATTTAAGCCAAAGTAATTTATTGTTCGCTCAACTTCATAATTTCCATTAAAACGAAGCGACCCTAATACTAATTGATTATTTAATTCGAAGCTTCTATTAACATTATAATATTGATAATTGATTCCAATACCATTGTGTTTATCAAAATAGTAGGACAAACCTAAATTAATAAAAAAGCTTCTTGTTAATTCGTCTTGAATAGCATTATAATCAACTCGTCTGTTGTTTGTAAAGTCTTGTAATTTTTCAGCTAAACCTGTCGCCATAAAAAAACTCATTTTATGAATTTCTCTATGGTTTTTAGGTCTTGTGTCTGGATACACTTCAATATCATCAAGATCTTCAAGTACTTTCTTAGACCTATCGTCATAAACAATGATAGACGTTTCATTATCTTTACTCAACTGTGCTTCTATAGCCAATCTAGCCTGAAGAGGATTTACTAGTTCAAATTGGGCCTTTCGCTTAGCTTTTGGTTTTTTAATACGTATAAAGTAAGCCAATCCGTTTTGGGGGTTGAACTCTATTTGGTCGTCTTCAAGTTGAATTTGAATAGCTTTAGCATTATTTTCAAAAGTAAAAACTTCATTTGTTGGAACTTGAATTTCAGTATCATTAATAGTAATGCTAAATCCATCTTCTGGTAAGGATTCGCTTGGCTGCACATAAAAATAAAAAACAGAAGACTCAGGCTTAGCCCCAAAGCGTTTGTCCTTCTGTTTTAAATATTCTATACCTTCGCTGAAGTACAAATCTGCTTTTAATTGAAAGGTATTACCTGAAACAGTAGAAACTTCATTTACTTTAACTAAATTAGCACCTAAGCTTCTCGCTTTATCTTCAAGATACTCTAACTGCGTATGAAAGCCTATTTTATTTTCGTCGGACTTTATGTAATTTATTCCTCCAATTTTTTGAGCATTTTCAGGGACAGACTCTTGGGTGGTTAGCACAACAACAGATGCCTCTTTATTTAAAGGATCTTTTTGCTGGGATACAAATTGTTTTATCTCTGGACCACATGATGTGAAGATGACAATAAAGAATATAAGTAAAAATGATTTTTTCATAATTAAAAATTATATTTTAACCCGGCTCCTAAAAAAAATCTACCTTGATTACGCCCATCTCTGCCTGATAGTATGTTGTCCATCTCAGAATCTCTGTACGTTGAAGAGATGTTTTTTGTTCTACCAAAGAAACATCCTCCATTTAGGCTCAAATAAAGATTACTTTTTAAATGAAAATCATAACTCACATCAAATTGAGCACCAAAATCTGAGCTTGAGACTTTAGAACTTTGCGTTTTATCTTTGTTTATAGCATCATAGAAAAAGAATCCAGGTCCAAAAGAAAAAATTAGTTCATCATGATTAAACACAAAAAATCTTTTATGATAATAGAGTCCAATATAATGAAGATTTCTGTTTACGGAGTACTCATCTGTCAATACTAATCCATTAGTAGTAATAGGGTTTTCAATTGAAGCAGAAGTTGAATTATTGTTGTATTGATAAGTAATGCCAACCCCATGAGACTTACCTATAAAATAACTTCCACCAATTGAAGCATAAAAACCGATTTCTAAGTCTTCTTTAATAACGTTTCGCTTGGGGATTCTGCTTACTGGTAGGCGAAATATTCTATCCGTAATTCCAGAATTAAAAAAAACACTTTTCTGTTTAATCTCTCTACGGTTCTTTTTCTCAGTTTCTGGGTAATCAACTAATGATTTTAATTGGTTAAATTTTTCAGGTTGAAATACAAATGAGTTTTCCTTACTCTCATCGAAATAATAAGCTTCAATATCTAGTCTTGCCTTTAATGGATTAACTAAATTTAATGATGCTGGCTTAGATGCCTTATTTTTTGATATATTTATGTAATAGGTAAATCCAGCTTCACATGAAAATGAAAGTATTTCTTCTCCTAACTTAATATTAACAACTTCAGCAGAAGACTGAAAGCTCAGCACATCATTTGTTAGAACTTCTTTTTCAATCTTATTAACTTCTATATTAAACTTTTCCTCCTGCAAATTTTCACTTTGCTGGGCATAAATGATAAAATTAGACTTTCCTTGTGTGGCTTCGTAGTGAAAGTCTTTTGGTTCTAGTAGCTCAGCGTCATCATAATAATAAAGATCCACCTCTAACATAAAAGTGTTACCAGTAGTTGAAGCTACCTCTTTTAGTTTCACTAGATTTCCACCAAGACTCCTGGCTTTTTGTTTCAGGTATTCCAATTGAGTTTTAAAAGTTAATCTTTTTTCTGTTGGCTCTTCATAAATAAATCCTCCTAATTTGGAAGCTCCTTCAGGCAAAGCATCGTAAAGAGTTAAAACAACAACTGTTTCTTCTTCAGATAAAGCTTCCTTTTCTTGGATTACAAATTGCTTCATAGTTGGGGCACATGAATTAAGAGCCAAAGTAATACACACAAAAAGTAAAAAATAGTTTTTTTTCATAAAATTTTGGTTTAATAATAGTAAGCATAAATTAACCATCAAAAACTTGACTAATGCTAATTATACTTAGTTTTTTATTTGATAAAGCTTGCAAACTTAAAACATTAAAATAAAATAGCAAAAACAAAATTATTTTTTCCTTAAGATAATTAGCTACTAACTTAATATTTAAAAAAATATACCCTCCCCAACTTCAACAATTTAAAAGCTATAGTTATAAGATAATCTCAGACTCACTAAAAGGTTAAATATTCAATTTAACAAATTTCAGACAAAGTTCAAGTTACACCCTCTCCCCACAAAGTAAAATCAAAACTTAATTATTTTTTTGAGTGTTTTAATGTAATTTTTTAATTTTAGCCTTTTAAAAATATTAATAAAATCCTTACGCTGCTGTTTAATAATAGTATTATCTATAATATAAGGTATTTTGTTTATATAACTAAATTAATAATTGAAACAAATGGAGGCAGTTACTAACCAATTAAAGTCAGCTTTAAAAAAACAATTTGGATATGATAGTTTTAGAGGACTTCAGGAGGAAATTATCATAGATTTAATCAATACTCATGACCAACTAGTCATAATGCCTACTGGTGGTGGTAAATCAATCTGTTATCAATTACCTGCTGTAATTGTACCTAAAACTTGCCTGGTAATTTCTCCTTTAATTGCTTTAATGAAAGACCAAGTAGATGGACTAAAGGCTAATGGTATTGAAGCTGGATTCATCAATTCTAGTTTAGGTTTTGAAGAGCGAGAACAAATTTTACATCAAGTGGCCGATGGTAAAGTCAAACTTCTATACCTTGCCCCAGAAAGCATTGGTTATGTTTCCTCTATTCTTAAAAAGGAGTATTTAAGTTACATAGCAATAGATGAGGCTCACTGTATTTCAGCTTGGGGCCATGATTTTAGACCAGC
>SL_7KL_010_BRINEDRAFT_10000062_pt1 | contig 43182 bp, 37 predicted proteins | sample SodLak_010_BRINE_FD_10663 | JGI IMG/M metagenome (IMG submission 10663)
AAACCAGAAAGATGTCGTGGTCCATATATACCCCTCCACACAGCATGTTCACTATATGTTCTATCGCACATGGGCACGCATAACAAACGCTAATTGAGCCAAACATTATTGAAATGCACGCACGCGACTGGGGGCTGTCAAAGGCGGAAACCGAGGTTGCCATTCTTGTTGTGAAAGGGTTTTCAAATGCCGAAATCGCAAAAATGCGTGGCAGCGTGTTATCGACAGTGAAAACACAACTCGGTGCAATTTATCATAAATCTGGTCTGGAAAACCGATATCAACTGATCGCTTTCATTACGGATGAGGTGTGTCAGGCAGCCAAAGCGCGACGCAGAGATGACAGCGCGAAGCAACATCGCGCCCATCCCAAAGCAGTATCCACGCCAAATCCCGAAGCATCTGTCACAAAGTTTGCGGCGCACCAACGCGCGACCAAAATGCAAATGAATGCAAAACAGTAGTCGATTAAGAACTGTTCTGCGCACAATTATCACCCCCATTGCACGCGTTTTGGGACGGGCGCTTTTTGGGAAAATTGCGCCGCTGATTTGGGCGGCGCACCATGCGGGCGAATTGAAAATTGCAACATTTGCACTATGTGAATGTCATCTGGTGAAAAAGTTGAAGGGGCAAATCTATGCTCAGTCATACAAGACCCCGGATGCGGAGCCTATGGCGGATCGGGTCAGCACTCGTGTTTTGTCTGGGGCTGTTCGGGTTGGCGCTGCACGCGCAAAACGACGACCGCGCGGGGCAGGCTGTTGTCCTCGAGCTTGACGGGGCTGTTAGCCCTGCAAGTGCCGATTACCTGATCCGCGGGATCGAGACCGCCGCCGCTGATGGCGCGGGATTGGTCATCGTGCAAATGGACACGCCCGGCGGGTTGGTGACCTCTACCCGCGAGATCAACAGTGCAATTCTGAACTCGTCCGTGCCTGTCGCAACCTTCGTCGCCCCGTCCGGTGCGCGCGCGGCGAGTGCGGGCACTTTCATTTTATACGCCAGCCATCTGGCCGTTATGGCCCCCGGAACCTCGGTCGGGGCCGCGACGCCTGTCAGTCTGGGCGGCGGGGGCGGCGGGTTGCCGTTTGGGGATGATCCCGCAGATGAAAATGATGCCGGTTCTGATGAGGGGGCTGGCGATGAGGGCGCGAATGGCGATGATGGCACTGACTCTGCGCCCGCCGATGCTGGCATGGCCAAGGCGATGAACGATGCGATTGCGCAAATCCGCTCGCTCGCCGAAATTCACGGACGCAATGCCGATTGGGGCGAACGTGCCGTGCGCGACGCGGCAACCCTGACCGCAAGTGCCGCAGTCGAGGAAAATGTCGCCGATTTCACCGCCCGCAACCTGACCGAATTGCTGGACCGCGCGCATGGCCGGACAGTCCAGCTTGATGGTGAGGATTTCGTGCTGGACACCGAAGCGCTGAGCCTTGTGTCCATCGCGCCAGACTGGCGTACACAGCTTTTGTCGATCATCGCCAACCCGAATGTGTCGCTGTTGCTGATGGTGGTGGGTTTCTATGGGATCGTGTTTGAATTGCTCAACCCCGGCGCGCTGGTGCCGGGCACGATTGGCGGGATCAGTCTGATCCTTGGCATGTTCGCGCTGTCGATCCTGCCTTTCAACATCGCCGGGCTCGCCCTGATCGGATTGGGCTTGCTGCTTGTGCTGGCCGAGGCGTTCAGCCCGTCATTTGGTATTCTGGGCATAGGGGGCACTGTCGCCATTGTGGCGGGGGGTGTGTTCCTGTTCGATTCCGATGTGCCGGGGTTCGAGCCGTCAATCCCCGCGCTTGCGGCTGTGGCCGTGGCGTCGCTGGCATTCTCGGCGATTGTGGCGCGGTTGGGCTATGTCTCGCACCGCCGCAAGGTGACGACAGGGGTGCATGATCTGCTGAATGCAACGGCCCAAGTGCAGGACTGGCAGGGCACGAAAGGGCATGTGTTTGTGAATGGCGAGCGCTGGAATGCCCGCGCGGAGCAGACCTTCGCCAAGGATGATGATGTCATCATCACGAAAATCGAGGGGCTGACCCTGCATGTCGCCCCCAAACCCGCCGCGACACAGGGCCAGACTGACACCGCCTGAGGGCCTTCGCCGCCTGTGCCGCCAGAGAAAGGAGAAGTTTGATGGATATCTTGCAGATATTCGGCGATCTGGGCTTTCTGGTCGTCATTATCGTTCTGGTGCTGGCCTTTTTAGCCTCTGCCATCAAGGTCTTGCGTGAATATGAACGCGCTGTNGTCTTTACGCTAGGCCGCTACACTGGAACAAAAGGGCCGGGCCTTATTCTGGTCATCCCGATTGTCCAGCAGGTCGTGCGCATGGATTTGCGCGTGCGTGTGCTGGATGTGCCCAGTCAGGACGTCATCAGTCAGGACAACGTTTCAGTCCGTGTGAATGCCGTGATCTATTTCCGCGTGGTCGACCCAGAAAAGGCCACGATTCAGGTCGAAAACTTCATGCAGGCCACGTCAGAGCTGTCACAGACCACGCTGCGCTCGGTGTTGGGCAAGCATGAACTGGATGAAATGCTGTCCGAGCGTGATAAGCTGAACAGTGACATTCAGGAAATCATCGACACCCAGACCGATGGTTGGGGGATCAAGGTGGCCAATGTCGAGATCAAGCATGTTGATATCGACGAATCCATGATCCGCGCCATCGCCCGGCAGGCCGAAGCGGAGCGCGAACGCCGCGCCAAGGTCATCAACGCGCAGGGCGAGCAACAGGCCGCCGCCAAACTGCTAGAGGCGGCAGAAATCCTGAGCGCAGAGCCGGGCGCGATGCAATTGCGCTATCTGTCCACGCTCACGACAATCGGGGCCGAGAAGAACTCCACGATTGTATTCCCCTTCCCGACAGAGCTGGGCAGTTTGATAAAGCCCTTTGAGGCGAAGTGACTGCCAGCGCAGCATGGTCGTGAGTTGAGCATGGACGGCCCCCTGATGGGGGCTGTCGTGTGATGGGGGCATGTGTGAAAAAACCGCTTAGGGCAAGGCGCGGCGCCACTATTCGGGCCACATCCGCGGAAACATCACGCGCAAATGAGAAAAATCATTTGCCTAAAGCTGTCGAAAGTTCCAGTTGTCAAGGCAGGCGGGGGCAAGGATACGGACACGACGCGCGGCCCCGTCTGGTGTGGCGCGTCCCGCGAGTGATAGAATGGTCGAAAAGGAACTGGTGGTATGTCGCAGGCGAAGCTTCCCAAATTCGGCGTTCCGGTGCGCATAATGATGGCCGACAAGACCCAGTTTTTCGGGGTGGTCTTTGTGCGTCAGGGCCAAAGGGTGCTTGACCTGTTTTGCGACGAACGCCCCTTTCTGCCGGTCAACACGAAGGCCGGTGTCAAGCTGCTCAACAAACAGCATGCGGTCGAAATTGATTTGATGTCGTTGGAAGAAATGCTCGAAAACCGCGATCTGTTTCCAGATGTCGATTTCGATTATCTTCGCAGCAACAATTGGTGAAAGCGCGCCGCGCAAACGCCCTTGCCGGATCGCGTAGACTTTGTCTTGCTTGGGCACGCCATCTTTTCGGTGTGCGGTGTTCAGCACAGAACGCGAGCGCGCCCCTCCAGCTTTGCGCGGTACATCAGCTTGTCCGCGCGCCGGATGGCATGGTGAATATCCTTGTCGTGCCGGACAAGGACCAGTCCCGCCGAAAAGGAATAGGTCACATCCGCAGATTCAGCGCTGTGGCCGGGATGGCGGATCATTCTTTGCAACAAATTAAGCCGGTTCTGCGCGACCTCTAGTGGACAGTTTGGCATCAGAAAAAGAAACTCCTCGCCGCCGATCCTGCCAAACAGGTCCAGTGGCCGGATGCTGCTGACGGCATCCCGGCAGAACGAGGTCAGGACAGCATCGCCGAATTCATGGCCAAAGCGGTCATTTAGCGTTTTGAAGTTGTCCAAATCCACAATGGCAAGGGAATGTGTCCCGAATTCCTGCTGAAGGCGCTGCGCCTCGAACCAGTCTTCCAGCCGCGTCATGACATAGCGGCGGTTCGGAACCCCGGTCAACGCATCTGTCCACGACTCGCGCCGTGCCGCGTCGCGCTCTTTGCGAAGATGTCGGCTTGAGGCGCGCAAGGACGAAATATTGGAGGCATGAAAGAACATCCACCCATCGGCAGAAACTGTCTCTGTGATCCAGATCCACTTGCCGTTATGCAACTCGGCCTCGAAAGCGCGGTAGGGCAGTGCGGCGCGGCGGGCACAAGCATCTGTCAGCCACGCCTCGATATTATCGGTTTCGATCAAGGGGCCGCGCTTGTTTTGATAGTTCGCGCGCATGATGTCACGCCAGAGAAGCTGCTGCGCAGGGTCGCAATGATAGGCTGCACAATATGCGGGGTTTGCCGCTTGCAGACGATCCTCTGGATCAAACAGCGCCACCAGATCTGGCGAGCGCATCATGAGTGCGAACATTTTCTCGCTATTTGGTCGATCCGGTTCTGACATACCTTCAAGCCTCATTTGCCCCTCCGAGCGATCCGCAGATGAAACCCGAAGGTTCTGCGGACTGCTTACCTAAACAACAACCTCAGGTAGTTCAACGTGACAAGAAAAACGACTTGAGGGGGGCTGCGCTGCGGGGTGTCCGGCGGGGCATCGTTGTTCGGCAAAGGTCCGACATCATAATTCACGCCAGCGGCCCCGACGTTTTTTCTAGCCGGGGCTTCAACCCGCTGTCAAATTTGCACCCCTTCAAAGCGTGGCATTGGGACAGCACCTCCTTTAGCCGCGTTTGTCGCAATCGTGCTGCAATGCGGCGTTGCAGCATAGGCAGCCGCGGTCGAGCTATGCAAAATCGGGGGCGGGGAAGGTGCTGTGCTTCGGCGAAAGGGTCGTTTTATGATCAAGGTATTTTCTGGCGTCTGGCCCCTGTTGCTGGGGATATTGCTTATTATGCTGGGCAATGGCATGCATTTCACCCTGATTGGCCTGCGCGGCGGGATTGAGGGGTTTTCGGCCGCAGAACTGGCCATCGTGACCTCTGGCTATTTCCTTGGTTTCCTGTCGGGCGCACGCATTACCCCTGTGATGATCCGCAATGTCGGCCATGTGCGCGTGTTTGCGGCACTTGGCAGCTTCATGTCGGCGGGGCTGGTTGCATTCCCTCTGCTGACCGAGCCGTGGGCCTGGACGATCCTGCGTATCCTGATCGGGTTTTGCATGTCCGGCATATATGTCGCTGCGGAAAGCTGGCTGAACAACGCCGCTACCAATGAGACGCGTGGCAAGGTACTGTCGGCCTATATGATCGCGCAGACGCTGGGCATCATCGGTGCGCAAGGGCTGCTGACGCTGGGTGATGCGGCGACTTCGGTGCTGTTCATAGGGGCCTCGATCCTTGTGTCGATTTCATTCGCGCCGATCCTGCTATCNGCAACGCCTGTCCCCGCAACCGAAGTTGCGCGCGCCATGCCGTTGCGAAAACTGTTCACCGGCTCGCCCCTTGGCACAGTNGGGATTTTCCTTTTGGGCAGCATTTACGCCACCCAATCGGGCATGGGCGCGGTTTTTGGCAGTCAGATCGGGCTGACTGCGGCGCAAATCTCTTTGTTTGTTGCGATGCTGTTTGCGGGGGCTTTGCTGTTGCAATACCCGATTGGTTGGTTGTCCGACAGGATGGACCGCCGCAAACTGATCTTCGGGGCCTCGGTTATCGGCTTTGTGTTTTGCACTTTGGGCTGGGCAACTGCGGGCGGGTTCTGGTTTCTGATGGTATCCGCGTTCTTTGCAGGGGGGGTGACAACGCCGCTTTACGCGTTGTTCCTTGCCTATACCAACGACTCGCTGTCAGCCGAGGACATGCCAGCCGCATCTGGCGGGCTTGTGTTCACTTTCGGGCTGGGGGCGATTGTCGGCCCGCTGGCGACCGGCTGGGCGATGGAGGGGCTTGGCCCCTTCGCCTTTTGGCTGGTGCTTGGTGCGACATTCGGGGCTATTGCCCTGTATGCGTTGTACCGCATGACGCAGCGCGCAAGCGTTCCCACTGCGGAAACCGAAAGCTACCTTGGCGTTTTGCCGACCGCATCACCTGTCGCAATCGAGGCTGCTGCCACATGGTCCGCCGAACTGGCCGAGGCAGAGCGTGACGAGACGCAGCAGCAGTCGTGACCCGCAACGCAGCTTGCAGCATTGCCGCTGGTCCCGTTGTCACGGCGCGCGCAGCCCGTCAAAGGGTTTCAGGCTGACACCCTCGCCCGTCAACGCGGCGTGCAGCGCTTGGGCCAGTGCCACAGCCCCTGCGGTGTCGCCATGCAGGCAGATCGTGTCGATCTCTGCGGGCAGATGGGTGCCTTGTGCGGTGATGATCGCGCCCGCCTTGAGCATGGCAATGATCCGCGCGCAAACCTCATCTGCGTCATGGATGACAGCGCCGGGCAGGCGGCGGTCCATCAATAGCCCGTCTTCGGTATAGGCGCGGTCGGCGAAAATCTCATGCGCGATGCGCGCGCCCAAGGCTTGTGCCGCGCGGGCCTGTGCGGTGCCGGAAATCACCATGACGATAATGTCGGGGTCCACGGCCAGCGCGCCCTCATAGCAGGCGCGCGCAAGGGCTTGGTCTTCGGCGGCCATATTGGCCAGCGCGCCATGCAGTTTCAGGTGCCGCACTTGCCCGCCTGCCATGCGCGCCATCGCCTGTGCCGCGCCCAGTTGATAGGCCACCAGATGACGCGCCTCGGCGGCTGCGATCTGCATGCGCCGCCGCCCGAAGCCTTGCAAATCCGGCAGACCCGGATGCGCGCCAATGCCCACCCCGTTTTCCACAGCGACAGCCATCGCTTGCGCCATCACGTCGGGGTCGCCTGCATGAAATCCGCAGGCAATATTGGCCGATGTGATGACTTGCAAAAGTGCTGCATCCGCCCCCATAGGCCAAGGCCCGAAACTTTCGCCCATATCGGCATTCAGGTCGATCCGTGTAATCATGATGCGCTCCTTTCCAGATCATCGCCGCGCGTCACGCCGCTGATTAGTTGATAGGCCAGAAGATCGGCCATGTCATGCGGGTCGCGGATCATTGGGTAGGCTGCACTGCGCAGGCCTGCACGGCGCTTGGCCTCTGCCCGCTCCAGCGCGACCGCCTCTTCCAGTGGGACAAAGCAAAAGCGCAGCTCTGCACCAGCGCGGGCCTGTACCAGTCGCGGCAGATCACATGGCAGGACCGTGCCGATGCGCGGATAGCCCCCTGTGGTCTGGCATTCCGACAGCAACACGAAAGGCGCGCCATCGCCAGTGACCTGAATATCGCCGGGCACAATGGTTTCCGACAGGATCGTCAGGCCCGCCGCCACTTCAAACCCCGCCCCATCACTGACCAGCCTTTGGCCCATGCGGTTACCGCGCGCATCTTTGCTGAAGGTGGTGTCGATGAAACGCGCAAGCTGCTCTTCCCCGAACAGGTGTGTTTGCGGCGTTTCCACCAACCGCAAGACCCCGCCGTCAAAGCGCGGCAGGGGGGCGAAGGTCAGGCCCACCCGACTGCCGCGATCTGCGCCGATAGGGTAGCTCTCCCTCCCTTCAAGCATCTGGCCTATGCCTGCGGCCAGATGTGCGGAGCGCGCGCCAAGCGTTTGCTTGCCGTCAATGCCACCGCCAAAATGCACATAGCTGTAAGCACCGGCACTGCCCGACAGCTCTAGCAGCGCACCTTTGGGCAGGGCGTGGCTGGCATGCCATGCCAGTGCCGCCCCGTCGCAAAGCGCGCGCATCGGCGCACCGGTCAGCGCGATGCGGGCGGGTTCTGTCACTTCAAGGCTTACGAAACTGCCCGCAATCTCGATTGCCGCAAGGCCTGCGTCTTGTTGCAGCAGCGCGGCCCCCTCTGCCAGGGCCAGAATATCCGCCGCACCCCCACGCGAAAGGCCCTGTGCCAGATACCCCTTCCGGCCCATATCCTGAAGCGTGACGCCCGGCCCCGTGCGGTGCAAGATGATCTCTGCCATCAGCCCAGCCTTTCCGAAACCGCACCGCCATCTGCATCGCGGATGCGGATATTCTCGAACTCTTCACGGGTGACGGGCTGGAACTGCACTTCATCGCCGGGGCGCAGAATGAAGGGATCAGGCTTGTCAGGGTTGAACAGGCGCAGGGCGGTCTGGCCAACATGGCGCCAGCCCGTTGGGGTGGCAACCGAGAACAGCACCATCTGCCGGATCGCCACCGCCACCGCCCCTTCGGGCACACGCGCGGTCAGGCCGGTCTGGCGCGGAATGTCCCATTCGGGGGGCAATTCGCCCAAATATGGCTGGCCGGGCGCAAATCCAATTGTCTGCACGCGCAAAGGGGCGGCACACAGGGCTGTGATGGCCGCGTCAGGCGTCAGGCCTGCCAGTTTTGCGGCCTCTTGCAGTTGGGGCGCAAGGTCGGTGCCAAAGACCGCAGGCACACGCCATAGCTTGCGCCCTTGTGGCAAGGGGGCGGCGTACCAGTCGCGGCTGCCAAGCAGTGTTTCGATCTTCGCGCGCAAGCTGCCATGATCGGCATGGTCCAGATCAAGCCGCAGATAGGCCGAGGTGAGCGAGGTCGCGGTTTCTTCAACCCCCATCAACCCCTCTGCCTCAACCGCGGCGCGAAAGGACAGGGCGGCACGGTTCGCCGCTTCACTCAGCGTGCTGCCAAAGCTGACCAGCATCCCATCCACACCAAGGGTGCTGATTCTGGGCGGTTCTGGCGCTTCAGAATGAGTGGACGCCATCACGACACCGCCAATGCTGCTTTTTCAAGCGTTGTCATGGTTTGTTCCTTTAGCATCAGGGGCAGATATGATTTTTTGTTGACGAATTACAGATAAAATGTCAACGCTTAATCTGCACTGCGTCAAGATGGTGCTGAAACAGGGAGTTTTGAAATGACACTTCGCTTCAATATGGCCGCTGCGGCAGTCGCGCTGGCTGCGTCGCCTGCATTTGCCCAGACAGCGTGGGATATGCCGACACCTTACGGTGACGCCGTTTTCCACACGCAAAACATCACAGCCTTCGCTGATGAAATCCGCGAGGCGACTGACGGTGCGCTGGATATTACGGTGCATTCCGCAGGCTCGCTTTTCGCGCATGGCCAGATCAAGGATTCTGTACGGCGCGGTTTGGCACCGATTGGCGAGATCCTGATGTCCCAGCTTGTGAATGAAAACCCCGTTTTCGGTGTCGACAGCATCCCCTTCCTTGCCGCCAGCTATGACGAGGCCGAGGCGTTGTGGGACGCATCGCGTGACGCGGTGTCAGAGGCGTTGGAAGCGCAAGGGCTGACATTGCTGTTCTCGGTGCCGTGGCCCGGCCAATCGCTGTTCCTGCGCGAAGAAGTGACCGAGCCTGCGCAGCTTCAGGGTGTCACGTTCCGCGCCTATAACAACGCAACAGAGCGCATGGCGCAACTTTTGGGCATGATCCCGACACAGGTGGAAGCAGGCGATATTCCGACTGCCTTTAGCACCGGGCGGGTGGCGTCGATGATTACATCGCCCTCAACCGGGGTGTCGTCGCAGGCATGGGACTACACCAGCCATTACATTGATGTGCAGGCATGGCTGCCAAAGAACATGGTTTTCGTGAACAGTTCTGCGCTGGACGCCCTGTCGGATGAGGAGCGCGACGCCGTTCTGGCGGCTGCAGAGGCCGCAGAGGCACGCGGGTGGGAGATGTCGCGCGCCGAGACAGACACCCAGATTGCAGCGCTGGAAGAGGCGGGCATGGTCGTGATGCAACCCTCTGACGCCCTGTCCGCGCGTCTGTCCGAGATTGGCGAGACGATGGCCGCCGAATGGATGGATGAGGCCGGAGACACCGGTGCAGCCGTTCTGGACGCATTCCGCACCGAATAAGCACGCCAGTCAGGCAGGGCCACGCGCCCTGCCTTTTTCTTTCACCGCAAAACTGGGGGCGCAGATGCGCAAGGCCTTGGATGGAGTATATGCCGGTGCGCTGGCACTTGCGTGCCTGTCAATGGTGGCGATTGCCACGCTTGTTCTGGTGCAAATACTTGGTCGTGTGCTCGACCGCGCGCTGTATCTTCTGGGCGCAACGCCGATCGGCTTTACCATCCCGTCCCTGTCGGATTTCGGGGGGTTCTTGTTCGTAGCGGCGGCAACGCTGGCGCTGCCTGCCACGCTTCGGGCGGGTGGGCATGTGCGGGTCAGTCTGTTGCTGAACATAGGCGGGCCAATGGTGCAGCGCGGTCTGGGCATTCTGGTGCTGCTGGCCGCCTTGGCGCTGGCGGGATTCGCGGCTTGGAATTCTGGCGCACAAGCCCTTGATTCGTGGCGCTTCAATTCGGTGTCGTTCGGCATGGTGCGTGTCCCCCTGTGGATACCTCAAGGCGTCATGACACTTGGCTTTGTGCTGCTGCTGGTCGCATTGCTGGACGAGTTGGTCACAGCCCTGCGCGGGGGTGACACCGCGTTTCAGCGTGCCGAGAAAGCACGCAGCACCGGGGGGCACTGATGGACCTGCTTACCCTGTCGATCATTCTTGTCATCACGCTGTTCGGGTTCTTGCTGGCGGGGCTGTGGGTCGGCTTTTCGCTGATGGCGGTGGCCTTTGTGGCGATGGAACTGACCCGCCCCGGCCTTGCGGGCGCGGTGTTTGCGACCAAGGTCTGGGGGTCGTTGAATGTCTGGGATTTGACGGCGCTGCCCATGTTTATCTGGATGGGTGAAATCCTGTTCCGCTCGCGCTTGTCGTCGGACCTGTTCCGAGGGCTGGCCCCGTTCACACGCCGCCTGCCGGGGGGGCTGCTACATGCCAATATTCTGGGCTGCGCGCTGTTTGCGGCGGTGTCAGGTTCTTCCGCTGCGACCACGGCCACCGTGGGGCGCATGTCCCTGCCAGAGTTGAAGAAACGCGGCTATGATTCCGACATCTCTATCGGCACACTGGCCGGTGCGGGCACCTTCGGGTTTCTGATCCCGCCCTCTATTATCCTGATCGTTTACGGGGCCGCAACCGAGCAAAGCATCGCGCGGTTGTTTCTGGCGGGGGTACTGCCGGGGCTGATGCTGGCGTCGCTTTTCGCGGGCTATGTCATGCTGTGGTCGGTGTTCAACCGCGACAAGCTGCCCGCACCCGAACCTGCGCCAAGCTGGGCCGTGCGCTGGGACGCGCTCAAGGCGCTCGGCCCGACGGTGGCGCTGATCTTTGCTGTCATCGGCTCGATCTATGCTGGCCTTGCCTCGCCGACCGAGGCGGCAGTGATCGGCGTTGTTGGCGCGCTGCTGATCTCTGGCTTCTCAGGTGGGCTTGATCGGGGCAGCGCTGTCGACAGTCTGCGCGGAGCTGCGATGACCACCTGCATGATTGCCTTTATCCTTGCGGGCGCGTCTTTTCTGACGGTTGCCATGGGCTATACCGGCATTCCGCGTCTTCTGGCCCAGTGGATCGGGGCGCAGGGCTATTCGCAATTCGCTCTTCTGGCCGCATTGCTGGTGTTTTTCATCATCCTTGGCTTCTTTCTCGATGGTATCTCGATTGTGGTGCTGACCACATCGGTCATTCTGCCTATGGTTATGGCCGCGGGCATTGACCCGATCTGGTTCGGCATCTTTCTGGTGCTGGTGGTCGAGATGAGTCAGATCACCCCGCCTGTGGGCTTTAACCTGTTCGTGCTGCAATCCATTACGGGGCGCGGCATTTTCCAGATCGCGCGCATGGCGCTGCCCTTCTTTTTGATCCTTGTCCTTGCGACTGCGATCCTGTCCATATTCCCGGAGATTGCCCTATGGCTGCCGAACACGATGCTGAATCGATAGACACCTCCCGCCCGATCATTCCCGATATCGGGCCGGTGGTCAGCTCTGCGCATCTGGCAAATTCTTCCTTGCCCGCCTTGTCCGAGGTGGAGTTTGCCCTGACCATGGCCAATAACGCCTTTCACCGCTGGATGGTGCGCTGCATGACCGCCGCCGGTATGCCGGGCTTGTCGCCGTTGGAGGTGCTTATCGTGCATCTGGTGAACCACCGCGCGCGGCCCAAGACTTTGGCCGATATCTGCCTTGTCCTGAATATAGAAGACACACATCTGGCCAATTACGCGATCAAGAAGCTGGAGTCGCACAAGCTGGTCAAGACGGGGCGCAATGGCAAAGAAAAATCTGTGGCGATAACGCAAAAGGGTGCGGAACTCTGTATCCGCTATGCTGATATCCGAGAGGCATTGGTCGTGCGTGCAGCCCGGCAGATGGGCCACGACCCAGCCGATCTTAGCCGTATGGCCGCGATGATGCGGGCCTTGTCCGGGGCCTACGATCAGGCGGCGCGGGCGGCGGCAGCGTTGTGATGGGCGGGCGCGGCAAGAAAAGCCGGGGGGCGGTGACAATCGCATCTGCTTGCTGCATGTTGGGCCTTACCGCAACCTGACCCGACGCGGCCGCGCGCGCGGCGCGCTGTCATCTGAACTGCACAAGGAATACCCGCCCCCATGACCAGCTTTACAACGCGTCCTGAAATTCTTGGCACCTTTGGTGTCGTCACTTCGACCCATTGGATTGCCTCTAGTGTCGGGATGGCGATGTTGGAGCGTGGCGGGAACGCCTTTGACGCGGCGGTGGCTGCCGGTCTGGTGCTGCAAGTGGTAGAGCCGCATCTGAACGGACCCGCGGGCGATTTGCCTGCAATCTTGTGGTCGGCGCAAGCACAGCGCGCTGACGTGATTTGCGCACAAGGCCCAGCCCCCGCAGGCGCGACTATCGCGCATTACCGGGCGCAGGGCTTGCGGCATGTGCCCGGCGACGGGTTGATGGCGACGGTTATTCCCGGCGCGTGGGACGGCTGGATGCTGATGCTGCGCGATTACGGGCGTCTGCCCCTGCGCGATGTTCTGGAACCGGCGATTCACTATTGCAGCGCAGGCCATCCCTGCCTGCCGCGCGTCGCCGATACACTGGCCGGGCTGGCCGATTTTTTCCGCGACAACTGGCCAAGTTCCTATGACGCATGGCTGCCCGGTGGCAAAGCGCCCGTTGCGGGCCAGTTGCTGCGCAACCCCGCCCTTGCCCGCACCTACACGCGCATCCTGTCCGAGGCGGAGTCCTTCAAGTCCCGCGATGCCCAGATCGAGGCGGCGCGCGATGCCTTTTATCGCGGCTTCGTGGCAGAGGAGATGGACACGTGGCTGGCCCGCCAGGAATTGCCCGACAGCGAGGGCAACATGCAGCGGTCCGTGCTGAATGCGGCTGATATGGCGGGCTACCGCGCGCAGATTGAAGCGCCTGTCTGGGGCAGCCACCGCGACTGGGACATTGCGAAATGCGGGCCATGGACGCAAGGGCCGGTGCTGCTGCAATCGCTAGCCCTGTTGCGCGGCATGGACCTGCACGCGCTAGACCCGCATGGGGCCGATTTCATCCATCTGGTGACAGAGGCGATGAAACTCGCCTATGCCGACCGCGAGGTCTATCTGGCGGACCCGAATTTCACCGATGTGCCGCTGCAAGACTTGCTGTCCGAAGAGTATAACACCGCGCGCCGCGCGCTTATCGGCACGCAGGCCAGTCTGGACCTCAACCCCGGCACAGTGTCGGGGTTCGAGGGGCAGCGCAGCGCCATGCTGGCCGCACTGGAGCGCCTGAGCAGCACCGATGGTGCGGTGTATGAACCGACAATGGCCCATCTGGCGCGCAAGCGCGGCGACACCGTACATCTGGATGTCATCGACGCCGAGGGCAACATGGTCGCGGCCACCCCTTCGGGCGGCTGGCTGCAAAGCGCGCCTACGATCCCGTCCTTGGGCTTTTGCCTGAATTCACGCGCGCAGATGTTCTGGCTGGAAGAAGGGTTGCCCGGATCACTGGCCCCCGGAAAACGCCCGCGCACCACGCTGTCGCCCAGCTTTGCGATGCAAAACGGACAGCCGCGCATGGTGTTCGGCACACCCGGCGGCGACCAGCAGGACCAGTGGCAATTGATCTTTTTCCTGTATCACGCGGAATTCGGCATGGGGCTGCAAAAGGCGCTTGATGCGCCGCTGTTTCATTCGACCCATTTTCCCGCCAGCTTCTATCCGCGATCACGCAGCCCCGGCCAGATCATGGTCGAGGACACATTTGGCCCGCAGGTCATCGCTGATTTGCGCGCGCGCGGCCATGATGTGCAGACCGCGCCACCGATGAGCATCGGGCGACTGACGGCGGCGGCGCAAGATGCGGACGGGCTGTTGCGCGCAGGCGCGTCGCCGCGCCTGATGCAGGCTTATGCTGTGGGCCGGTAAGGCGCGCTATTCAGGATAGAGCACGCAAGCGACCTCATGCCCTTCGGCAATCTTGCGGCGTTTGGGCGAGGGGTGGCTGGCAAACTGCACCACCAGCGCATCGCCTGCCTCCTCCACCGTCGCGGCCTCGGCCAGTGACGCAGGGCGCGCGGCCAGCACCTCGGCCAGTTGTGCGCGTGCCGCCGTGACACCGTTGGGCGCGGGAATGCGCACCGTCAATTCGTCGCGTTCCGGCACACCCAGCGCGTCGCGGTTGCGTTTCTCCAGATCCCATTCGGCAAGTGCGGCAATCACATCGCGCCCTTCCCAGCCGCAGGTGACCGTCGCCAAGGGGCAGCGGTTATGGAACCTGCAGCCGTTGGGAATATCACTTGCAGACGGGATTTCCCCTGCCGATTCCAGCGGCGGCTTTTCAACGCTTGGGTCCGGCTCGGGCGAGGCATCGAGCAGCAGTTGCGTATAGGGGTGGCGGCGCTCGGCGATGACCTTTTCCGTGGGGCCAACCTCGACAATCTCGCCCAGATACATGATTGCTGTGCGGTCGGCGACATAGCGGATCGTCGGCAGGTCGTGGCTGACATAAACGAAAGAAATGCCCAACTCGTCACGGAAATGGCGCATCAGGTTCAACACGCCTGCGCGGATGGACACATCAAGCATCGACACCGGTTCATCGGCGATGATGAAGCGCGGCTCCAGCACGATGGCCCGGGCGATGGCGACGCGCTGGCGCTGCCCGCCCGACAATTCATGCGGGAAACGCTCCATATAGGTCTCGGCAGGTTTCAGGCCTGCGCGTTCCAGCGATTGCACCACCAATTCGCGCCGCTTGGCCCCTTTGGCAAGGCCATGAATGGTCAGCGGTTCGCCCACGATATCCTGAATGGTGAAACGCGGGTTCAGCGTCTGGTAAGGGTCTTGAAACACCATCTGCGCGCGGCGGCGGAAGGCCTTGAGCGCGGCCCCTTTCAGGGGTGCGATATCCTCACCCTCGGACACGATGCGCCCTGCGGTGGGGTCTTGCAGCCGCACCAGCATTTCGCCCGTCGTCGTTTTGCCCGACCCGGATTCACCTGCCAGCCCCAGAATTTCACCTTCTTGCAAGGTCAGATCAATCCCGTCCACCGCGTGAACGGAAGATTCGGATTTGCCGAAAAACCCGCCCGGAATCGGGAAATGCTTGACCAGCCCTTCGACCTGCAAAACCTCTGCACTTTGCTTATGTTCGCGGCGGGTCACGCTGGTAACTTCTTCATTCAGGCGCTGGCCGACCTTGGCCCATGCTTCATTGGTGGCGGCGACACGGCGGAATTCCTCGACCCGCTCGGGGTAATGACAGGCCGCATAGCGCCCCGGTCCAACCTCGTGCTGTGCGGGGTCTTCGGCAATGCAGCGCTCGGTCGCAAAGGGGCAGCGTTCGGCAAAGCGGCAGCCCTTGGGCGGGTCGAGCAGGTTGGGCGGTGTGCCCGGAATGGAAATCAACTCGCGCTGCGCGCCTTCCAGTGTGGGGAACGCATTGGTCAGCCCCATCGTATAGGGATGGAAGGGCTGGCCGAACACCTGCCGCACCGGGCCGGTTTCCATGATCTTGCCGCCATACATGACCGCCACGCGGTCGCAGGTCTGCACCACGACCGAGATATCATGCGTGATGAACATCAGCGCCATGCCGCGTTCCCGCCGCAGCTTCGCCAGCCGCGACAGGATTTGCGCCTGTGTCACCACATCGAGCGCGGTGGTCGGTTCATCTGCGATCAGCAGTTGCGGCTGTAGCGCCATGGCCATTGCTATGACGGCGCGCTGTTTCATGCCGCCCGACATCTCGTGCGGATAGGCGCGCAGGCGCGACGGGTCTAGTCCCACAGCGCGGAACAGATCCGCCGCCTGNGCCATCGCATCAGTCTGATCTATCTTGATATGCGCTTGCATCGCCTCGACGATCTGATCGCCGACACGGTAGACCGGATCAAGCGCGTTCATCGCCGCTTGTGAAATCCACGCGATTTCCTTCCAGCGGACACGGCGCATGTCCTCGCCTTGCAGCGGCACCAGATCACGGCCCGCGAAATCAATCACGCCGCGCGGGATTTCACCATTAGGGGGCAGCAGCTTTAGCATCGCCTTCGCAGCCGTGGTCTTGCCGCAACCGGACTCGCCAACCAGCCCCAGCGCCTCGCCCGGCGCAATGGTGAAATCAATGCCGTCCACCGCCTGCACCGGCCCAGCACCCGTGCGGTAATGAATGGCCAGATCGCGCACATCCAGCAGGGTTTGTGGTGCCATATCCTTCATTGCCGCGCTCTCAATCTTGGGTTTGCGACCACTTCCAGCGACCGCGAGATGAAAAAGACCGACAGCACTGTGGTCATGATGAGTATCCCCGGCGGCAGGTTCCACCACCACGCGGTGCGCCACGCACCCGACAGCCGCGCATCATGCAAGATGCCGCCCCAGCTAATGGATTGCGGTGGGCCAAGCCCAAGGAAGGACAGCGTCGCCTCGGCAATGATGGACACGCCAACGATGATGGCCAGTTCCAGAAACACCAGCGGCAGCACATTGGGGAAAATATGCAGATACATGATCCGCAAATCGGACGCGCCCGCCACGCGTGCGGCCTTGACGAAAGGGCGTTCGCGCAAGGACAGCACTTGGCTGCGGATCAACCGCGCGACTGTGCGCCATGTCAGCAAGCTGACCGCCAGAATGACAATCGTCAGGCTGGGCTGGAACAACAGCACCAAGATCAGTGCAAAGGGTTCAAACGGGATGCCATACATCACATCGACCGTGCGCATCAGGATCGTTTCGGTCCGGCCCCGGTAATAGCCCGCGATCAGGCCCACATTGGTGCCGATCAGCACGACCAGCGTGGCCCCCAGAAACCCCACCAGCAGCGCGATCTGGCTGCCATGCACATTCTGGCTGAACAGGTCGCGGCCCAGATGGTCGGTGCCGAACCAATGCTCGCGCGAGGGGGGCGAAAGGCGGGTGACGAACCGGTCAGACCCCAGCGCCAGCCAGTCATCGCCCACCATCAGCAGCGCGCGCAAATGGCGCTCGCTTTCCGTCGGCACAATTTGCCACGCGGCACCGTCCCATTCCATGATGATGCCATTGCGCCCTGCGGCAACCGCGCGCCCGTCATCGCCAATCCAGCCTGCGCGCAGCGCGCGGGTGTCGGGTGCGGGGTCCGTGACCCAAGCGCCATCTGCACTGTCGCGCCGCAACAATGTGCCGCGTTCGCCCACAACCAGCGCTGCCCCGTCCGGCGCGATATGGATATGGTTCAGATCGCGGCTGGAGCCGATGCGTTCCAGCTCTGCCGCTCCGGTCTCAACGTCATAGCGGATGGCCAGCCCCCGCTCGCCCACGATCAGCGCTGTGCCGTCTGCATCCAGTGCGACAGCGTTCAGCGGAAAGCCGCGCCCGACGGGGCTGTCGATTTCGGCAAACGTGCCGGCACTTGCATCCAGCAGCCAGATTTCTTCATTCGCGCCAACAATCAGTGCGCTGTCTGTGTCCAGCCATGTCACGCCGCGCAAATTGGCCTCGGGCGCGGGGACAAGTTGCCACTCGGCGCCCATCCCCAACAGGATCGTGCCCCGTGCGCCAACCACAACCGCGCGCCCGTCCGCGTTCAGATCGACCGCGTTCAGGTCAGCCTCGGTTGCGACATCGACACGCGTCCAGTCACCTGTGCCTGCGCGGGTCCAGACTGTGCCGCTGCGCCCCACGATGATGGACTGACCGTCCTGATGCGTTGCGTCATTCAGCGCCAGCGGGCCAAGGCTCTCGCGCAATTCCCAGCCCGCCGCGTTGCGCGCCAGAACCGAGCCATCCTCGATCTCGTTGATGTGGCGCGGGTCATGCGGTGACAGGACCGGCGCAAACAGGGCCATTGCGATGATAACACTCAGCACGCACATGCCGATCACGGCCAGCCGGTCTTGCATCATCAGCCGCAGCGGCCCCATGGCCGCACGTAAAATCGGGGGAAGGGTCATCGGAAGCTCACCCTTGGGTCAAGCGTGGTATACAGAATATCCACCAGCAAATTCAGTGTGATGACGAAAGCCGCCATGATGAGGAAGCTGGCCTGCGCCAGCGGGAAATCAGAGGTGCGCACCGCGTTCAGAATCTCGCGGCCCAATCCCGGCCAAGAGAAGACCACCTCGACCACCACTTGCCCGCCAGCGGCCAGACCGATGGTCACGGCCAGTTGCGTGACAACTGGCAAAAGTGCGTTCCGCGCGGCGTGTTTGTAGAGGATGTCGCGTTCTGGCAGCCCCTTGGCGCGCGCCATCTCGATGAAATCCTCGCCATACACTTCCAGCATGGTATTGCGCATAATCAGCAGCGGCGAGCCGAGATAATACAGCGCCACGATCAACACGGGCAAAATTGCGTGCCACAAGAAATCGAGCGTGAAAATCTTGTCCAGAAAGCCATCTGCGTCATAGGGCAGCGTGCGCATACCGGACGTCGGGAAGATCGACAGCCCCACGCCGAAAACAAGGATCGCAATCATGCCTGTCCAGAACATCGGCGCAGAGCGGAACATCAGGCCCACGAAAATGCCCACTGTGTCCGTGCGCGACCCGCGCCGCCATGACAGCCATGCACCCAAGGGCACACCGATGCCATAAGCCAGCACAATCGCGGCCAGCATCAGGATCATGGTATTGCCCAGCCGTTCCCAGACGATTTCTGAAACCGGTGCGCGATAGCTGAAAGAGGTGCCAAATTCGCCCTGTACGGCATTGGTCAGAAACAGCACATATTGCCGCCAAAGCGGGTCTTCCAGCCCGAACTGCGCGCGCACAGCGGCGCGCTGTTCGGCATTCAGCCCTTCGGTGATCAGCGCCGCGGTCGGGTCTGGCAGGCCCATGCGGAACAGGAAAAACAGGATCGTCGCAATAATCCAAAGCGAGAATATCGCCTGAATGACGCGTTTGATCAGATAGGTGCGGCGTGTCATTGCCTGAACTTTCTGCGCGGGCTTGAAAAAATCTGCCCTGCCGCATCGCACTGCGGCAGGGCATTGGGGGCATTGTCAGGATCAGCGCTGCAAGCGGCCTTCGCTGTCCCAGCTATAACCAGCCTCTTCCAGCTCTGCGCGGGCGGCGTCCATGTCATACTCGAACCGCTCGACAAAGGGGTTGTGCCAATAGGCATTGACTGGGGCGACCACAGTGGTGCCCACCTCGCCGCGCCCGTCCAGCAGCACATTGACCATCCGCTCGCGGTCCATTGCCATTGTCAGCGCACGCCGCACGGCGCGATCATCGAATGGTTCGCGGCGCAGATTGTAGGTCATGTGGAAATAGCCGAAATCAGGCACCGACACGACGGTCAGGTCGTCATTGCCTTCGGCCAGCGGGATCTGCCCCGGCTCCATCCGCCAAGCGGTCATGTCGATCTCGCCGGTCTGGAGTGCGGTGAACACACCTTCCGCATCGGCGAAGATCTGGAACTCTACGCCATCCACGGAAATCTCGTCCGCATGGAAATGGTCGCGGTTTGTGGTCAGCGACATGAATTCGCCGCGATCATAGCGCTCGAACGCGAAAGGGCCGGACCCGACAGTCGGAATCTGTTCTGGTGTCAGGTCTTGCGGGTTGTCGATTTCCGACCAGATATGCGCAGGCAGGATCGGGATCTGGCTGAGCGTGATGGTCGCAAAGGGTGCAGAGGGTTCCGACAGATTAAAACGCACTGTCCGATCGCCCGTCACCTCTACCGACTCAATGGGGGCGAGGTAGGAATTGAAGTAGCTATACTCGCTGTCCATGTAGTAGTTGAAGGTGAAAGCGATATCCTCGGCGGTCAGCGGCTCTCCGTCATGGAAGGTCATGCCTTCGCGCAGGGTTACTTCAATCGTGACATCATCGACAGGATCGACGCGTTCAGCCGCCCAAGGAACAGGCTCTACATCAGGGGACAGGCGCACCAGACGGTCATAATACATGCGCATCCACTTCCAACCCCAAACAGAGGTCGAGGCAAGCGGGTTGATATTGTCCGGCTCCTGTGGGCCACCGATGCGCAGGGTGGTGCGGTCGCCTACGGGTTCCGCTTCCATAGGCACCCACTCGGAATACAGGCCTTCGCCTGCCATCGCGTTCATATTGGTGAATTGGGTGTTGTTATAGGCGACCACTTCGTCGCGGTGAAACAGCACCACGACCGGTACGTCGCCCATATACACATCTTGCATTTCATGGACGAGGTCGCGGCGCGCCTCGATGTCGAACTCGGCCCCCTGTGCGTCATAGAGCGCATCATAATCCGGGTTGTCATAGCCGCCGGGGTTGTTGGCGCCCAATTCGGCCTGACGGCTGTCCAGCGTGCCAAGGAAGAATTGCGGGTCCAGCCGGTCCACCCGGCCTGACCAGCCCAGAATGGTCGCGTCGAAATCCTGCTCCGAATAGAAACGGTCCAGCAGGGTGCTGAATTCCATCGGCCGCACCGATACATCCAGCCCCAGTTCGCGCCATGCTTCGGCGATGATGAACGCGCCTTCATAGCGGATCGGGTCATAGGATTCAGTGGTGGTGAAAATCTCGACCGGCGCGACGCGTTCTTGTGCGATCGCGGGTGCCGAAACCCCGACCAGTGCCAGCATCGATGTGCCGGCGAGCATATATTTCCGTGTCACAAGCTTCTCCCCGTGGTTGTCTGATTTTTTGACGCTGCATTTGGCGTAGCGTCTTGGACAGNCACGGTATTACGCATGTTCACTAATCGTCAACCCTTTGGCGGGCATTCTTTCGCGCTCTCGATTGGGCAAAGTCGCCTCATCAGGCCTGCTGAATTGCCTTGTTTCAAATGCATGTTCGGAAAATTGGCGGCTTGGTATTGGAAGGGTGGTTTAGGAAAAATTCTGACCCGCGCGCAGATGTCTGCGCATCTGGTCTTCTCGCAGGACACAACCGGGCATTGAAATGCCCGGTTGGCCAGCCGTCGCCCGATCAGCGTGGCAATAGAACACTATCAACGACGTGAATGACGCCGTTGGACTGGTTAACATCGCTGATCGTGACTCTTCCGGCATTCCCTGACTGGTCATAAATCCACAAGCTGCGCCCCCGCACCTGCGCGCTAAGCGGCGCGCCCGACAATGTCTGCATATGGAAAAACCCGTCACCGCTGGCCCGCGCGCGGCGCATGATCTCGGGGCCTGTCAGATTTCCCGCAACCACATGCGAGGTCAGAATGCGTTGCAGCATTTCACGGTTTTCCGGCTGCACAAGTGTTTCGACCGTGCCCGGCGGCAGGGCATCAAACGCGGCGTTAACAGGCGCAAAGACGGTCATCGGGCCGGGGCCTTGCAGGGCGTCCACCAGTTCCGCCGCCTGCACAGCGGCCACCAGCGTTGTGTGATCTGCCGAATTGACGGCATTCTCGACGATATTGCGTTCGGCCAGCATCGGCGCGCCGCCAACCATCGGGTTCCCCACCGCCAGCGCAGGCGCAAGGCCCAGCGTGATCGCAAGCGCAGTTGTCTTGAGTGTTCTGAACATGTCTTTCTCCGTGTTGTGTGCCGGGCGCTTACTGCGGCCCATGCAACAAAAGACGGAAAGCCAGTTCTGAAAGTTTCACACCCAAGACACGCCATAATCACGAGAGCGTGATCGCCTAGGCCTCGTCCAGCGGGGCGGCGGCCAGAACCGGGCCGGTGGGGGTTTCTTCGGGTGATCCGCCCTCTGGCTCCAGACTGATGGCAAGGGTCAACCCCGAGGTCAGCACTGTCTGAAGCTGTGTCACCGGATCGCGCAGCAAGCCAAGCGAGCGCGGAACGCCTGTATCATCAATCACCCACAACTCGTAGTCCTGCCCTTGCGGTGCATCCGTGCCAACAGCCCGTGTCACTTCGAGCAGGCCAGCGCTGCCGTCCCAGCGGGCGGCAAAACGCAGATCGACATCTTCCGCCGCAAGATCAGCCTGCAAGATGACAGGTGCGGGCGCAGGCGGCGACAGGGTGACGACAAAAAATACGATGGCCGCAATCATCACAGTGGCAAAAGCGCCGCCGCGCAACCCCCATGAGAACCAGCGCGAACGCGGTGCAGGCGCGGCCTCGGCAGGCTTGCCGAACAGGTGCGCTTCTATCTGCGGCATCAGGTCGGGGGGCGACATGTCCTCATAGGCATCATTCATCGTGCCCAGCCGGATTTCCCATGCTCTGACGCGACCGGCAAAGACACCGTCCACCTCGGCGCGGTCGCGCGCAAGGCGGCGGTCCTCGGCAGGCAGTGTGCCAAGGACATATTCGGCGGCCAGCAGCTCGTCCTGCTCNTCGGGGCCGAATTCTTCGGGAGGGGTCTGATCGGTCATCGGTCCAGACACTCCTTCAGGCGCAACAGGCTGCGACGCAACCATGTCCGCATTGTGTTGAGTGGCACGCCGAACCGTTCCGCAAGCTCCTGATAGGAATGTCCTTCCAGATAAGCGCCCTGCACAGCGGCGGCACGATCTGGTTCCAATTCGCCAAAACACTCGACCGCGCGCCGGGCGTTCCCCTCGATTTGCATACGGTCCTCGGCGGCCAGACCGGGTGCGGCAAGCCGCGCCAGCGGGTCGTCATCGGGATTGTCGCCATAGGCCACAACCCGCGACATGCCGCGCGTTTCGGGCCGGGCACGCAACCTGTCAAGGGCCACGTTGCGCGCAATCGCGACCAACCAGCCCATACCGTTGCCTCTCGCGCCATCGAACTGCACGGCCCGTTGCCACACTCTGATATAAACATCTTGCAAAGCATCCTCAACCTCGGCCCTGTCCCTAAGCATACGGGTCAGAACACCTGTGAGTTTCGCGGCGCTGTGCTTATACACCTCTCGAAAGGCGGCCCTGTCCTGTCGGGCAACCTTTTGAAGGAGTTGGGTCGTCGCATCTTCGGTCAAGCACACACCTGCTTTGTTGGTGCGCCAAGCTGACTGCGAAGCACAAGCCGTGTCAACCTGAAAAATCTGGTGTCAGATGCGCAGTTTCTGACTGTGAAGACGCCCTTCATGCGGTGTTGCGCAAGCATAGACTGCGTCGAAACCATCCAAGGCAGTTGCAAGCCGGGCGCACCCCTCACGAAAGCGTTATGGGCGCTTTGAAACTTTTGGGACAGCGCCCCGTCTTTACTGGGGACCGGCGCGAATATGCCGGCTTGAAAATGGAGAGAAAGATATGATGAAGTTCACCATTCCCGCTGCCTTGTTGTCTGCGCTTGCGTTGCCTGCCTATGCCGATACGGCAATCGGTCTGGCCGGAGATCGGACCCTTGCGGTGATTGATCTGTCCACCGGTGAAGTGACCGGCATGACCGAAATCGATTATGACGGGCGCATTCATGGTATCGACTACCGTCCTGCGACCAACAGCCTGATTGCTGTCACAGACGAGTTTGCCGTGGTCGAGATTGACCCCGAAACGGGCGCATGGTCGCTGATCGTCGAAATGGATACGCCGATGGATATTGAAGAAGGTGCGGCGGTCATCGTCGACATCAATCCAGTGCCGGATGCGCTGCGTTTCATGTCCGGCACCACCAATCACCGGATCAACCTGTCCAGCGGTGAAGTTATGATCGACGGCGATCTGAGCTTCACGGATGGCACCGAGGGCGCGCCAATGGTCGGCGGTACGGCCTATAGCAATTCCTTTGGCAGCCCGGACTCGACTGCGATGTATAACATCGACACTGACCGCGCCGCCTTGCTGCAACAGACCGCGCCAAATGACGGCGACAACGCGATGATCGGCGAACTGGGCGTCATGTTTGACGGGCCGATCGCCTTTGACATCGTGACGGATGCAGAGGGAATGAACACCGCGTGGCTGTCCGCAAACGGTGCGTTGCACATGATCTCGCTGGAAGATGGCTCGATCATGGACAGCTGGGAAATCGAAGGTTTGGATGTCACCTTGCGTGACCTGACCGTGATGACTGCCGCCGAGTGATTGCTTACGAGTAACTGGCCCGCTTTGGCCCTTAACATGCCGGGAACCCTGTTTCCGGCATGTTTTTATTTTGTGAAGGGGCAGTTTGCCTTGATCCGAGTTTGGCGCGTTTGCATGGTGGCCCCTGATACTTGGGGCCGCGCGCGTGCTTTCTACCTGCGCGTCAGCCTGCCGCCAGAACAGGCCCGTCCAGCAGGCGCATCAGATCACCGAAATGCCCGTCCGAGCGCGCGGGCTGTGTGGGGTCCGAGGTGATCGCCACTGCAAGGTCGCGCCCTTCATGGGCGGCGATGATCTGGCCGCCATAGCCGCGCGCCAACATGTAGCCGCTGGGCGACAGGAACCAGCCATAGCCATAGGACAGTCCCGACCAAGGTGAGCGCACGCGCGCTCTGGCCGAGGCTGTGATCCAGTCTTCGGAAATGATCTGCGCGCCGTCAAATTGTCCTTTGTTGCGCAGCAGCATCGCAATTTTCAGCATATCTGTCGGGCGCAGCGCCATTTCGTTGCCGCCCAGATAATAGCCTGCGGGGTCGCGGGTCCAAGGCGGGATTTCCATGCCGAGGGGGCGGCCCAAACGGTCGCGCGCCTGTTCCAGCAGGCTGAGTTGCGTTGCCTTCACCAGTGCCGCGCCAAGAATATGGGTGGTGCCGGTGGAATACAGCATCTGTGCGCCCGGATCGCTGACCATTGGCCGGGTCATTGCATCGGCCAGCCAGTCGCGGGAACTGACCCATCTGCCGTAATTGGACCCTGATGTGCGCTCCAGCCCCGCGCGCAGTGTGACAAGGTCTTCCATCGTGATCTCGGCCACGCCGGGTGTTGCGTTTTGCGGCACGATTGTGGGCGCGACCTGTCCAAGTGCCGCGCGGACCGAAGGCACCTCGCCCCTGTCAATCGCGGCGCCCAGCAGCAGGGCCACGACGCTTTTCGAGCAGGATTTGATATTGGCCAGACGGTCCAGACCGGGGCCGCGCGGGGCTTGGGCAAAGATCGTCTCGCCGCCGCGATTGATCTGCAAAGAATGCAGTTGCGGCAGGCTGTCGATTGCTGCCTGTAGATCGTCCGTATTCGCGCGGGCAACCCACGGCGCACAGAGTGCAGCAGATGAGGTGATGATAAAGGTGCGGCGTGTTGTCATGGAACATGTTTTAAGCGTCGGGCGCACGAGGTCCAGCCTGCGACGCATCTGACAGGGCGTAGAAACGCATTCGTGAAGTCATCAGAGGCTTGCAGCGCGCCGCTCCCGACATGCGGACCGGGTCTGTTTTAGCGCCGTGGCGGTCGGACTGCGCCAAAAAAACAACGCCTGCGTGAAAATCATAGCGCTAAAGGGGTGTTGGTTGGTGAAATAGCCTAGTAAGGTTTCAGTGAATTTTGGGATTCTGCCTGATGCTGCTGCGCCTTTTCTGCGTGGCTTGGGGGCGGTCCTGTCTAGACGATTTTGATATTTATTTGAGATATAAGGTAAATTCGGCCATGCATTCAGGCTATTCGCGCACCAGAATCGCTTTGTGCAACGGCTATGCCCTGAAACGACAGCTTGTGAGTGTGCTGGTTGGGGCCGCGCTGCTTGGGGCCTGTACCGCCCGCCCTGATCTGGACGAGATCCGCGCCAGTTTTGACGCGCCGCCCGATGTTCGCGCCGCGCGCGTGTCGCCCGATGTGGCGCGCAGCGCGTTTGGGCGGCAGGTGATGCAGGCTGTTGAAAGCCATCCGCAAATGGTGGCGTCCAGTGCGGGTGTGCGCGCCGCGCAGGCGCGCGCCGATGCCGAAGGGCGCGGGTTTTATCCGCGTATTTCACTGGGTGCGACCTTGGGTGCGATGGTGAACGGGGCGGTCAGCGGCAACAGCCTCAGTCCGGTGCTGCGGGTGATGCAACTGGTCTATGACGGGGGCGCATCAGCCAGCAGGCAGGTCGCCGCACAGGCCCGCGTGTTCGAGGAACGCGGTGGGCGACAGGAGGTGGCGGCCGCACTGGCGCTCGATTCTGTTGCCGCATGGTATGATCTGCGTGCCGCGCGCGAGCGGGCGCGCATTGCCGCCGAGAATGTGCGCGCGCATCAACTTGTGCTTAATCAGGTGCAAGAGCGCTCGGATGCGGGGGCAGGGTCGGGTTCCGACGTGTTGACTGCGCGCGCGCGTCTGGCAACAGCACGCGCCCGCGCCGCAGAGGCCGATGCACGGGTAGAGCGCGCAGAATCCGGCTTTGGCGCAAGTTTTGGCCAGCGCCCCGGCAGCGATTTGTCAGAACCGCCCGCCGCGCCAAAACTGCCGCGCAGCTCGGATGATGAGCTGATTATGACCAGCCCGCGCATTCTGGGCATGGAGGCGCGGATTACCGCAGCGCAGGCCGATCTTGCGGTGGCAAAATCACAACGCTTCCCTGAGGTGCGCATTGATGGCAGCGCGCAGCGTGGCGGCAGTCGCGCCGAGATGGATGTCGTCTATGACCCCGGTGCACCCGGCAGCCAGCAAGCGCGCATTCGCGCCGTTGAGGCGCAACTGGATGCGGTGCGCGCACAACGCGAAGGGCTGGCGCGCGAGATTGCCCGCGCGTTGGCCGACCTGCGTTCTGACCAGCGCGCAGGTGCTGCACGCGTCGCCGCCGCGCGAGAGGCAGTCACCGCCAACCGCGCCACCGTCGATGCGTCGCGTGAGGAGTTTTCGATTGGGCGGCGGTCGCTTCTGGGTCTGCTGGACGCGCAGCGCGACCTGTTCGAGGCGAGCGAAGTCCTGATCGCCGCTGAACGCGAGGTGGCGCTGTCGGGCTATGCCGCACTGGCCCTGACGGGCGACATTCTGGACGCATTCGCCATCACCCTGCCCAGCCCGACCGGCGATGAGGACGGCGCATGAACGAGGCGCGCAGACTTAACCTCGACACGTCAACGCCCAGCGGCGGGGACATCGATACGATGACCGCGCTCGAAGCGTGCATGCTGTATGCCGCCGCCAGTCTGGACCGCCCCATCACCTTGGCGGCCTTGCAAGCCGCGCAATCGGGCGCGCAAGGAAGTGTGACGCTGCGCGATGCGATAACCGCGGCCGAACGCGCGGGCATTCAGGCGGGGTTTGGCAAGCGCGCCCTCAAGGATTTCGACACCAGCCTGACCCCCGCCATTCTGATCCTCGACGAGGATCGCGCCGTTGTGCTGGAAGATGTGCTTGCGGACGGACGGGTTGCCATTTTTGACCCCGCTCTGGGGCAGGGTGTGGGTGTGATTTCCCGCGACAAGCTGGAGGGGGTCTATACCGGCTATGCCCTGCTGATGCGCGCCGAGCACCGCGAAGATATCGCGCTGAACGCGACGGGGCGGCAGGGGCATTGGTTCTGGTCAACGCTTGCGGAAAACCGCTGGGCCTATAGTCAGGTTCTTCTGGCGGCAGTGCTGGCAAATTTTCTCAGCCTGTCCACATCGCTGTTCATCATGGTGGTCTATGACCGCGTTTTGCCTAATGAAGCGATTGAATCGTTGATCGCGCTTACGGTGGGTGTGGGGATCGCGCTGGTTTTCGATTTCCTGATAAAATCCTTGCGCGCGGGCTTCATCGACCGGGCAGGGCAGCGGGCCGATATGGTCATGGGACGGCGCATTTTCGACCAGATTCTTGATTTGCAGATGCGGGCGCGCAAAGGCTCGACCGGGGCGCTGGCCAGCACCCTGCGCGAGTTCGAGACGCTGCGCGACTTCTTCACCTCGGCCACTTTGGTTGCCGTGGTGGACCTGCCATTTATCCTTTTGTTTATCGGGGTGATCTACCTCATTGGTGGCCCATTGGCGATTGTGCCCGCACTCGCGGTGCCGTTTGTGCTGATTATCGGCATTGCCGTGCAGCCCATCCTTGCGCGGCTGGCCGAGAAAAGCTTTGCCGATGGGCAATCCAAACAGGGGGTCTTGGTCGAAACCTTGTCGGGGCTTGAAACCATCAAGGCCGCAGGTGCGCAACGCCACATGCGCGCGCGCTGGGAAGATGCGATTGCGCGCCAGTCCGATCACGGATTGAAAAGCCGCGCTGTCACGCAGTTTGCCATCAATGCCACCGCTTTCGCGCAACAGGGCGCGCAGGTGATGATCGTGTTCTATGGTGTGTTCCTGATTACAGCCGGCGAGGTCAGCATGGGCGCACTGATCGCGGGCGTGATCCTGACAGGCCGTACATTGGCCCCGCTGGCGCAACTGGCGCAAACCCTGACGCGGTTCAATCAGGCGCGCACCTCTTACCGCAGTCTGGATGCGCTGATGAAGGCGGAAAGCGAGCGGCCAGAGGGCAAGGGCTGGATTTCGCGCCCCAAGCTGGATGGCGAGATCAAGTTTGACGGTGTCTCATTCGCCTATCCTGACCAGACTGTGGACGCGCTGCGCGATATATCCTTCACCATTAAACCGGGTGAGAAAGTTGCCATTCTGGGCCGGATCGGGTCGGGCAAAAGCACGGTCGCGCGCCTAATGCTGGGCCTGTACCAGCCACGCGAAGGGGCCGTGCTGGTGGACGGGGTCGATATCCGCCAGATTGATCCGGGCGATTTGCGCCGCAATATGGGGTCTGTCCTGCAAGATATCTGGCTGTTTTCGGGCACAGTGCGCGAAAATATCGCCATTGGCGCAATGCACGCGCGCGATCACGAGATTATCGAGGCCGCGCGCATCGCGGGCGTCGAGGAATTCGTGCGCCGTCACCCTTCGGGCTATGACATGATGCTGGCCGAGCGCGGCGAAGGGCTGTCGGGCGGACAGAAACAGGCGATCACGCTGGCACGCGCGCTTCTGGGGCGGCGTCCGATCATGCTGATGGATGAGCCAACCTCCAGCATGGATGTACAGAATGAAGCGGGTGTGATTGCGCGGCTGAAAACCGAAATGGCAGACCGCACATTGGTTATTGTCACCCACCGCACCAGCTTGCTGGAACTGGTGGACCGCGTGATCGTAATCGATCAGGGCCGTGTTGCGGCGGACGGGCCGAAATCCATTCTGGCGCGCGGTGGCGTGAAAGGGGGGAGTGATGGCACGCGGGCATGATCTGGACAGTCTGGCGCGCGAAATGCAGGGCCGCCAAAGCTGGCGCGGCAGCCTGCTTTTGGGCGTGATCCTGTTGTTCTTTCTGTCCGCCGGGGTCTGGGCCGCACGCACGGAAATTGACGATGTCACCCGCGCCGAAGGGCGCATCGTGCCCTCACGCGATTTGCAACTTATTCAGGCGACAGAGCCCGGTGTCTTGCAGGCCTTGCATGTGGTGGAGGGTGACATTGTCGAAGAAGGCCAGATTTTGATGGAGCTGGATGGCACGCAACTCTCGAGCCAGTTGGATCAGGAACAACAGCGCGCTTACGGCCTGATGGCCAGAATTGAACGGTTGCAGGCCGAGATTGACCGCGTTGATCTGGCCTTCGCGGATGTGCTGATCGCGCAGGCGCCTGCGGTCGTGCGGTCTGAAACGGCGCTGTACCATGCGCGACGCGAAGAATTGGCGTCCGAAATCACGATCATGGAACGCCAGCGCGGCCAGAGGCAGGAACAATTTGCTGAAGGGCAGGTCGATCTGGAAACCGCACGCGAAACGCTGGTCATCCTGTCCGAAGAGCGCGCCATGATGGAACCGCTTGTCCGGCGTCGGGTGGAACCGGAAACCACCTTGCTGGAAATGCGCCGCCGCGAATCCGAGTGGCGCGGGCGCGAAACCCGTGCGCGCGCCAGCATTGCGCGGCTGCAAGGGGGCTTGGATGAAATAGACGACCAGATCAGCGCGTTGCGCGCGCGCGGTCGTGCCGCTGCGTTGTCTGATCTGGCGCTGGCCACGGCGGATCTGGCCGCGCTGGAACCCAGCCTGCCTGCCTTGCGCGACCGTGCGGACCGTGCCGCCATCCGCGCGCCCATGCGCGGCGTGGTCAACCGCATTCACCGCTCGACCCTTGGCAGCCTTGCGCGCCCCGGCGAAGACCTGATCGAGATTGTGCCGCTGGACGACACGCTGCTGGTCGAAGCCTATGTGCGGCCTGCCGATATTGCCTTTGTCTATCCCGGCCAACCGGTCAAGGTGAAGGTCACGGCCTATGACTTCTCGCGCTATGGCAGCCTGAACGGCGAGATTACCCGCATTGGGGCCGATGCCGTCACGAGGTCCGAGCGCGACCCGGAGGAGTTTTTCGTCGTCCATGTCCGCACGGAGGACAGTTTTCTTGATCGTGATGGCGTGGTGGTTGAGGTGATGCCGGGTATGGTCACTGAAATCGACATGCTGTCGGGCCGCAAATCGGTGCTGGAATACCTGACCACACCAGTGGTGCGGGTGCGTGATCGTGCGTTTCGGGAATGACCTAGTGTAAACTGGGGGGCTGGCCTTTTGCCTGTGATGTTGTGCATATTGGGGTGGAATTGACACCAGACAGGACAAAACCCATGACCAATTCGATTGAACAGCGGCTTGCAGAGCTTGGCCTCAGCCTGCCAGATGCCCCGGCCCCTGCGGCCAATTACGTACCCTTCGTCCAGAGCGGGTCACTGGTCTTTATCTCGGGCCAGATCAGTTCCGGGCCGGACGGGTTGATCTGCGGCAAGCTGGGCGCAGATCTGGGCGTCGATGAGGGCGTCGGCGCGGCGCGGGCCTGTGGCCTTGCGCTGATTGCACAGTTGCGCACGGCTTGCGCGGGCGACCTGACGCGGTTGCGCCGTGTTGTGAAGTTGACAGGGTTTGTGAATTGCGCACCCGATTTCACGGATCAGCCCAAGGTGGTGAATGGCGCGTCAGATCTGATGGTCGCGGTATTCGGCGAAGCTGGCCGCCATGCCCGTGCGGCGGTTGGTGCACCGTCCTTGCCCTTGGGCGTCGCGGTCGAGATTGAGGGCATCTTCGAGATTGCCTGATCGGGGATGTGCTGCGGCGCCGGACCCCGGATTTGGGTCAGGTGCCGTAGCGCGCCATAAAGGTTTCAACCGCGCCGTTTGCAATACGCATCATCTCATCTTCTGAGAATTGGGTTTGCACCCCGCACAGAATCCGGTCGCATACGGTGCTTTGACACAGTTGAAAAAACTGATCCGCCGCCAGATCGATATCGTCAATCTGCAACTGACCGCGCGCCTGAGCGCAACGCAGATAATCCCCAAGCCGCGCGCGCCCCAGTTCCGGCCCGCTTTCATAAAAGGCCTGCCCGATTTCAGGAAAACGGGGCGTTTCGGCCACACAAATGCGATACATCGCAATCGCAAAATCGGATGTCAGATAGGCCAGAAACCGGCGCGCAGCTTCGCGCAGCGCGATTTCGGGCGGTTTTGTGCCGGATAATTCAATCGCGGAATCCGCAAGGCGTAGAATTTCTGTGCGGTAAACTTCGGTGAAAAGCAGGCGTTTTTCGGGGAAATAGGCGTAAAGCGTGGCTTTTGATACAGCGGCCACGCGCGCGATTTCATCCACACTGGCGCGTTCATAGCCCATCGCCACAAAGACTGTCCGCGCACCTTCGAGAACCTGCTCGTATTTGCGACCTTGTCGGATGGCGGTGGCTGGTGCGTTCATGGCTCCCCCTTTTCAATTCACGATATAGCCTTGCGCACCGAAGGAAAAGCCGCCCTCTATGGTGCGGCGCAGAATCGCATGTTAACACGTTCAGAACATGATCGAGATATTCCTTAAAACGCTTCCTTTCTTCGGGTTGATCGGTCTGGGCTTCGGCGCAGGCAGAACGGGATTTTTCCCGCCCGAGGCAACAGCCTATCTGACCAAATTCGTGTTCTATTTCGCCCTGTCTGCGATGTTGTTCGGCTTTGCCGCCAATCTGAGCATGGCCGATCTGCTGAACCCGCGCGCGGCGGCGGCCTATTTGTGGGCCTGCGCTTCGCTGTATGTGCTGGTCATGGCGATTGCCTTTTTGCGACGCGCGCGGCTGGAAGAAGCCCTGATTGAGGCGCATTGCTCGGTCATCGGCAATACCGGATTTCTGGGCGTGCCGCTGCTGGTGGTGCTGCTGGGGCCGGACTCGGTGCCGATGGTTCTCCTGATCCTCACCATTGACCTGATCGTGTTTTCATCGCTGTTTACCATCATCATAACGCTGTCACGCGACGGGCGGGTGGACAGCGCTTTGCCGCGCAAATTGCTGGTCGCGGTGGCGAAAAACCCGATGGTGATGGCAATGGTGTTGGGGCTGGCATGGGCGGCGACAGGCTTTGCCATGCCNGGCATTGCCAATGATTTTCTGACCCTGCTGGGGGCTGCGGCCACGCCTTGCGCGCTGTTTGCGATCGGTGCCTCACTCGCCGATAAAAAGGTCGAGCGGTTGGCCATCGTCAGTTGGCTGTCCTTTGGCAAACTGGTGCTGCACCCGTTGCTGACCGCCTTCGCGGCCCTTGTGCTGTTCGGGGTTGATCCGCAATCGGCGGGTGTGCTGATCGCCGCTGCTGCCCTGCCTGTCGCAGGCAATGTCTTTATTCTGGCGCAGCATTACAATGCCGGGCCTGCGCGGGTCTCGGCCACGATCCTTGTCTCGACGCTGGTCAGCATTGCAACTGTGCCGGTTGTGATTGCATGGGTCACCGGCTTCTGACAGGTTTGCACAAAATCCAAGGGGAATGATGATGGAAACTCTTTCGGAAAACGCCTGTTTCGGCGGTGTTCAGGGCGTGTATCGGCATGCTGCAATCACTACAGGCTGTGACATGACCTTCGGGCTGTTCTTGCCAGCCGAGGCGCGGCTGCATCCGGTGCCGTTGCTGTGGTACCTCTCTGGTCTGACCTGCACGCATGAAAACGCCATGACCAAGGCGCATATGCAGGAACATGCGGCCAAGCACGGGCTGGCTGTGGTGTTCCCCGACACCTCGCCGCGCGGCGAAGGCGTGGCGGATGATGCCGCCTTCGATCTGGGGCAGGGTGCGGGCTTTTATGTCAATGCCACACAAGAGCCTTGGGCCGAGCATTACCAGATGTGGGACTATATCTGCGAAGAATTGCCCCGCGTGCTGATGGCCAATTTCGCATTGGAAGAGGACCGTCAGGCCATTACCGGCCATTCGATGGGCGGACATGGCGCGCTGACACTGGCGATGCGCTTGCCAGAGCGCTTTGCCTCTGTCTCGGCCTTTTCCCCCATTGCCAACCCCACCGCCAGCGATTGGGGCCGCAAGCAGTTCAGCGCCTATCTGGGCACGGATGAAAGCCTCTGGGCCGCGCATGATGCCACGCTTTTGATGCGCGAGACGGGCTTGCGTAGTGAATTGCTGATAGATCAGGGCAGCAAGGACCAGTTTCTGGACCTGCTGCGCCCCGAAGCACTGGCCGAAGCGATGGCTGCGCGCCGCCAACCGGGCGTGTTCCGTATGCAGGCGGGCTATGATCACAGCTATTTCTTTATCGCCAGCTTCATGGCCGATCATGTCGCCTTTCATGCGCAGGCCCTGTCGCAATGAGCTTGCCCATCATCACTGGCGATATTGACGCGCAATTGGACTGGCGCGGGCTGCTTGCCGCCTTTCAGGAGGGGCATACCCGCCCCCCTGCGGAACTGGATGACACTTTTCTTTATCGCGGGGATGACACGCTGTTGTCGCGCGCGGCATGGATTGATGGCATGGGCGCGCTGGTCAAGACCGCAACTATCTTTCCGGGCAATGCCGACAAGGGGTTGGCGGCGGTGAATGGCGGTGTGTCGCTCTATTCCGATACCAGCGGCACGCTGGAGGCGTTGCTGGATTTCCACCTTGTCACGAAGTGGAAAACCGCAGGCGACAGCTTGTTTGCCGCCAGTCTGCTGGCGCGGTCCGACAGCCGCAAGATCACGCTGGTGGGGTCTGGTACCGTCGCGCGCAACATGGTGGATGCCTACCGCGCCCTGTTTCCTGATGCGCGGTTCACAGTCTGGAGCCGCCGGTTTGAAAGTGCCGCGCAGTTCGCCCGCGATCTGCACGGCGTGCAGCCCGAGGGCGACTTGCAGCGCGCAGTTGAAAGCGCGGATATCATTTGCACTGCCACCATGAGCCAGGAGCCGTTAATACAGGGCGACTGGCTGCAACCGGGCCAGCACCTGGACCTGATCGGCGCATTCCGCCCCGACATGCGCGAGGTGGATGACGTGGCCTTGCAACGTGCCGCGCTGTTTGTGGACAACCGCAGAACCGTGCTGGACCATATCGGCGAGATGAAAGACCCGCTTGCGCGCGGCATCATCACCCGCGAAGACATCCGCGCCGATTTCTATGACATCGCCGCAGGTGGCTTTACCCGCCCTGACGCGGATGCGATCACGATCTGCAAGAATGGTGGCGGCGCGCATCTGGACCTGATGACCGCGCGGTATGTTTTCGGGGTCTGGAAGGGATTGCAGGGGTAGGCTTGACGCGAGTAAGCGCGGAATCAAGGGCGTCAGCCCGCCGCGCATCGCCGGGCCGTCCCCCGGCACGGCGATTTGGCTGCCACAAGCGCAAAGCTCTGATTTCACGCGAATCTGGCCAGCATAAAGCGCCGAAGCTCGAAGGAGTATCGCCGCACCATGGCCCGACGCTGCGCGGCTTTTCCATCGCTCACCCGCGCAAAGGTCAAAAACTGCCCAAAACCGTTCCCAGCACAATCAGCACCACCAGTGCTGCAAGCGGGATGATGACCGCGACCACGGCAATATCCTTGTAGGCTTGTTGATGGGTCAACCCGCAGATCGTCAGCAGCGTGATGACCGCGCCGTTATGGGGCAGCGCGTCCAGCCCGCCGGTGGCCACGGCGGTCACACGGTGCAGCAATTCGGGCGCGATTCCTGCTGCCTGCCCCATTTCCAGATAGGTTTCACCCAAGGTCGACAGCGCAATCGACATGCCCCCCGATGCAGAACCGGTCATTCCTGCCAGCAGCGTAGTGCCAATCGCAAGCGAGATCAGGGGGTTGTCGCCCCCAACTGTCACCACCCAATCGCGGATCAGCGCAAAGGCCGAGAGCGAGGCAATCACCGCCCCGAACCCCACCAAGGAGGCCGTATTGAAAATCGGCTTGAGCGCGTCCTTTGCGCCTGCATCCAGCGTCTCTGACAGGCCTTTGGCCAGCCGTGCCCAGTTCAGCGCCACCAGCACCAGCGATGAGAGTGTGAGCGCGGCAATGATCGACCACACCCCCCGCAGTGCACCGACATCGGTTTCGCCGAATTCGGGCTGCGACAGATAGCTTGTGTCCATCGATGGGATCAGCACAAAGGTGAAGGCCAGATTAAGCACCAGCACCAGAACCAGTGGCGCGCCTGCGATCATCAGCGTCGGCGCGCTGCCGGTGTCGCGTGCCTGCGCGGGGGTGTCATCATCGCCATACCCCGGCCCAAGCGCACGCGCGCGGTATTCCAGCCAACCCCAGCCAAGGCCCAGCATCAATGCGCCTGTGATCAGCCCAAGCCCCGGTGCGGCAAAAGGTGTGGTGCCGAAATAAGGCATGGGTATCGCGTTCTGGATTGCGGGCGTTCCAGGCAGGGCGGTCATGGTAAAGGTAAAGGCCCCCAGCGCAATTGTTGCGGGAATCAGTACCTTGGGGAGTTCCGCCTCTCGGAACAGGGCCGAGGCGATGGGCCAGACTGCAAAGGCCACCACAAACAGCGAAACGCCGCCATAGGTCATGACCGCGCAAGACAGGATTACCGCCAGAACGGCGCGCGATGGTCCCAGCCTGCGGATGATGCCATCCGCCAGCACGCGGGCAGAGCCTGACACCTCCATCAGTTTGCCAAAGACAGCGCCCAGCAGGAAGAGCGGGAAATACTGGATGATGAATCCGCCCGTCGCCTCCATGAAAATCTGTGTGTAACTGGCCAAAAGCGGGCCACCTTCGCTTGCCAGCACGGCCAGAACCGCCAGCGCAGGCGTCAGCAACAACAAACTCACGCCCCGATAAGCCAGATAGATCAGCGCGCCAAGGGCCGCTATGATAACAAATATTCCCGACATGGCGCCCCTCATGCTGCGTTGCAGCAATGGTATCGTAGTTTGATGCGCCCCTCAATCGAAACAACATCACGAGGGGCGGGCCTTGCGCGTCGTCTCAACTTGGCTCAGACAGGNCCAGCGAACAGGTCGCTTTGGTAGGGCAGAAAAAAGGGTGCATTATGATCGCTGTGCAGGGCTATGAGGGGCAGAATGTCGCTGTTCTGGGTCTGGGCCGTTCGGGGCTTGCGACATGCGCTGCTCTGCGTGCTGGCGGGGCCATACCACTGGCATGGGACGAAAGCCCCGAAGCGCGCAGCAAGGCCGAAGCCGCTGGCATTGCGCTGCATGATCTGGGGCGCGTGGACTGGTCAAGTGTGGCGGTACTGATTACCAGCCCCGGCATTCCACATCTCTACCCGGTGCCCAACCGCATCATTGCAGCCGCCTATGTCGCAGGCGTGCCGGTCGACAATGACATCGGTTTGTTTTTCCGCAGCTTCGCCACACTCGAGTCGATAGAATTCGAGCAGCCGCCAAAGGTCGTCGCAGTCACCGGATCGAACGGGAAATCGACGACGACGGCGCTTATCCATCATATCCTGACCGAATGCGGACGGCCTGCGCAGATGGCGGGTAATATCGGTACAGGGGTCTTGTCCATCGACCCGCCGGAGAATGGCGAAGTCGTGGTGTTGGAGCTGTCCAGCTACCAGCTGGACCTTGCCCGCGCCCTGACGCCCGATATCGCCGTGTTCACCAACCTGTCGCCCGATCATCTGGACCGCCACAATGGCATGGGCGGTTATTTCGCCGCCAAACGCCGCCTCTTTGCCGAAGGGGGGCCGGACCGCGCTGTGATCGGGGTGGATGAAGTCGAGGGGCAGTATCTGGCCGGACAATTGGCGCTGGCGCCGGAAGATGCGCGCGTGATCCGTATATCATCGGGACAAAAGCTGGCCGGGCCGGGCTGGAATGTCTTTGCGCGCAAGGGGTTCTTGTCGGAATACCGGCGCGGCAAGCAGATGGCCTCTATTGATCTACGCACCATTCCCGGCCTGCCGGGGGCGCATAACCACCAGAATGCCTGCGCCGCTTATGCCGTTGCGCGCAGCCTTGGCATTGCGCCGCGCATGATCGAAGACGCGTTCACCACCTTCAAGGGCCTGCCGCATCGCAGCCAGTTGATCGCCGAGGCGGGCGGGGTGCGCTATGTCAACGATTCCAAGGCCACCAATGTCGAAAGCGCGGCGCAAGCCCTGCAAGCCTTTGACAAGATCCGCTGGATCGCGGGCGGATTGGGCAAGGAGGGGGGGATTTCCGCCCTCGCGCCCCATCTGGACCGCGTGCGCAAGGCCTATCTGATCGGCCATTCCGCGCGGGATTTTGCCTTGCAGCTTGGCAGCACCGCGCATGAAATCTGCGAAACGATGGAACAGGCCGTCGCCCGCGCCATGGCCGAGGCAGAGCCGGGCGATGTGGTACTGCTGGCCCCTGCGGCAGCAAGTTTCGACCAATACCCCGATTTCGAGAAGCGCGGCGAGGCGTTCATGGCCGCTGTGCATGCGGGGCTTGCAGATGAGTGATGACACCCCCCGCGGCTTTGCCTTTGCAGGCGCGGCCTTCCTGATCTGGGGCGGATTGCCGTTCTATTTCAAAGCATTGGAGCATGTGCCCACAGTTGAGGTGATCGCGCACCGTGTCATCTGGGCGGTGCCGGTGGCGTTGGCGCTGCTGATCTGGCTGGGGCGCACGGCGGATTTGCGCGCCGCCTTTCGCAACCCGCGCATGTTGAGCATGGCCTGCGTCACGGCAGCGCTGATTTCTGTCAACTGGGGCACTTATGTCTGGCTGATCCAGTCGGGCCAAGCGATGGAAGCCGCACTTGGCTATTACATCAACCCGATTTTCAGCGTCTTTCTGGGTGCAACGCTGCTGGGCGAGAAATTGTCGCTGCGCCAATGGGGCGCTGTGGCGCTTGCCGCATCAGCCGTTGTGGTGCTGACCGTCGAGGCAGGCAGCCTGCCACTGGGCGCACTTCTGATCGTGTTCAGTTGGGGCAGCTACGCGTTTTTCAAGCGCGCTTTGCCCATCGGCCCCAATCAGGGCTTTGCGCTTGAGGCATTGATCCTGATGCCGGTCGCGCTGGCCTATCTGGCATGGGCGCAGACGCAAGGTGTGCTTTATGTCGCTGAGGCGAGCGCGCTGGACTGGGCGCTTTTGCTGGGCTGCGGGGTGATAACAGCAGTGCCCCTGATCCTCTATGCCAATGGTGCCAAGGGGCTAAGCCTGTCCACGATAGCCATCTCCAGCTATTCTATCCCGACCATGATTTTCCTGATCTCGGTCTTTATTTTCCGCGAACCGTTCGAGGGCGGGCGCGTGGTTGCCTTTCCGATGATCTGGGCGGCGATGGCGCTTTATATCTGGGAAGTGTTGCGCAAACGGCGCGCAGCACTGGCCGCAAAGACCTTGCCGCAGCACGGGGCGGGCTAGGGTTCGCCACCTGACACAAGATACCCGATGACAGCTTCGAGGGCGTTGCAGACGGTTGATGATTGCACCAAGCCGCGCATCGCCGTGCCCGTGGACGGCCCGGCGATGCGCGGCGGCCTGCGGCCGCTGTTTCGCACGGGCGAGACCACTCGAACGGCGGATTGGTCAGGCACAACCGGCCTTTCAGCCTCACCGCTCAGGCGCAAGCGGCGACAAATGCGAAGCGGGAACCGATTCCCAGATGGCGAAATTCATATGAGCATTATATGAGGCAATATGTTTATGTTTGACTGGAAGATCATCCTTGCGGCAGTGCTGAGCGCGCTGATCGTGCTGTCATGGCTGATGATCACCCGCGCGCCCGTCTATTTGCCGCGACTGGATGCAAATGCCCCACCCCCGCCAGAGGGGCCGGTCTATGTGTTTGGTTTTGCAACCCTNACCAACCCCGTGGTGCGTTTTGTAGTGCTGGGTCGCCATGTTCCGGCGGAACCTGCGGCGCTGCGCGGCTGGCAACGCCACCGCCGCGATTTGCGCGATGCACCCGATATTGTGCTGCATGGTGTGCGCTTTCGCGTCACCCCGGCAGAGATGATCCGCCTTGACCGATACGAGCGCACAGGGCGAAGATACCGGCGTGACCTTATGGAACTGGAAGATGGCAGCTTTGCTTGGGTCTACCGCCTGATGGGCGAGGCCGGGCTGGAGGCAGTGATGGACTGACACGCAGTGGCAGGGATGCGACCCAATGATTCATGATGATATTCCAACAGATACCTTTTTCACTTTGCCAGATCATGCAGACCAGTCCAGTGCCCTGCGCAGGACCGGGATCGAGATTGAATTTGCAGGCCTCTCTGTGGCCGAGGCCGCGCAAGTTGTGCAGCACCTTTGGGGGGGCATCATCGAGCCTGTTGACGACCGTGATTTGAATGTCAAAGCCGGGCAATTCGGGGACGTGAAGGTCGAGCTGGACATATCGCTGCAAAAGAAATGGGCCGAGGATCTGGCCGCGCAGGCGCTGGGTGGCCTGGTCCCGGTCGAGATCGTGACCGCGCCCTTGGCGCAAGGGGATCTGCCACAGGCTGACCGGTTGGTGGGCGCGTTGCGCAAGGCCGGGGCGCTGGGCACGCGCGCGCGGCTGGCCTATGGCTTTGGGCTGCATCTGAACCCCGAACTGCCCGGCCCGGATGGCGTGGGACTGGTCGCGGTGGCGCGTGCCTATGCGCTGCTAGAGCCGTGGCTGCGCCAGTCCGACCCGATCGACCCGGCCCGCCGCGTTTTGCCCTTCGTGGACCCGTGGCCCTTGGACCTGACCGACGCGCTGGCGCAGACCGCCCGCTGGACGGTCGCGCAATTTGCCCGCACCTATACGGCACACGCGCCGTCGCGCCATTACGGGCTGGACCTGTTGCCTGCCTTGCAGCACCTTCACGCCGAGGCGCTTGCGGCCGTACCTGTGGCGCATCTGAAAGGCGCGCGCCCGACCTTTCACTATCGCTTGCCCGAAGCGCGGCTGGACGAGCCGGGCTGGAGCATCGCCTATGAATGGAACCGCTGGTGCCTGATCGAGGCGGTGGCGATCAACTCCGCCGTGCTGGAAGACCTTGCGCAGCGCTGGCAGGACCACCGCACAGCCCTCGTACCACGCGGGCGCGATTGGGCCGCACAGGTCGAAACCGTATTGGCAGCGGCCAATTTATGACCGCACTTGGGCGCTTGCACTGGCCAGCGGCGCTGAAACCGGCTAGGTATCGGACAGATAACAGTCTGATTGCAGCGAGGATATTTTGGACACCAGTTTCGCGTCAGTCTTTTATGAAATAGCACTTCTGGTGCTGCTGGCCGCAGGTGTTGGCTTTATCGGCTTGTTGCTGCGCCAACCGCTTGTGGTGGCCTTCATCGCCGTGGGCGTGCTGGCAGGGCCGGATGCGCTGGGGCTGGTGTCGTCGACCGAGTTTATCGAAACCCTCAGCCAGATCTCAATCGCAGTGCTGCTGTTTCTGGTCGGGCTGAAGCTGGATGTCAGCTTGGTGCGCAATCTGGGCAAGGTGGCGGTGGCCACGGGACTGGGGCAGGTTACTTTCACGGCGTTTTTCGGCTTTCTGATCTGTCTTGCCCTTGGCCTTGATCCGGTCACATCGCTGTATATCGCCATAGCGCTGACGTTTTCATCGACGATTATCATCGTCAAGCTGTTGTCCGACAAACAGGAAATTGGCGCGCTGCATGGCAAGATCGCGCTGGGCTTTCTGATTGTGCAGGATATTTTCGTCGTACTGGCCATGGTCACGCTGTCGGCTATCGGGGTAGGTATGGGCGAAGATGCGGGCGGGCTGTGGGATGTCGCGCAGGTCTTTATTGGCGGCGCGGTCATGGTCGGCGCGGTGGTCGTGTTCATCCGCTATGTCGCAAACCCGCTGCTGGCACAGATCGCGCGCTCACCTGAATTGATGGTGATTTTTGCTGTGGGTTGGGCGGCCAGCCTTGCGGCATTGGGCGATGCGCTGGGCTTTGGCAAGGAATTGGGCGGGCTGCTGGCTGGTGTGTCGCTGGCCTCGACCGAATACCGCGAAGCGATTTCGTCGCGCCTTGCGTCCTTGCGCGATTTTCTGTTGTTGTTTTTCTTCATCAATCTGGGCGCATCGCTGCAACTCTCGACTCTGGGCGACCAGATCGGCCCCGCAATCGTGCTGTCGCTGTTCGTGCTGATCGGCAACCCGCTGATCGTGTTGGCGATCATGGGCTATATGGGCTACCGCAAGCGCACCGGCTTTCTGGCCGGTCTGACAGTGGCGCAGATATCCGAATTCTCGCTGATCTTCATGGCGATGGGCATCACCATCGGCCATATTGGCGGCGAGGCGATGGGGCTGGTCACGCTTGTGGGTCTCGTGACGATTGCGCTGTCGGTCTATATGATCACATGGTCGCACAAGCTGTTCGCGATCTGCGAGCCTTTTCTTGGACTGTTCGAGCGCAAGCGTCCCCACCGCGAACAGGACGACACCCAAAGCGTGGATGATGCGCGCAATGTGGATTTCGTGATCTTTGGGCTGGGCCGCTATGGCTGCCGGATCGGCAGCAAGCTGCATGACAAGGGCTACCGCGTGCTGGGCATAGACTTCGACCCCGAAGCGCTGGCGAACTGGCGGCGCATGGGGCTGGAGGCCAGCTATGGCGATGCGACCGACCCCGAATTTGTGGTGCATCTGGACCTGACAGGGGTGCAGGCGGTTGTCTCCGCTGTGCCGCGCGACCGTGGCGCCCTGACCGAGGCCGACCCCCAGCTTGCGCTGCTGCACGGCCTGAAATCGGCCAAATACAAGGGCAAGGTGTTCTTGTCCGTCCAGCAAGTGGCCGAGGCAGAGGACCTTATCGGCAAGGGGGCGAGTGTCGTGCTCAAGCCCTTCGACGATGCCGCGGATTACGCCGTGCGCCAGTTGACCGAGCAGGCAGAGAGTTAGGGCTGGGCGTCTGACACTGGTGTCGGATGTGGGGCGCGTTCATCTTCACTGGTCAATCCGCGTGGTTTTGGCTTGGACGCAGGGGCGATAGGTGGAAGTGAGCCCTTTGCGGAAGTTGAGGTTATGCACCAAGCCGCGCAACGTCGTGCCCGTGGGCGGCCCGGCGATGCGCGGCGGGCTGACGCCCTTGACTCCGCGCGGGGGCGAACGACCGAAAGGTCCCGCATTTCTGCCCTTCGCCCCAAACCCGGACAAGCGTCGCGCTGATTCCGCCTTGCTCCTGTCGCGCAGGAGGCCTAAGCCATGTGCTATGCGAATTCTGTTTCTCGGCGATGTTATGGGGCGGGCAGGGCGTGCGGCAGTGGCTGCATACCTGCCTTTGTTGCGCGCTGCATGGCGGCTGGAATTTGTCGTGATTAATGGCGAGAATGCCACCGGCGGCATGGGCCTGTCGCCAGATCACGCCAAATCCTTGCTCGAGGCGGGGGCCGATTGCATCACTCTGGGCGATCATGCCTTTGACCAGCGCACCATGCGCGAGTTTATCGCCACCGAGCCGCGCATTCTGCGGCCCCTGAATTTCGCCAAATCTGGCGCACCGGGCGTCGGTGCGCGGGTTTTTGATGCCCCCGGCGGGCGGCGGGTGCTGGTGGCGCAGGTTTTGGGGCAGGTGTTTATGAAACAGCCCTATTCCGATCCGTTCTCGGCCATTGACCCGATCCTGCGCGCCCATCCGCGCGGCGGTATGGTGCAGGCGGCGATTGTCGATATCCATTGCGAAGCCACATCCGAGAAATACGCCATGGGCCATTGGTGCGACGGGCGCGCCAGTCTTGTGGTGGGCACGCATACGCATATCCCCACGGCGGATGCGCAGATCCTTGGCGGTGGCACAGGGTTTCAGGCCGATGCAGGCATGTGCGGCGATTACGACAGCATCATCGGGATGCACAAGGATGAACCTATGCGCCGTTTCATCACCGGTATGCCGCGCGCCCGGTTTGAACCCGCCTTGGGGGCGGCGACAGTATCGGGTACCTATATCGAGACAGATGACCGCACCGGACAGGCCACCCGTATTGAAATGGTGCGCCTTGGCGGGCGGCTGCCGCAGGCCGGCCCTGCGCCAGTGGACTTGCCCGTGAC
>SL_7KL_010_BRINEDRAFT_10000063_pt1 | contig 42925 bp, 35 predicted proteins | sample SodLak_010_BRINE_FD_10663 | JGI IMG/M metagenome (IMG submission 10663)
CTTCGTTCCAAAAATGTAAGGGCGGAAAGCCGGGGCAATCAGATCTGGATCAATGTCTTCGCGCCAATCCGGTGTGTTTCTATCTGAATAGTTGATTTGACAGTGTGAATTTGAATTATGCAATGTAAATATTTTTTCATTGTTTATGGTAAATGCAATATCTACAAAAGAGTCTTTTAAATCATCGTCCCACTTACCGTTCTGCTCTAAAGAACATTCTACTATTTTCCCTTCTTGAGATAGAATTGTTGATAAAGCTGTTAGAAGGGCGTTAAGGTCGGGCTTTTCCATGGACAGTTGACAGCTGATGCTTTCGTCCTGGGTGCCCATAAGGTGATCAATCACGCGGATAAAGTTAACGACCCCAGGGTGCAACTCATAGAGACGGGTTTTCCCTTCTTTTTGGTATTGTTTTTCTTTGATGTTCTGTGGTTTGCAGTAGTTGACCTTTGGGATTTCCGCAACCGCTGTGCCCCATCGATTATGAGCCTTTTGGGAAAATTGCTTTTGAATGGTATCAAACTCTTTATAAAAGCTTTGTAAAAAGCTTTTCTCTTTGAGGGGGGACGTATCAAACCCCTCTTCACCATTGACATAGAAAAGGACATTCAAGACATTTCTCAAAGCCGTTTCGACGCAATCACCAAAACTGGCTCCGGCTAAGGAGGTCTTTGTTTTGGGATTAAAATTAGCCGATTGAAAATTTAAAAGTTTTGGCCATTCACTTTCATACATTTCAAACCCTTGGCTTAAAAGAGAGCAGATCTCATCCGCTTCAGAATAGGTTTCACGGGACTCTTCCCGTTTGTTCTGGAGTTTTAATTTTAGGGTATCATAATCCTTAGATGTATATGTATTCTGGAGGTCTGAAGGCGTAAGACCGCAATCGTTCGATAGAAAGGCGTGGTAAAAGTCGATGATGTCCTGACCTGAAGAGGCGCGATACCAAAAAAATGCAGCAACAGATCGTTCAATGATCTGTGGTGGATACATGGTATCCTTGTGATTATTTTTTAAAGCCTGCATCAGACTTTGGGCAAAAGACAGGGATTTGTATTCTTTCTATTTTTTTAAAAAATGCAAGGACTCGGGTGCATCTTGATTCCCTGATTCAATGTTTGATTTTTCAGTCTCTTGTTCTTGTATATATATTTGATATTTTTTAATTTTGTCTTCCAGGTTGGTTACCTGAGTTTCGAGGTTGGATTTTTCACGTTTTCGCTTTTTCGATGTGAAATGCCCGCTTTCTATCTTTTTCGTTAGCTCCATAAGCTTCTGAGACGTGCGCTCAAGTTTTCCCCGAGTTTGATTTTCTGTTTTTCTGAGGCCCTTAAGCTTGAGCTCTAAGGGCTTTAACTTTTTGTGACGTTCTTCTGCCTCAAGATACACTTCAAATTCGTTGTTACCTGTAGGAAATTTTTGAAAAATAGGTAATTTGTTTTCTATTTGTTTTAATAATTTGGATATACAGTGGGGGTCGTTAGGGTCTATATCTACTACTTCATAGTCTATTGACTCTTTTAAATATTGAGCAAGGTGGAGTTTGAAATCAACTTCATTAAATTTTCTGATGTGATCATTGGGTTTTTTCTGCCAGTCTGCGTCCGGCACCAAAAGGGAAAACACTTTCTTTTCAAAATCCCGCTGATCCTTTTCGGTCTTGGGGCTGTGTTTGAAGTCGATAATGGCTTTTAACATATGGCCTATAGCGTCTGCCTTCAAAGAGCTTAAGGGGTCCGATACAGCTTGGTTGGCAACCAGAAAAACCAGATTCGGCGAGGGGAAAAGGCACCTGATCACTGATTCGACGTGATCCTGGGCAAACGTATACATAGCAATTCCTGACTGAAGACTTTGCGTGTGGGTCGGGTATTCTGGGTCCCATGTGTTTTGCACCCCGAAAAAACGTAAATTTTCAACCATGAGTCGTTCGGTAAATCGGTGGGAGGGAAGCAAATAATTAAAATTTTGAGGAAGATGGCTTTTTATTTTCGCATCAACCCCCTGATAAAATTCGTAGTTGGATGCCGACAGCGATAGCACGGAAAAACAAAGATAGATTAAAAACATTTCCAACCTGACGATTAATACATGAAAAAAATTATATTATTGTGTTGTTATTGTCAATAAGCATAGAAAACTGTGCGTTTTACCTGTAATGGAAACACCTGCGCGATCTTAAGGTCCTTAATCCTCTAGGAATTTTCCAGCATCTAAGGCTGCCATACATCCCTGACCGGCAGCGGTTATTGCCTGGCGATACACCTTGTCCTGGACATCGCCTGCGGCAAAGACGCCCTCTACAGACGTGCGGGTCGTCCCAGGAGGGCAAAGAATATAGCCCTCGTCATCCAAATCAAGCTTTCCGCGGAAAAGATCGGTTTGAGGTTTATGGCCAATGGCGATAAAGATACCATCGATGTCCCGTTCGTACGTTTCTTGCGTCTCAACATTTTTCAATTCCATGCCCGTCACATCTTTGTGGGGTTGATCTTTGCCCAAAACGTTCTCAAGCGTATGATTCCATAAACATTCAATTTTTTCATTTTTGAAAAGCCGATCCTGAAGAATTTTTTCAGCGCGTAACTGGTCACGACGATGAATCAATGTGACTTTTTTCGCATGTTTTGTAAGATAAAGCGCTTCCTCAACCGCCGTATTTCCACCCCCAACGACGGCGACATTTTTTCCTTTGTAAAAAATGCCATCGCAGGTTGCACAGCCTGACACACCAAACCCCAGAAACTTTTGTTCACTTTCCAGACCGAGCCACTTGGCTTGGGCCCCGGTTGCAATAATCAGGCTTTCGGCATGATAGGTATCCCCGCTTTGGCCTGAACACACAAAAGGACGCTTTGACAAATCAACGGCTTCGATATAATCATAAACTTGTTGGGTACCCACATTTTCTGCGTGTTGGCGCATTTGTTCCATTAGCCAAGGCCCCTGGATAACCTTTGGAAACCCTGGGTAATTTTCCACATCTGTGGTAATCATTAACTGACCCCCGGGTTCATTCCCCATAATTTGCAAAGGGGATAAATTGGCCCGTGACGCATAAATCGCCGCGGTGTCGCCGGCAGCTCCGGAACCGATAATAAGGAGTTTCGTGTGATATTCGGTCATTTTTTGCAATCGTGTATTGAATTTTTTATGAGTTCATTCATTATAAGTAACAAAAAAGATAATCCATTACCAGGATATGTGGTTATGAAATTTTTTATTTTTTGCTTAAGTGTNGTTTTTTTTACTGCTGGNTGTGGAAAACGTGGACCTCTTTCGCCGCCCAATAACACTCAGTTTCCTGGTCAATACCCTGCCCCCACTATGCCTGAAAAAAAAACAGAGTCGTAAAAGGAGTTTCGAATCGTGTCGAATAAATTACATCAAAGTGCCCTTGACTATCACAAAAATGGAAAACCTGGAAAATTTGAAATTAAGCCTACAAAACCTTTAGCCAACCAACGGGATCTTGCCTTGGCCTATTCCCCGGGTGTTGCGGTTCCTTGTTTAGAAATTGCAAAAGATCCAAGCTGTGCCAGCGACTATACAACCCGGTCGAATCTTGTGGCTGTGATCACAAACGGTACTGCCGTTCTCGGCCTTGGGGACATTGGTCCCCTAGCGGCCAAACCCGTCATGGAGGGCAAGGCTGTCTTGTTCAAAAAATTTGCCGGAATTGATGGCATCGACCTTGAGATCAATGAAAAAGATCCGGATAAGTTGGTCGATATTATTGCAAGCCTTGAGCCGACTTTTGGTGCGATTAACCTGGAAGATATCAAGGCCCCGGAATGCTTTATTGTCGAGAAGAAACTAAAGGAACGGGTGAATATTCCTATATTTCATGATGATCAACATGGAACAGCGATTATTGTGGGGGCCACGGTGCTCAATGGTCTTAAACTTGTGGGAAAAGCAATTGAAGACGTAAAATTGGTATGTTCCGGTGCAGGGGCTGCGGCCATGGCCTGTGTCGACTTACTGGTATCCATGGGATTAAAAAGTGAAAATGTTTTGATGGTGGATGCCACCGGGGTTATTTATAAAGGCCGTGAAAAGGTGGCAGGAACACATAAGGAAGTTTATGCGGCCCCGGATGCGTCCTATAAAACCTTGGAGGAGGCCATGGAAGGAGCCGATATTTTCCTTGGCCTGTCCATCGGCGGAGCCTTAAAAGGCCCTATGATCAAGAAAATGGCAGATCAACCTTTGATTCTTGCGTTAGCCAACCCAAATCCGGAAATTGATCCTGACCTGGCAAAAAGCGTGCGACCCGATGCCATTATCGCCACGGGGCGCTCTGACTTCCCTAACCAAGTCAACAATGTCTTGTGCTTTCCTTTTATCTTTAGGGGCGCCCTTGATGTGGGGGCCACAGAAATTAACATGGAAATGAAGAAAGCGTGTGTCGAGGCGATTGCGCATTTGGCGAAGGCCGAAGTTTCTGATGTTGTCAGTGCAGCCTATCCCGAACAAGAGCTTCGATTTAGTCCTGAGTATATTATCCCCAAACCTTTTGACCCTCGTTTGATTGTTGAAATTGCTCCTGCGGTTGCAAAGGCGGCTATGGAAACAGGAATCGCAACGCGGCCGATTCAAGATATGGAAGCGTATAAGGCGCAACTTAATGATTATGTGTTTAGTTCGAATATGGCGATGCGCCCTGTTTTTGTTCAGGCAAAAAGCGATCCCAAACGTGTTTGCTTTTGTGAAGGGGAAGATCCTCGTGTGCTGCAAGCCATTCAAATTGTTGTGGATGAAAAGCTTGCCTATCCCATTATTATCGGCCGCCGAGAGGTCGTTCTCAACCGTATGAAAGCTCTTGGCTTGCGCCTGAAAATTGATCGCGATTATGAACTTGTTGATCCCCAATATGATCCCAGATATCGAGAATATTGGCAAGGCTACCATAAAATAATGGAGCGTAAAGGGGTGACACCGGATGATGCGAAGCTTATTATCCGTACCCATGCTTCTGTGATTGCTGGTATGATGTTAGAGCGCCAAGAAACCGATGCGCTATTATGCGGTCCGGTGGGAAGCTTTTCGGCACACTTATCTGATATTGAACCTTTAGTGGGATTACGTCCAGATATCGAGGGCCCGGCCTCGATGAATATCCTTGTTGCCGACCAAGGAACCTTTTTCTTTTGCGATCCTTATGTCAATGATGCTCCAACATCCCATGAATTGGTTCAGACAGCCTTGCTTGCCGCCGAACACGTACGTCAATTTGGAATCGAGCCAAAGGTTGCTTTTCTTTCCCATTCAAACTTTGGCACCAGTTCTTCGTCTTCAGCCAAAAAAATGCGCGAGGCCCTTACACATCTTCATAAAGTCGCACCAGACCTTGAGGTAGAGGGAGAAATGCATGCGGATGCCGCCTTGTGTTCCCACATACGTCACGATGTATTCCCGAACTCAAAACTCCAGGGCCAAGCCAATTTATTTATTATGCCGAACCGTGATGCGGCGAACATTACCTTTAACATGGCGAAAGGTTTAACCAATGGTCAATCTATTGGTCCTATTCTTTTAGGGATGCAAAATGCGGCACATATTTTGACATCTTCAGCTCGGGTCCGTAGCATTGTTAATATGACCGCTGTTGCTGTGGCGGATGCACAACGCAAGCAAAAATACAGTGAAGATGATCATCTTGCGAAGGTTTTGAAAACCCTGAAAATGGCAAGATAATAAGCGACGGGCGGGGGGTATCCTGCCACAAAAAATGAGGTCTGTAATGACAGAAATCCAGAGTCCCAACAGGGACGACCGTATTGAAATCGAAGACTTGTATGGGGCCTCCGAAGATCTTGTTTCACAAGTTCGATCGCTTCTGGAGGTGGATAATTATGAAACCCTGCTGAACCTTACAAGTTTTCTGCACACGGCGGATATTGCAGACCTTATTTATCGGCTTGAACCCGAAGACAGGGAAAAGTACCTGACCCTTACCAAAGATAATTTACCAGCCGATGTTTTAACATCGTTAGATGAAAATGTTCGGGATGATGTTTTTTTGATTTTGGGCCCCCAAATCCTCGCCAAACTCATTGTGGGGCTTGAGAGCGATGATGCGGCCTATATCATTGAGAATTTAAAGTATCCTCTTTTGTCCCAGGTTTTAAGAGCGTTGTCGGCAAAAGACCGCGCCTTCCTCAAAGAAATTTTTGCCTTTCCCGAAGACAGCGCTGGCCGTCTTATGCAACGTGAGATTGTCTGCGTGCCCCCATTTTGGACCGCAAAGGATACCCTGGACTTTTTGCGGACGTCCCCCGCTATCCCAGATCTTTTTTATCAAATTTTTGTTGTTGACCCTCGTTACCACCCTTTAGGGGTTGTGGCTTTGAGTAAATTAATGCGCGCAGATGGGGACATCGAGATTGAAAGTGTGCTGGAAAAAGACTTAATTACGATTCCGTCCCATATGGACCAAGAGGACGTAGCGAACCTTTTTCGCCACTATGCCTTAGTTTCTGCCCCGGTTGTGAATAATGATGGGCGAATTATTGGTGTGATCACCGCCGATGACGTTGTTGAAGTCATTGAGGAAGAAGCCGAAGAAGATATCATGCACCTGGCCGGTATTAGTGAATCGGACTTTAATGCCCCAACGACCAAAACTTCGCTGTCTCGTTTGCGCTGGCTCGTGATCTCTTTAATCAATACCTTGGTGGCCGCCAGCGTCATCAATCAGTTTGAAGCAACGTTAAGCAGCAATGTCCACCTAGCCGTTGTGATGGGAATTGTGGCCGCTATGGGAGGAAATGCAGGGATGCAGGTGGTCACGGTCATTGTTCGGGCCATTTCGACGCGTGAATTACGAAAACAGTATATCCTGAAGGCTCTGCGAAAAGAGCTGCTTGTTGCCTTTATCATTGGTCTGACTTTTGCCTTTATCCTTGGTGCTATTATTGCTTTTTGGCTCCCGGATCCTCGTATTGGCATGGTCTTAGGGGGCGCTTTGTTTATCAATATGCTGTGGGCAGGGTTGGCAGGAACGATTCTTCCCATTTTTATCCAACGCTTAGGCATGGATCCGGCCATTAGTTCTGGGCCCATGTTAACGACGACAACCGATGTTCTGGGGTATGCGATATTCTTAGGCTTAGCGACTTTGTTCTTGGGATAGCGTCAAAAGCTCATACCTTTACAAACTTTTCCTTCAGTAGCTCGTCCCGGGGATTCTGGAAGGAAAAATGCACGTCTTATGACGAGGTCTTTAAGACTTAATTTTTTTCTTTTGATGTCGGGTGTATGTATTCGTTTTTTCGGGAAGTTCCGTAAGATCTTTTGTCGATTTCACGCGCTTGAGTTTGGGGTGGGAATCACATCTGTATATCCTTGGCGGCGTCTGAAAAAGTAAGGGCACCTTTTGCACGTGCTGATAAGTGGGGCTGGAGTGCTCAGGGGCCAATGACTTTTCATGGCCGGCAAGTAAAGTCATATTCATCGCACACAAAATCGAAAACGTTTTCATTCATTCCCATATGTTTGTTTGATAAAAGCATTGTATTTAAATTAACTTAATTGTTCTTTAAAATCAAATACCGGCCGTCGGAAGATGGTGTTCGATCCTTGCCCTGTCTTCCAACCCTTGTTAGAATCAAAAAAATTTATGATTTCACGTGATGCCATTTATTACCTTTGAAGGCGGGGAAGGGTCAGGAAAAACGACTCAGATAAAGCGCCTTTTTAACACCTTAAAGAATAGAAACCAGGGCGTGGTGAAGACGCGTGAGCCTGGCGGGTGTGCTGGGGCTGAGAAAATCCGCGATCTGTTGGTAAAAGGCTGTCCTGATATATGGAATCCTTTGACCGAGGCCTTATTAATGAATGCAGCTCGGGTGGAACATTTGATTCATTTTATCCGCCCCCATCTTGAAGAGGGGGATGTGATACTGTGTGATCGTTTTGCCGATTCAACCCTTGTGTATCAGGGGTTCGCTGCCGGAGTTGATACAAAAAGCTTAGGCATTTTGCAAGACATGGTCACCCAAGGAATCACACCTGACCTGACCTTTATCTTGGATATTGACCCGGAAATAGGCTTGTCACGGACTTGGCAACGGTCCTTATCATCGGGATCTTCAGAGGATCGTTTTGAAAAAAAGGGTCTGAAGTATCATCAGCAGGTGCGCGAAGGGTTTCTCACGCTTGCTAAGACCCACGAATCACGGTATAGACTTATTGATTCGTCACAAACAGAAGACCAAACTTTTAACGACATATGTCAACATCTAAACGCACAGTTCTTATGGAATCTTTAAACCGTCCCGTTCGACTGTATGGCCATACGCCTACATTTGGATACCTTGAAAACGCCTGGAAATCCCATCGATTTCCCCATAGTTTATTGCTTTCAGGACCTTCGGGCATTGGGAAGACGACCTTTGCCTTTCATGTGGCAAAACATCTGTTGAATCCTGATGTTGGACCTGACTTAGGGGCATCTGCCCTATCTGAGGAAAGTCCCTATACCCAGCAAATTTATAGCCTAGGCCATCCAGACCTCTTGTATATATCTCCCGAAAAAGCCGGAGGCCTGATTCATGTTCAGGATATTCGTAAAATTCATCGTTTGCATAATCAAAAGCCCGTAATTGGCAAGTGGCGGGCCATCATTATTGATGGGCCTTTAAACCTTAACGCGAGCAATGCTCTGCTCAAGGTTCTGGAAGAGCCCCGGGCTCATGTATGTATTATGGTCTTAGTTCCCTGGATCCATCAAGTTATGGCCACACTTCGATCACGTTGTACCCATCTTCCTTTACAGGCTTTGCCCCCTCAGGAAATGGATGCGTTTTTGAGGGATCAAATTCCCGAAATTCCCATGGATCATGGTGTGTTTTTACGGACTGCAAGCCAGCGTCGTCCGGGTTTGGCGGAACGAATCCATGCCCTTGACGGATACGATCTGTATCAAAAACTTCTCAAAAACCTCGGTCTTCTTTTTAAGGATTTGACAGCCTTACACAGGTTTTTTGCACAGCAGGATGAGGCCAAAGTGTCTTTGGCCCTTTATTTTCTTGAACAATTCTTCATACGCCTTTGCTATAGGGCCGAGGGTCAGAACGTTTTATGGACTTCGGAAGATGAATCTGTGTTTGATATGTTTCTCACGCGTATTCCGGTTCCGAATCTGGCGACTCTGGCCCTTGAGGTGCCAAAAATGCTTTCACAATATAAGAAATATCATTTAAACTTTGACCAAACCTTAACGCGACTTGTAGGACACATTTTTGAACAAAGGAAGACCTAGCCGCATGAAAGATCCTTTTTATATTACCACCCCAATCTATTATGTGAACGATATTCCCCATATCGGGCATGCCTATACAAGTGTTGCCGCTGATATTTTAGCTCGCTTTGCACGTTTAGAATCCCGTTCCGTTCGCTTTCTAACAGGGACCGATGAGCACGGCCAAAAAGTTGAAAAATCAGCACAAACCAAAGGTCTTTCCCCCCAAGCCTTTGTGGACCAAGTGACGCAGAAGTTTCGAGATCTTTGCCATACCTTAAACTTAAGCCAAGACCACTTTATTCGCACCACAGACCCTGACCACCTGAAGGCTGCCCAGGCTTTTTGGACCCGATTGCAGGATAAGGGATATATCTACAAATCGACCTATGCGGGGTGGTATTCGGTCCGAGATGAAGCTTTTTACCAGGAAAGTGAATTAAAGGAGGGGAAGGCCCCCACAGGTTCAGAAGTGAACTGGGTCGAAGAGCCTACCTATTTTTTCAAGCTGTCCTCGTTGGAAGATCGACTTCTTGATTTTTATCACAAGCATCCTGATTTTATAGGTCCAGAAGGGCGTAAAAATGAAGTCATAAGTTTTGTGAAAAGAGGCCTGAGGGATCTTGCCATTTCGCGCTCGTCTTTTTCGTGGGGGATTCCTGTGCCCGGTGATGAAGACCATGTCATGTATGTATGGGTCGAAGCTTTGGTGAATTATATTACGGCCCTGGGGTACCCTGAGACATCTGACGAGGCTTTTCAAAACTTTTGGGAAAACAGTGTTCATTTAGTGGGAAAAGATATTTTAATCTTTCATGCGGTTTACTGGCCGGCTTTATTAATGGCGGCAGACCTTTCCCCCCCCAAACGTATTTTTGCCCATGGCTGGTGGACCGTAGAGGGAGAAAAAATGTCGAAATCCCTGGGCAATACCATCGACCCTTTTGAATGCGTGGCAGAATTTGGGGCGGATCAATTCCGATATTTTTTGGCCCGTCACATTCCTTTTGGAAACGATGGAAACTTTTCACGTCAAGCCTTTATTCATCACCTCAACTGTGACTTATCGAATGATTTTGGAAACCTTATTCAAAGGGTGATGAGCTTCATTTATAAGCATTGTGACCAAAGAATTCCCCAGCCCGGATCTTTGACCTCTGAGGACCAGGCCTTTTTAGAAAAGATCCGCGGCATGCCAGAGGCCATCATCCCCTTTTTTGAAACCCAACAGATTCATAAAATCTGTGATGAAATCTGGAAAGGTGTGACGGCGGCGAATCAATATGTTGATCTTCAAGCCCCCTGGGCTTTAAGAAAAACCGATACAGATCGGATGCAAACCGTTTTATTTGTTTTGGCCTCGGCCATTCATGATCTTGCCATTCTGCTATCGCCGATTATGCCCAGCAGCTGTCAGACAATAGGAGCCCTTTTCCAATCTGACGATCTATCGTTTTCCAAGTTGTCCACCTTGACACCGGGAATTGAAATAGAAAAGCCCGTAGGGATATTTCCAAGACAAACAGCAGAGACTTTATAAATGTGGATCGATAGCCATTGCCATTTAAATGATGAAAAGTTTCTTGCCGACCTTGATGACGTCAAGGAACGTGCGGAAAATGCAGGGGTGCAAGCGATGATTTCCATCTGTACCCACCTTAACGAATTTGATCAAATTTTAAAGATTGTGCAAAAATACCCTAATATTTATGGAACGGTGGGGGTGCATCCTCATGAAGCTCAACATGTTGATCCTTCAGAAGTTGTGTCGGCATTAACGGAACGCCTCGGTCACCAAAAAATTGTTGGAATTGGGGAAACGGGGCTGGATTATTATTATGAAAATTCCCCAAAGCAAGAGCAACTTCGTTCTTTTGAAAAGCATATCGAAGTCGCCCTTGCCCATGACCTTCCCCTTATCGTCCATACGCGGGATGCCGAGCCCGAAACAATGGACATCCTAAAAAGTGCAGGTCCGGGCCTGAAGGGGATTATTCATTGCTTTAGTGGAACCCAGTGGTTGGCTGACGAAGCTTTAAAACTAGGATTTTACATTTCCATTTCAGGGATTGTGACGTTTAAAAAAGCACATGATTTACGAGACATTATCAAGACAATTCCGCTAGAAAGGCTTTTGGTGGAAACCGATGCTCCTTACCTTTCGCCTGTTCCCTTACGAGGGCAACGTAACGAACCGGCCTTTATGGTGCATACGGCCCAAGCTGTAGCAAATTTAAAGGATATTCATATTGAGGATCTGGCCCAGGTGACCACAAAGAACTGTTGTGACATTTTTAACATTTCGGTCGAATCCGACACGAAGACCCATTAAACCTTGGGTAAATTTTGGTTTTATGGGAGGCCTTGATCTCACACTTCAAAAGGATATTTAGAAAGAAAGTCGAAGATTTTACCTGCGAGGTCTGCTTGACCCCTGTAAAAGGAACAGGGTACACAAACCATTGTCCTCAGTGTTTGTACAGCAAGCATGTTGATATCAATCCCGGGGATCGATTGTCCCCTTGCCAGGGGCGTATGAGGGCGATTGGAAAAACGCGTACCAAGAAAAAAGGGATCGTACTGTACCATCAGTGCCAGGATTGTAAGATGGTTAAAAAAAATAAGGTCTCAGATTTTGATAACCCCGACGCTATTTTGAGCGTCCCCTGGGATCAATATCCTATGGATGGACGGTCTTAGGGGGGCTTTTTTGAGATATGAAGACCGTCAGGAACCGATCTGTAAAAGGCACGATTTAGTCTGACACACCTTTTCATCTTAACTTGACGGGTTTATCATATTCTTTTTAAATTCTTTATAGAAAAACTACTCCGCTTTTTTTAGCTTCAATTTTTTTTCGATATTTTTTTTAAGCTTTGAGTTATAGGTTTCCCAAAAACTATATTTTCTCTTGTTCACATCTTGAATAGCCTTGAAATAAGTATCGTGATCTTCAAAAGACTCCCAGTTTTTAATATTTTGGGCGAGTTCCACACAAGATATAAGATCCTTAGCCGCATAAGAATAGTACTTCGACTTTGCTTCCTTCATGATAGGTTCGATAAGGTTTCGGTAAAGGAGTGTTGACGCAACTGGATCAATGTTTTCAAGTGTTTTAGCTACAGGTCTTAAGGTATAATACATGCTCCCTGATAGCGTTTCATGAGAATGTCTAATAAACTTTGAAAGTTCTTCTATTTCTTGGATTTTATAGAGAAAATCAACGGAGAGATGCGGATCAAGACATTCATAGACTTTCTGCAGCGCTTGCTTTTTAAATGATTCTTTCACATCATCTTTTGCGTGTTTAAGAATTTCACCATAAAGATCTGGATCCATTGTTTTTTCAAATAGTCGGATTCTTTCTTGCTGTGCAAGGTCATAATCTCCCCTCAAATCAAGTGCCTGAACTTTCAAAATTGAAATATTATGCCACCAGGTGTGATTCTTAGGCAGATCAATTGAGGATAGCCACTTTAATGCTTCTTCTTCTCTCCAATGCTTTATCAAGCGTTCCGAAATTTCTATGCGATCATGGGCTGATGGATTTCCATAAACAGAACAAGCTGTAATATAAGCATCAACATCACCTTGTGCATCAGAAATATCTTGTAGGGCATTCTGAATTACATACTTTCTATGGTTATTCTTTTCTTCCTCAAATCGTGTCCTCAGCTTATTGAGCCCATCAGATTCTAAAACATCTTTAAATTTAAGAATTATTTCATCAAAAACCCCCCACTGATCTTTACTGTACTTATCAAAAACATACTTTACAACTTCATCGATATTTGTTTTTTGCAGGGCATATAACTCCGCAAGATCCTTACAAGCTTTGCGAAAAACCCCAGAAATCTCACCATTACTATCATCAACAAGATTTAAGCGTTTATCGTGAAGATCTATAAAGCTATTCATAGCCATTAAAGCTTCTTTCGGTGCTTTTTCTTTTAAGCTGTTCATAATATTAAGACGCAAAGCATCTAATCGAGCCGCAAAAGAAGAAGACTCATAATAATCAATAAACCTTGTCGTCCTTTTTAAGGAAGAGATCTCTTTCTTGATAATCGAAACCAGTTTTTTAGGGTTGTCCTCAAGAGCAGCAAACAACGTGTCAAGCTGCTTGGTTAATTCAGGATTGTTTTCATATAAAAAAACTAAAATATCCGCAAGTTTCTCTGAACCGGCCGCAACTAGTTTTTGCTTTTCCATTTATACCTCTCAGAATGTTTGCTCTTACCATAAACCATTCCTAGTCTGTGCCGCAAAAGATTTCAATGCATCTTATTGAGTCTGTCCGATAATTTGTAGAAAGATCACTTTATTCTTTAAGGCTATTTTAGCCTTTCGGACGTTGCATTTTACACTAGAATTTGCCCACTGCCGGTTTCCGATAACCTTCGTTTTGGTTTGAATGCGGGTTGACCATTGGGTCCAGAGGAGATGCGACCGCGTCATTCCTCAATAATCCTTTTTTTGCCACGCGATTCTTAGCTCTTTTTTAAGATTATCCCCCTATAGGTATATTGATGGAGAATCACATATGAACTTTAGGGTGAAAAGGATGTCAGTTTTCGTCTTCATTTTACTTTTGGTCAGTATCTCTCAGGCAAAACAGCCCTCAGGAGATGTGTATAAGATGATATCGCAAATCCAGGTTTCTGAGGATTCCCATCGTTTGAAGCTCAAATCGTTGTACAAAGACTTTACTCCCCTTTGGTTTGATCACCAGGGCTGGGGAAAGCCAGCCCTGGCCATGAAGGCGGCTTTTGAGAAGGCCGGATATGAGGGATTGAATCCGAAGACCTATCAAAAGGGCGTTGAGGTCGTTAACGGCCAACCGACCCTTAAAAAAGACATGATTTTGACGGCCGTTGCTTTGCAATATATTCGCGATATTAAGGGAAAAAGTTTGATCCCAAGCCTGGTTTCATCGGATCTTAAAATGGCCCCAAAAGATATCAACGAGAAAACAATCCTACAAGAAGGTCTGAAATCAGAAAACGCTGAGTGGATCCACGATCTTCCCCCTCAACATCCTGAATACCACGAACTCAAAGCCGCTTTAAAAGAGTTCATGGAGAAAAAAGTTATCTCTCCACCTCTTCCTCAATTATCCGGAAAAACGCTTTCCCGACATTCAAAAGGGAAAGATATCCTGTTGTTGCGTAAATTTTTGATTCAACACCAGGTGCTTGGCACGGATGACATTGATGACCCTATATTTACCAAATCTTTAGAGGAGGCTGTGAAGGCATTTCAAGAACGCGCTTTCTTGACCGTAGATGGTGTCGTTGGGCCCAAAACCAAGAACGAATTGCATAAAACCCATCAAAACCGAATCGCCCAGATCATTACCACGATGGAACGCTGGAGATGGATGCCCAATGATCTTGATCAAAGGCATCTGCGGGTCAACATTCCGGCTTTTGAACTGAAGGTGTATGATGATCACGATGTTATTTTTGAGAGCCCTGTGATTGTGGGACGAATGTCCCGCAAAACGCCAACTTTTTCAAGGTTCATGACCCAAATAACTCTAAATCCGATTTGGCGTATTCCCAGACGCATTGCGATTCAGGATGTCTTCCCAAAAATACAACAGGATCCTGAGTTTTTGGCGCACAAGGGGTATGAAGTATACAAGCGCACGCCGGAAGGAAGGATGAAAGTATCCCCGTCCGATGTGGACTGGTCCCAGTTATCCGGCGTCGAATTCTTTAGGCGTTTTCAACTTAAACAACCTCCTGGCCCCAATAATGCTTTGGGACATATTCGCTTTCAGCTTCAAGATGCCCGATCAATTTTTCTGCATTCCACACCCCATCAATATCAGTATGCACAGTCTGTGCGCACTTTTAGCGCAGGGTGTGTCCGTGTCAAGCGCTATTTGGAATTGGCTGAGCATATATTACATACGAACACATGGCCCCTTAGCCGTTTGCAAAAGAGTGTGGACGATGCTCAAACGCAACATATTCCCTTGCCCCAGCCTTTTCCTGTGTACTTTACCTACATGACCGTCGATTGTCTTAAGGACCATAAGATCCAATTTTACCCAGATGTCTATGGCCAAGATCAAAAATTATGGTATGTTTTAAAACAGAAAAGGTTTTCAGACTGGGACATATCGTACGCACCATGATTATTGGTATCGGGACAGATATTGTTGAAATTAAACATATCTATAAATTACTTCAACGGTTTGGCCACAAATTTACTGAGCGTTTGTTTACTGTGAGCGAAAGGAAATACTGTGATCAAAAATCTTATTCCGCCCCCTTTTATGCCAAACGATTTGCCGCAAAGGAAGCATGTGTGAAAGCTTTGGGAGTGGGATTTTCCCAGGGTATCACCTGGAAAGATGTCGCTGTTCATAATCTTAATGGGGGGCAACCAACCCTAAAGGTCAGTGATGCTGTATTTCGCTTTTTAAACATGAATTTTGGTGATTCTGAGTATTTCTTTCATTTATCGCTTTCGGATACCCGGGAGAATGCCGTTGCAACTGTGGTCATCGAAAAATGATAGATTTGATCATAGAAACAGAAAAGCAGATGAAAATTCTGGCGGCTTATCTTGCTCAAAACTCTTGGATGGGGGCCTCTATCTTTCTTAAGGGAACCCTTGGGGTTGGTAAAACCACTTTCTCGCGTTATTTTATCCAAGAAGCTATGCAAGACCATGATCTATCAGTCCCAAGCCCCACCTTTAACATTGTCCAAATTTACGAGAAAGATAAAGTCAAAATTTGGCACTTTGATCTTTATCGCATCGAAGATCCCCAAGAGTTGCAAGAATTGGGATTTGAGGACATTCGAAATGACGGTATATGCTTAATCGAATGGCCGGATCGTTTGCAGGGCCTGAAGGTCAAGGATGTTTTAAACATCACAATCACGACGCCTGAATCAAATCCCGGGCAAAGACACGTAACTCTTCACCCCGAAGGTGGATGGAGGGACGTGTTGACGTCTTCTGGTTTCGACAGTGTACGCAATACCTCATTCAACACAATAAAACTAAGCTAAAATTTGGGTATATAGTTAATGGTATGGGGAAAAATAATCACTTTTTATCACCAATTTCTGCATTTTAGTCGGAGTTTGAACAGATGTACTTTTTTTCTCTCTTTCCTGAGAATTAGTTAAGGTTTCTTGATCCTTAAAAAGGGAGTTGTTTTGGTATCTTTTTTTGAGTGTGTTCATTTCAAGTGCGAGCTTTTTCATGGAATTCAATCGTTCTTTAATTATCGCGTTTTTTTCTTTAAGTATCGTATTTTTTTCTTTGAGTTTCGTATTTTTTTCTTTTAGTACTATGATTTTTTTGTGCTGTTTAATGAAAACTCTTTCATCACGCTTCACTAATGATTTATTGGCCTCAACACCTCCCTTTGCTTCAAGTGTCGAAAGATAGGCGATACAACATAAGCTGTGTTTAATCATCTTGACCCCCTTCGTTTCTTTTTCTTTGACTCTCTAATGCCTGTTTCTTTGTTTTTTAACATTAAGGCACAGTCCACAGTATTGAAAAGTTGAAAAATAAAGGGTAAATAAATTTTTCTTTGTTCGGGGCGGCAAAAAGGCAAACTACGGCAAGGTCATCTTTTATTGGTTGCCAAGGGGATCAAGGATGAAAAGATCTCGACTTTCGAGACGGGCAGCCCTTTTTTTATGGACATTTCCCAGTCTTGAAGCTGTTTTAAGGCCTGAGTCAGCTGTGAAAATGACCATCTTTGATGATGTTGAAAAAGATGTTGTTTTGGAAAGAAAATAGGCGGGCTCACCTTTAAGCAGGCATCCTTAAAGGAAAACCCCTTATACACGAGATTCTTTAAAGAGACATATTGGTTCAAAAAAAAGGCACACCCCCTAAGAAAGGCCACGTCATCGAACGTGCTGTGATAAAGACTTTGAAAGACTTGATAAAGCTGTTTTTGATCCTGGGCATCAAGGGCTCGGAAGAAGGGATCAAGGGAGTCATCATACGCCACAGGCATGACATGTGACAAAGACTCCACAGAAATCGAGTCAGAAATTAAAGACAGTTTATGTATGATCGTATGGATGTCATACCGTATATTAGTAAACGTATTGAGCAAAAGGCGAAAGGCGTCTTGATCCATCGTCACAGAAAAAAACTGACACAGCCATTGGAGATAGGCGGATTGATCACTTTTCTGCGATAAAAATAGGGGAAGATAGTGCGCAGACTTGGCATTTTCAAAATGTTTTTTCAGTTTTGGGGTTTTCGCGGATAAACCAAAAAAAATCCAGTCGGTTTCAAAGGTCTTGAAGCTTTTCAAAAGCTTATCCGTCGTCTGCGTGATGACCGTTATTTTCTGGCGATGGGGATCTGCGAAAAGATCTTGTTGGTGTGTATACCTTTGGGGGCTTTCGATCAGTTGATTTTGATTCAGAATTTGAAGCGAGATGTTGCGGGTTTTGCCCATGTTCATAACGTGCGACTGAAAAATATGCAAGTAGGTTTCGTCGTTTCCCGTAATGCATAAGGGGGTACGAAAAGGGGATTGAAAAAACTGGGAAAGAGTGTAGCGCATATTTATACCTTCGAGCGAGAAGTCCTTTTCGTAAAATAGGTCGAAAGCCTCATAATAATTGTTTGTCCGATGGAATGCAGGGCATTTTTTCGTGCGTCATCTTCAGACATGAGGCCAGAAAAGGATCCAAATTCGGCGGAGGGGGGAAGAATGTAGGACGTGGCCATTTCAAATTCATCTTCTAACTGGATGTCTCCTGCAAGGTCAACTAATGAAAAACAGACCTTAAAGAGAATTTCTTTACGCCTGGCTGTCCGATCTCTTCGAAAAAAAAGTTGTCGTACTTTTTGTTGTAGAGAGACCTTAAGAGTGTATTCCGTTTTTTTCGGGGGAGGTAAAGATTTTAATAAAACATTTCTTAAAATCTGTCCCTCACGATCGGGAATGGTTTGGACATTCACGGATTGCAATTTTTCCGGGGGGATAGCCCTATGAAGCGGTTGAAACCCACATCCAAAAGATACCAGCACCAAGAAAAATACGGGAAGGCGACTCATAAAATGAGACATACACACTTTCATTAAAAATCCTAAGGGTAATTAACATCAAAAATGGAACTGAATCAAGCTCAATCCTTAAGCTTTTCGTCAAGATCTTAGGGTTTTTAGGTCTCTGGGGTATCGGAATTTTTGGGGTTCGTAGGTTCTATGTCCAGCCATTTTTGAAGTTGGGTTAAGGAAATTTGATTTTTTGCTAATTCCTCGATTAACCCAGCAAGGGACATTTGGCCCCATAAGGCGGCTTTGCGGATAAGATATGGGGTGGGGCTGTGAGGTTCCTGGTGCTCTAAATAATTGGCGATCAGTTTTAAACACTTATAGGCCGTTTGACGGCTGGTAATATGAAAAGCGAACTCGTCTAAAGGGGCGGATGTCTTCACGTCTTTTTTCAGGGGGGACGGTGACGGAGAATGAGAGGCCTTAGGCGAAGATTGGGTGTCGGACACGTTGCGCTCCTTTAAAATATGTGTCGCAAAAATTTGCATTTCGGTGATGTGGTTCCGTAAATTATATAAAAACAATTGGTGAGTTTGAGTTTGTTTGAGAACAATGGTTTCAAAGGCCTTAATATTCGGCAAGCATTCATCAATTTGAGATAAAAGGTCCTTGTAAAATGAGTTATCGGTTTTTTCGGTGCTTTCTTTAAAATCTTGAGGGGTGACCTCGCCGCTCATTTTTAACTGCTGAAGGACTTTTTGCGGATTTTTTTTATAAACAGGTGATTTTTGAACCCCTTTATTCTTGATCCAGTCTTCAAAAGCATAGGATGCTAGTTGGCTTTTTTTTGGGTACGTTAACTTCACACTTAGGATTCTTTCTGTAATTTTCTGATTGATCCAATCAAAAATTGCGGATCGGGGGGAATCCTCAAAGTCTTCCTTTTCGATTCTTGGGTACGAATTATCCCAGTATTTTTCACACAATCCCTGTAAAAGTTGAAGACCCTGATTAAGTCCCTGAAGGCCGTACTTTACGACCCAGGCTTCTAACAACCATGCCGCAATCTGGTAATCCTTTGTTTGGTAGATCAAAGACTCTTGGCATAAAAAGATTACCTGATCCCAGTCGGCTTTTTTTAAATCACGTTGCCATACACCATACGGAAGGGTGTCATCATCAGCTTGTCGTGCTTTTTGAATTTCATCATAAACCGGTTGAAACCTTAGGTTTTTTCCTGCTGGTTCCTTTCGACTAATGGGCTTTAGAAGTTCCTGATAAAACATTTCCTGATCTTTGGCCATGGGGATCACCTTTTTTTGCTATGAACAATCTTAATTAAGGGCGCCTTCGAAGGAAACTCGGGTGCGGCAAGGAGGGTGTTTTCGACATTCCCGCTTGAGGTTTCTATGGGGGCGACAAAAGCCATTTTAAGATAAACCCGTGCTTTTTGAGAGGCTTCCTCTCGTAAGGTGGGGACTTCAAAGGAAAGGGTCACAGGCCGAGCCTCGGATTTTCTTAAGGTTTTCTCACTATGAAGTCGGATTAAACGTAATAAGCCGTAATCATTATTAAAGGTGAAAGTGACGTCCCTATCATCAACAGCGATACTGTGCTTTGCCCCTCCTTTTACGGGAATATAGGGGCTTAATTCCGCCCACCGTAACCCAAGGGTGATGGGGTTGCTGACTCGCCACGATGTTGTGTTGTCTTTTTGCCCCAGAGAAATCTTTTTCTCATTAATTTGAAAGTTCCAATCAATAATTTGGTTTCCACCAATTTCTCGGGAGCGGTCAGTGCGGAGTTTCACCGCAAGATCGATTTTTGGGATTTCATTCGACAATCCCGCAAGCAGAAATGGCTTTGCCTTTTCCATCATTTGGAAAAATGTTTCGAGGTCACGGCGGTGGGAGCCCGCGGAAAGGGAGAGAATTTTTTGTTGGATTTTGCCCATCTGATCCATAATTTGATAAAAAGTGTAGATATCCCGGGGGGCAGCATCGCCTTTTTCGGGAAAGGGCTCTTTTGAAAAAGGAAAACGACCCGAAAGATTGTTGTTGAAGAACTGAGACAGTCGGGAATAGTTTTCAACCGCAGCCCCTTTCATCAATTTTCGGCATCGGTTAAAGCGTTTCATTTTTAAGGCGTTGAGCTTACTGAGGAAGAAATCTCCATGATGGCCATCAACATCTGTATTGAGGGCAAGGTCCTGACATTTTCGGGAATCCGACGTCATATCGACGAGAATGAACTCTTCAAGACGACTGATGGAATTCCCAGGTGTTTTTTTCTCATGGTCATTGATTTGATCGATAATGCGTTGCCACTTCATAAAGATCGAATTGATTTCCTGCCCCGTTTTGAAATAAGGGATGTTGAGGAATGAAATGATCGGTTGGGTAATGTCTTTAGCTAAAAAGCTGACTTGACGAAGTTGGGAGCTGAGGTATGTTTTCATATCCTCGAGATCGTACACACCAAAGGCGCGAAATCCCAAGGGTTCTTGACCATTCCACCACGAAAAGTCATCTTGGCCGAGGCCATAGGGGTTATCGAGCGTTTGTAAGGTTTCCACCCGATTCATGATCTTGAGCAATTCGTCCCGGATGACTTTGCGTAAACGGCTGCCCTCACCAGAGTGGTCACCTTGCATGTGTGACCCTAAGATGCCGCTAAATAAAGGGGCGACGTCTTTGTAGTTTTGAACCTGCTGGAGGATACTTTCGCGCATATCGAATCTGGAATCACTTGAGGGTTCAGGCTGAAAGTTCTGGGCACGGGCAATCCCATGAAAAATATGGGTGCGAGTTTGGAATTGGGCCAGAAACTTCAAGGCATTGCGCAATTCCAACGGCATCTGCGGTAAAATGGTCCCTACGAAGTGTGTATAGCTGGATACAATGCTTTTCACAGACTTCAGGGCATTCTCATCCCATAACATCATTTGCCCTGCCTTGACTGCACTGATAGCTTGGGGGGATTGGATGGCTTGAATAAAAGGCTCTTTTTGAAAGTCTTTTAATTGTTCGACAACCTTTGTAAATTGCGGCGATGGTGTCACCGGATCGAGGTCCCCACTATCATCAATTTTCGAGAAAAGGTCGCCTGTAATGGGGAAGGATAATGTTTTCAAAAGGTTTTTATAATTTTTATAGGCATGATGGGCTTTGTTGTCCAACTCTTTTGCCATCGGCTTGGAAAAAAGGGTCGATTTTTCAATATCTTCAAGCACGTCATTGTAGGCTTCCCCGGGGGAAAATTCTCTTTTTTTGAGCCATGCTAATTCTTTGTCTTGAATCATTCTATAGGCTTGGAAAATCTCACTAAGTAAATTCGAGAGTTCTTTTCCCTGAAAACCTTGGGTTGTGTTGACTTGGGTCAGTTTATTTAAAGCCGTATTCAAATTTACAATTTTTGGCAGGGCTCGATCCAGTGTCATGATACTTTTTATGTAACTGTCAAAAAGGAAACGGAGTTTTCGTCGGGCCGGTAGACTATAATTTTTAAGCGGAATCTCTTTGTGGTCCGTCGCACCAAGGGCCGTTGTATAATATTGATAATCACCATAAAACTGCTCAGGAAGATCGTAATTATAAAGATACTTGACCAGTTTACCTATCACGTGAATATCCCTTGTGTTGTCAAGGTCATTGTAGTGCGATACCAATTTTTCAAAGGTCTTGACATCTTTGACGTAGGTTTTTAGGTGCTGGAACGTTTTTGCTTTTAAGGGCTTGTGACTGGCGTGTCCTGGGCGAATAAGCGCCTGGGAATCCGAGGGAAGATAATATAAATCCTGGGACTTTTTAATAAGGCCGGAATAAAATGAACGTAAAATGACCCGATCCCAAGCCAGCGTCAGCGTTTTTTGAATGTCACGATCAAATCCTGAAAACCAAGATGGGGGAATAAAGAGGGAAAAGGAACTTTGGACATCAAGGTTGCTCATCATAGACAGGATTTTAACGGACTGGGTATTCATGAACGTGATATTTTGAGGAGACGCCCCTGTGCTTGATCCGCGAACAGATTCCTCAATGGTGCGAATGAGTGGGTATAAAGATGTGCGAACTTTTTCTAACTTTGCCTTTGACCACATCATTCCCACGAAGGATCCGACCAAAAAGACGGTGATCACGACCTTAAGGAAGTTGTAATACTTATTATTCGACACGAAGTACCGTGTAACGGGACGAGCTAAGGCGAATTCAGGAAACACCTTTAAACTTAGGAAGTCTCGAACGAAAGAGACGCGTGTTTTATCGAACTGTTTGAAGGGAATTTCGACTTCAGATCCCACAGATTCAGGAGAAATGGCATAAAGCGATTTTTTCCGATGTTGGCTGACAGCTGTATGATGCCCGGTATCCCCCGAGAAATAAATCCCCCGTAAGAAGAACGTTTCATGGTAACGGCTTTCCTTAAAAAGGTTATCCACATACGTTCTAAGACCCTTTGTCACTTTCAGGAACTCATTTTTGAAAACAAAGGCCCCGTCTTTGTTGCTTTTGATTTGTTTTTCCGTGAAAATTTCGGAACGAATACGATGAATATGGGATTGAATCGTATCCAAGGCATTTTTAGCCCAGGAAGGATCATAGGCAGCATCCAAGGAATAGGGGCTTGACCACCCAAAGACCTCGTTAAGGGCGTCTTGGGGGATCTCGCTGGCAAATTCACGAAATCCGTTTATGTGGTCACATTTTGTCACCATCACATAAACGGGAACACGCATTCCAAGTTCACGTTGAATTTGCCATAACTTTGTTTGAAGTTTTTTGGCACGGTGGATAATTTGAAGTTTGCCTTGATCATCAATATTAAAGATTTCATGGCAAGGAATTGTTAAGATGACACCATCCAAAGGACGCTTGGTGCGATAAAAGGATAACAGGTGCAGAACTTGGGACCATAATCCTTCATTCACGGGCTCGTTGTCCTTCCCGAGCACCATCCCGCCCTCGGGGTCGACTACAATTCCCTTGTCAAAGAACCACCATTTACAGCGCGAATCGTATTCATCAAATTGATACTCTGGATGGCCCATCGGCATATCAAGTTCCGCATTGTTTAGCAAAGTGGTTTTTCCGGACCCCTTCGCCCCCAGCATCAGATACCACGGAAGCTTATATTGAGCCTGTCTTGACCCAAGGTAGTCTTTTTGAATATGTAAAGATTCTTGGAAGACTTTTTTCAGGTCCTCCTTTGGTAAAATTCCCCACTGTATCAGATAGCTTTTCAAAGAAAGCAGCTTAAAAAGATAATCTTTAAGAAGGAGAAGCTTTTCGTGAACCCCTTTCGCATCCCCGGGAACGGGGGCTTGCAGGGCCTTTTCTAAAGCGGCCTTTTTATTTTTCGTAAAAAGGACCCCCATAATAACAACGATACCCAACCCAAGCAACCCAAGGGTGCCGAGCACACCGTAAGGAAGGTACTGAGATATATTTTGTAACATTTCGGAATTTTGGAACGTTTGTTCAAAGGACATAACTCACCACTAATATAATTGGGTTGATTGTATTGTAGATCGAATTAAGTTTTGGAGGACTCCTGTGTTTTTTTCCCAGATCCAATACGAAAATAACAACAGAATAAAAACGCCCACACCAAAGCCCATGACCCAAGGTTTAAAGTCATTTAAATATTTTACCTTTCCTGTGGTTAAGGTGTGGTCATAGGCATTTGGAAACAGGTTCACGTTATTTTGAAAAAGTTGAGGATCTCTGCGATGAATAAGGATATAGATTTCTCGGGAATATGTGCGCAGAGTCTCGCCTTCATCGCGACGGTACTGCCCCTTAAACCCTAAGCCGAGCGCTAGAAGGTATAACATGCCAATATCAGCATGTGAGGGGTCCCGGGTTTTTAAATACTGGTCTAAGTTTGTAAAAAAGGCCTCTCCGGCATTGTGGGTGCCAAAAAGTTTTCTTTCGACACAGCAGTCTTCCCACACCTTCTTGCCACTCCAGTCCAAATGCAAAAAGACTTCATCCGCTAATGCGGCCATAATATACTGAGCTTCTTGATAATATTTGCTGGCAAACTCACCGCCATAACGGGATGCATCTTTGGCTTGGGCTGTCAGAAGCCGGACAATTTTCTGAACGTAGATTTCCGGATCTATAGAGCTGTCTTCCGCATTTTCAATTTCTATAATCTCATTCTTGAGGCGTATGACCTCACAATAGAAATCTTCAAAATACTGGATAATGTAAGACTTGTCTTCACCTGTGCCGTATATGGGCTGTAAATTTGATTTCATATACTTATTTATTATTCGATCGTATCGCAGTTAATATACAAATAAAATATTAACATAAAGTTATCTCAATTTTTTCTAAAATTAAAAAAACCCATTATGGGGATTGATCCAGATAGAAATTCTTGGGGGTTTATCTGACACTGAATCGCCATGATAGGCTTTGGGAATTAATTAAAATTTAATAATCATTTGAAATGATATCCTTAAAAGAATGCGTATAAATTGAGGTTGGTTGTGAAAGCCATGTATTTTGAAGTCATTGCCCTAATCGAACGTCTACATCGTTTGTTATTTGATGTTCTGAAGGCGGAACTCGATTATTTAAAAATTTCTGACATCACAAATATCCAGTGTTACATTTTGTATAATATTGGACACGAGACGTTAAGTGTGGGGGAACTAACCAACCGCGGTTACTATCTGGGATCGAATGTGACGTATAACCTTAAGAAGATGGTTGAAAATGACTATCTTATTCAAGAGCGGTCAGCCTTTGATAAACGGTCAAGCCATGTCCGTCTTTCCAAAAAAGGCTTAAAATTATACGAAATTTTGGACAAGACATTTCAAACGCAAAGTGACAACCTGCGTCCCAATGGGATTGATGAGAAAACCTTGGCAAGCCTCGGACGGAATTTAAAGCAAATCGAACATTTTTGGTCGTTTGCCCTGACGCGTCGATCGTGACGACTGGCGTTGAAACAGTCTTTCGGGGTGGGGGTAAGGCCTTGCGTGGGTCATGGCTTTTTTCCTTCGAAAAACTTTCCTTTGCAAATTCGAAAAAAAACCTTACTTTTTATGTGTGGAAGGCATTGAAGACGAAATTTTAAAATCTTGATGTCAAGAAACGTTTTTTACCGCTCCTATAGATTTTTTATAAAAATGATGATGTCCAAAGATACAATGACCTTTGTTCCCTATACAGTGATCTTTTCCGTCGTCTGTGCGGTGGCCTCTTTTGATATTTATGCGCCTTGCATGCCCCTGATGATGAAATCTTTTGGCTGCTCTGCGGGAAAGGTGCAGTTATCCATTGGCATCGGGGCTTTGGGGGGGGCTTTGTTTACTTTATTTATAGGCCCGTTTAGTGATCATTATGGTCGCCGGAAGATCATGGTTTTTTCGATGCTTTTTTATGCTTTGGTCTCGTTGATCATTCCTTTTGTGGGTTCTGTGGAAAGCTTCTTGGCTTTACGATTTCTCCAGGGAATGTCTGGTGCCAGTCCTATGGTGGTTGGCTTTGCAATCATTAAGGATGTCTATCAAGGGAAGGCGGCAGTAAAATACTTTTCTTACCTTTCCACATCGGTGACAACAACGTTAATTTTTGCTCCGCTTTTGGGGGGGTACTTTGCGAAAAATATGGGGTGGGAGTCGTCGTTTACAACCCTAGGTATGATGTCGGGACTTTCCGCTTTTATTCTTTATCAATTTTTACCTGAAACATTATCATCACACTCCCAAACGAGCATCAAAATGGCCTATGCGAAGTATTTAGAAATTTTAAAAACCGGTGAATTTATCATACTGGCTTTCATACCTGCCTTTATGATTACGGGAATGATTTCTTTTGTCACCAACGCCCCTTTTTATTTTATCAATGAACTTAATATACCACCGGATCTCTTTGGTGTGTATCAATCGGTCATTATGGCCTTTAATACGCTCATGAGTGCTCTTTCGAATACGATTATCCGGAAAATAGGCGAAAAGAAAACGGTTTCTTGTGGTCTTAGTTTATTTGCAACGGGGGCCGTTATGTTCACAGTGACATCGTATTTTGGTTATTCTTCAGCGGCTATGGTGACGGTTTGGACAAGCATGTATGCCGGGGGAATCGGTCTTATCTTTGGGCCGATAACATCCCGAGCTTTGGAAAAATTTCCCAGTTCTGCGGGGGCGGCGTCTTCAATATTAAGTTTGCTGCGGGGAATATTAATTATGGCCCTGGTGCCTATAGGGTCTTCGGTATACAACAATACAGCTTTTTCCATAGCAATCTTTCTGAGCGGGATAATGCTGATTGTTCTGGCCTTGATTGTCGTTGAAAGGAAAAAACCGCACTGGAGGTAGGTATTTTACCCGTGTGAGTTGATCGAAAACGAACCCTTTGATTGCGATTAAGGGAGAAGCTTTAATGATATTTTTTCGTAATTTTGAAAAAGGTACCAGGTCAGAGGCTAACTCTCATCCTCTCGATATCTATGATGCCAATCTGCGCAATACCAGATATTCCGAACACCTTGATTGTTTTGTTATCATAGAGAAAATGCCAAAAATATGATGGGTTGCCAGGAACATTGCCAAGTGCTTATGATGCCTGGCCGCCACCCTTTGGTGTAATTTAGCGATTTTTTTCCATGTCCGCATTGATGCGTTGCATTTCTGATTGGGCTTTTTCTAAGTTATTTTTTGCTTGGTTGAGTTTGTCTGATGCAATACGAAGTTCGTCTAAGGATTCGGACGTCAGAACGTTAGCTTTTTCTTTTTCAAGAGCTTTTTGTAATACGGCTATAAACGCATCTGGTTCAAGATCATCGTGGTCATGGGGGTTAAAGTTTTTAAAGGTCCAATTCTTCCGTTGATCTTTCATGGCCTTTAAATCATCACGCATCAAATTTATTATGACGACAAATAATTCGTACTCGCCTTTGGCTTGGTCCAATATTTTTTGGGCCTTCATCAGGTCTTCGACTGTCTTTTTTCCCTTTTGTGATTCATGGGCCACTTTCTTCATTTTTTTCAATGTTTCTTGAAGGTGAAGATAATGAGCTTGCGTCCCTTCAATATCTTTAGAAATTTCAAAAGGACGTAATTGAGATTCCTGTAACTTCGAAGGCAAGGGCTGTTGAGAAAAATTCGATTTGTTATCACGACACCATTTTGCTAGATGAAACTTTTGCATTGGTTTTAGTGGCAATGTCTCTAGTTTTTGATCAATCTCTAAACAAAGATTCCCTGTAAGTTCAGGGGTCTTCTTATGGTTCTCCTTAAGGGTTTTTAAGGGATCTTTTTCCTTGAGAATCTCGTTTAAGGTCAGCTTATCTTGAGAGGCATTGTCTTCCTTGCCCTCATGTGCAAAAGCAAAAGAGGTGCTGAGAAGGGTCGTGATAAGAAAATATTTTTTCATTTTTTTTCCATTAAGTAATTTATATAGATTATCTGTTATAAAGGTAAAAATATTATGAAAATCTAAAAAAATACAAATTAATGAAGAGGTCAATATCCCCTGGAAATAACTCTGAAAACGCCCGATACATATGGATACGGCAGATTCTAGTGTGAAGCAGAATGTCCTTTGTTTTCAGGGTGATATTACCCTATCGAGGGTTGCCGTTCATCTGTGAATGTACCCTCTAACTCTTTTCTAAGTTTGAAAAAGCTTCCTGAGTTTGCAACAGGCTTCGTAAGGCGAGCGAGAAAAGTGATAAAGGGAAAATTTTAGGCTTGATCCTATTTTCTAATAAATATTTTTTTAAAAAAGACTTGATCTTTTCTTAAGGTAATTATATTGTAACTTAGAGTTACGAAAAAACTCTTACTAATGCAAGACTATCATAATAAGAAGTTACGATCCTTTCGAGACGATCATCTCCTAAAAGATAAAAAGCGTTTGATAAGAGTTACCTGGTTTTCCAGGAATAAGTAAACTTATAAAAAATCCCTGAATAGTTCGGGGAAAAACGTTAATGACCATAGGAGATTTTAAAATGGCTCAAGGAACAGTAAAATGGTTCAACCCAACAAAAGGCTACGGCTTTATCGCACCTGAAGATGGCAGCAATGATGTATTCGTACATATTAGCTCTGTAGAGCAGGCAGGATTATCCCATCTTTCAGAAGGTCAAACTGTGAATTATGAAGTGACCTCCAATAAAGGTAGAGAATGTGCCACAGAACTAAAAATGGCCTAACTCGACTTCGACTGACTTTTACTAAGACCCCTTTATTCTTAAGGGGTCATTCCCTGGAAAAAATATGAAAAATTTTGATAGTATTGGGTTGCCGGATGAACTTCTTCGGTCCCTAGAAAAATGTAATTTTACAAATCCTACTCCTGTTCAGGAACAAGTGATCCCTGGCGTCCTTAAAGGAGAGGATATTTTAGCGACGGCCCAAACGGGCACCGGCAAAACAGGGGCTTTTGCTATCCCCTTGACAGCGAGATTATTTGAAAATCCTCAGGAAACCGTTTTGGTGTTGACACCGACACGGGAACTCGCAACCCAAGTCCTTGAGCAATTTCATAAATTCTTAAAAGGTGGTCCCACCCTACGAAGTGCTTTGTTAATTGGGGGCGATCCCATTGGCAAGCAATTTACGCAGTTAAAGATGAAACCTCGTCTTATCGTGGGAACCCCGGGACGTATTAATGATCACCTAAAACGTGGGACATTGAACTTACGAAACACACAATCTTTGGTTCTGGATGAAATAGACCGTATGCTCGACATGGGATTTGGCGTTCAGCTGGCCACGATCATAGAGAAATTGCCAAAAACGCGTCAAACCTTGATGTTTTCCGCAACTCTTCCTTCCTACATTGAAAACTTGGCGGCAAAATATTTGAAAAAGCCTTTGCGGATTACAGTTGAGACAAAGAAGGAATCAACTTTAAAAATTGATCAAAAAACGCACAAACTTAAGGAAAGCGATAAATACGTCACCCTGATCAAAGAACTTGAAGAGCGTTCAGGTTCCGTGGTTATCTTTGTGAAAACAAAACGGAGCGCTGACCAGCTAGCCGGAAAATTAACCAAACTGAGTCATGATTCAAAGGCTCTTCATGGTGATTTAAGACAGAATGTTCGGACGCGGGTTATGGATGCTTTCCGTAAAGAAAAGTATCGGATTCTGGTGGCCACAGACATCGCGGCCCGGGGACTTGATGTGCCGCATATTCGACATGTGATTAATTATGATCTTCCACAATGTCGAGAAGATTATATTCACCGCATTGGGCGGACAGGTCGTGCAGGGTCCACGGGGTCAGCCCTAAGCTTTGTCACCCCCCAGGATAATCAAACTTGGAAAGGGATTAATCGTTTATTGCCACCGGAAATCCGTGATAAGGATATTTCGTCAGCCCCAAGCGGCCCGAAACGTAGCTTTAAGAAATCGGCCCCTCATAAATCGGGAAAACCGTTGCAAAAACGTACACCTCGTACAAAGACGTCCTCAACAAAGGGTCGGCAAAGACTCACTCTAGCGGCTGCTTAAGCACACCAGTTCGCAGGGAAATCAACGTACAAGAGTGTCTCATCGCGGCCGGAGTCCTTTGGCTTTCGGAGCTAATCCGCGGTTAGACACATCCCAAAACACTGACGACTGTCTTCGAAAAGGCGTTAATATCTTACAAACGAGTGTAAGGGTCACAATCTTTTCCCCCCACTGCACATCAAATTTTAAATTTACGCGTCCAAACCGTTTATCCTGAAAGATCAAACGGCTGGTAGGGCCTGTTTAGGGATTCGGCAACCGCTTGGTTTGTAAGCTGGCCCTTGTACACATTCAGACCATTGAAAAGGTGTGGGTTGTTTTGAAAGGCCTTTTTATGGCCTAGATTAGCAAGCTGGACAATAAACGGAAGGGTGGCATTGTTAAGGGCAAATGCAGAGGTGCGCGGGACCGCGCCTGGAATATTTGCCACACAATAATGAATGACATTTTCGTCTAAGTAGGTGGGGTCTTCATGGGTTGTGGGCCGGCTTGTTTCTGAACACCCACCTTGATCGATGGCCACATCAACAAAAACTGTTGCGGGTTTCATGAGCCGCAACATCTGCCGTGTCAGAATTTTCGGCGCCGCAGCCCCGGGAATGAGAACGGCTCCGATAATTAAATCCGAAGTGGACAAAGCTTTTTCCAAAGTGTCTTTTGTGGGATACATCATCTCAATACGAGAGCCAAAAACCTGTGTTAATTCGCGTAATCGGGGTAAGGAGGTGTCAATAATCGTCACCTTGGCCCCTAACCCTATGGCCATTAGGGCAGCGTTGTACCCCACAACACCTCCGCCAATAATGGTCACACGTGCTGGTTCCACACCGGGAACACCCCCAAGCAGAATGCCGGGACCGCCAAAGGATTTTTCCAAGGTGCGCGCGCCTACTTGTGTAGCCATCCGTCCTGCCACTTCACTCATGGGGGCTAGTAACGGGAGTGTTCCTTTTGGATCTGTAACGGTTTCATAGGCGATGGCAATGGCCTTGGAGGCGAGCAACCCGTCGGTCTGGACAGTGTCAGCTGCAAGGTGAAGAAATGTAAAAAGAATCTGGCCTTCGTGCAACATTTGACATTCTTGAGGCTGGGGTTCTTTCACCTTAATGATCATATCCGTATGGTCAAAAACATCTTTTGCCGTATCAAGAATCTTTGCCCCCACGGATGCGTACTCTGCATCGGAAAAGCCAATGCTGTTTCCGGCGTTTGATTCAACATAGACTTCATGGCCCCAGGCTTTCAGGTCGCGCACACTGGCAGGAATCAGACCCACCCGGTGCTCGTTTTTTTTAATTTCTTTGGGGACACCAATTCTCATCATACGCCCTTTTATCTAAGTTTTGTCTCGTGCTTATAGGCTCCCCAAATCCTTGTCTTAGGAAGCCATCCTTCGTGCCCTTGACAGTTTACATAACACCAGTTAAGAGAAAGTTTTTTTAAGTCACACATAACCCCAGATTTTATCTTGGCAATGGGGTTGGCTTTTTCGGAAGGATATAAATGAAGCAAATTTTCATGCCGAACGAATATTTTTCGTTTTGCCCCGACCATACTGCGGTGAATCCAGCCTTCTAGGCTTTCATGATCTCGAATTTTTAGCCATTGGTCATATTCCGCAATAATTTCAATCAGGAGGCCAGAGCCCACAATTTGCAAAAGAACGGGGTACCACTTAGCCGGTCCTACACGGATATTTGTCACGCTTGCTTTGATCGTCGCAAAGCGAGGAACTTGCAGTTTTTTACAGTTTCCCGTTCCGATAAACAGAAGCAGAACTAAAAATATCTTCATGAGGTCTTCGAAGGCTTCTTAAGTTTATCTGTGCCTGTAGAGCCAAACCCTCTAGCTCCACGCAGGGACTGGAATGATGCGGAAGATTGTTTTTCGTCCCAGGTAATGTGGGTGTAAGAGGCGATGACCATCTGGGCAATGCGCATATTGCGTGTGACCTCAAAGGCCTCTTGGCCTAGGTTGATGAGGAGCACTTTGATTTCTCCACGGTAATCGGAATCAATCGTTCCCGGAGCATTCAACACCGTAATCCCATTCTTATACGCCAAACCGGACCGAGGGCGAATTTGGGCTTCATAGCCCTCGGGCAAGGCAATGCACAACCCAGTACCAATTAATTTCCGGTCTCCTGGATTGAGGGTCAGGATTTCGTCGTCCCCCAAAGCGGCACGTAGGTCTAATCCTGCACTGCCCAAGGTTGCATGCTCCGGTAAGGCAAGATCGGATCCGTGGGGTAAACGTAGGCAAGAAAGATCAAGGTGTTGCGTCATTTGGTATCCTTTTTTTTCGTCATTTTTGGAAAGCATAATCATCTTAAGCAAAAATTTCCATCAAATTTCTTGATTCGGTCCATAATAAAAAGCAGCGAACGGTGTCATGGGGAAAAATTTTTTTTACCAGGCCGGTGTAAATTGCCAGTTGCTGTCTATAGTCCGAGGAAACATGGTTGGCTTGACGGGGGGGATGTTTGTCCGTTTTAAAGTCTATGACCCAAAGCTCGTTCTTTCGTAAGACAATCCGGTCGATTTTCCCCGAAATCATCTGGTTTTTTAGTTTCCCGGCAATGGGGGCCTCGACCAACTGTTCTGACTGAAAAAGAAAGGGAAACGTATCGACAACACCTTGGATATGGGGCCTTATTTTGGCTTCAAGTTCCGGAACACCTTGGCGTTGGAGATACGTGGCGACAAAATTTTCAATATCCACAGGGGATTTGAGCCGTTCCAGAATTTCATGAATGAAGGTGCCCATTTTTGCGGCGTCCTTGTCCCCATCATGGTCACGAGCATGAGGGTGGGTCGCTGCGTACACCTCTTGGTTCGGACGTTCCTCGGGGACATCTTTTTCGAAAAAATCCGGTAAGGGAGGTTGGGAAACAACCGGTTCATCCGGGGCGCGCGATTGCACTTCGGAAAGGTGTGGCGATGTATAAACCATTTTTTCGCCATATTGCGGGGGCTTTTTCATCAAGCTTTGGACACCGGAGGCGATCAAAGAATACCAACAATTTTCTGGGGTTTCTTTTTTTGTTGTCCAGCCACAAACATACAAACGGTCTTCCGCACGTGTCATGGCTACGTAGAGTAACCGTCGGTACTCTGCCTCTAAACCTTTTTGCGTTTCATGTTTGACTTTGCGTGTCGCGGCAACGTCATCTTTGCTAGGGGGGTTCCATACGGGGATATCTCGAGGATATGTGTCGTCGACCCACAGAATCCGATTTTGCCAACGCGGGACGCGTGTGGTGTCCGGGAGAAATACAATGGGGGCCTGAAGCCCCTTTGAGGCATGAACCGTCATCAAACGAATAGCCGTTTGACTTTGAATGTCTTGTTTGATTTCAATGGGATGGTCTTCGAACCAGTTGAGAAACCCCTGAAGGCTCGGAGGTCCAATCTGTTCATAGGTGTATACAAGATCAAGGAATGTATAAATAAGGTCACGAGCTTGGGCGCCAAACCGGGCCTCAAAGATCTTAAGCCCGTGGTGGGGACCCAAAAGACTCTGAAAAAATTGTGCTGGCGAATCACGTAAAGCTTCAGCTTGGAAGGTCTTTAACATCGCATAGGCGTTTTGATACCGGGGGCCGGGTTTCGAGGCGAGGGCCTCCCACACTTTTGTGGGACGTTGGTAACATAACTCAAAAAGTTCGTCCTCGGTAAAGTTAAAAAAGGGCCCTTTCAGAAGAGTCGCAAGATTTAGATCATCATAAGGAAAAATTAACCCCTGAGCCAATGCAATGATATCTTTAATGAGAATATGATCGCCGATTGTCATACGTTGGGTACTTTCGATATCCAAACGAAACTCGTGGCAGGCCTTGATAAAAGCAGTTGAAAAGGCCCCCCGCCTTTGGACGAGGACCATGATATCCGCGGTTGTGATGGGGCGGTTCTGTGATTCTAAAGGATCTTGATTGTCCAGCATTTTGCGGATCGATTTCGCCAGGTTTCGCGCCAGATACTCATAAGGTGGATAAAGTCCTTGGGTATGGTCATTGGAAATCAACGGCCACACTTCGACAGCCCCCCCCTGGTTTTGACGAAAAGGAAGGTGGGAGGGGGATTCTCCTTCATTTAGGACACCATGGCGGGCTTCGGGTTGTTGAAAAACCGCATCGACGGCATGGAGGATAGCCGGTGTTGAGCGAAAAGATACTTCCAGGTGAATATCGTGCCACTGGGCTGTACTTTGCTTGGCCTGGGTTTGAAAGAGACTGTGGTAGGCGGAGAATGTTTTCGGGTTCGCTCCCTGGAAACTATATATCGATTGTTTATGATCCCCCACAACAAATAAAGTGGGTTGCGTTTCCCGTTGTCCTTGCCCGCTATAAAAATCTTCGGCTAACTTTTCGACGACTTGCCATTGGAGAGCGCTGGTATCTTGGGCCTCGTCCACCAGGATGTGTTCAATGCGGCTGTCAATTTTGTATAAGACCCATTGAGCATAAGGGGAGCTTTCGAACAGCCGGATGGTTTTTTCAATCAAGTCATGGAAATCGAGAGCCCCACGTTTTTGCTTTAAGTGCTCATAACGTTCTAAAATGGCCTTATAAATGGCCAATAAGGCGTGGCTAACCTGCAGGATGTTCAAGGATTTAAGCTTTTCACGGGTTTCCTCCAAGGCCTTGACCAATGTGCCAACCATGACTTTCGCATCGGGAAAGGCATCAAAGACTTTTTGGGTGCCAAGACGTGTTTTTGGGGTGCCATCGGCCTTAAGAAAATGGTGTGTGATGGCGTCAAAATGTTGCAAGGAAAAAGCCTCTTGAGTTTGATCCAGAGCATCTCCCTTTTTTTGATCCGTTGGGGATCCGGACTGATAGGCCTTCACCAAATTCGCAAGGCCCGGCAGGTCTTTTAAAAAGGTATGAAAGTCCGATAGGATCTTTTCTTGAGTATCGTCCGAATGGACCCCTAATATGTGCTGCTGACGCTGATAAAATAGATCAAAGTCCTGAAAGAAAGGTAAAATTTTTCCTTTTTCATTAATGAGATACTCAAGAAGGTCTTGAAACCCGAGCTCTTCAAAATATTGAGCCGTCACCTGGAAATAAGGCTCTACGGTTTGGGCTTCTTGGGTCAAAACATAGTCCCGTGCCTGTAACAAAAGTTGACGGGCTTGGGTGTCATCGACGACCTTAAAATGGGGCGTAACCCCAGATTCCAAAGGAAAACTTTTGAGAAGTTTTTGGCAAAAGGCATGAAGCGTTTGAATGTTTAAATTTTGCGCGGCATTCAAAAGCAACGGAAATAACCTTCTGGCCCGTTGAAACACAATGGAGGTTGGGGGATGCTGAAGAAGGGTTTGGACGTCCTCTTCAACCCAGTTCTCAGGACTTTTATGCCACGTATGGGTTCGTTGAAGAATTCTTTCTTTCATTTCTTGGGCTGCGGCCCGCGTAAACGTCAGGCATAAAATGCGTTTGGGGTCGAGCCCCTTTAACAACAACCTGAGGAAGCGATCCGTGAGAACTTTGGTTTTTCCCGTTCCAGCCGAGGCATTCACCCAGACCGAAATATCCGGTCGACTCGCTTGGCCCTGATTGTCTTGGGCAATCTGAATTAAGTCCGTTGAGGAAACTTTTTGTTTTGGGAGGGAGGCATCGGGCATTGTCTATCCTTTAGGTTTCATCAGACGGTTGTGAATCGGGGAATATGTTCAGGGGTTCGTCATAGGCTTGCCATTCTTCATACCGTCCAAGGTGGGCATAGGGCTGATAAGCCGGGGCCTTTTGAGGGTCCGGAAGGGCCACAAAAGGGTCTTGATCAAGATAGTACTTGCGAATCAGGCCTTCAAGATAGTCTTGAGCGTGTTTAAGGTATTGTTCAAGGCATCCCTGAAACGCGATCACCTTACCTGGGGGCGTGCCGCCGGAGAGCTGCCAAAATTCGAGGGCTGAGATGTGTGTGCCCCCCGGTAGACCTTGAAATTTGCCTTTTTCAGCAATCAACGCCAAAAGGGGCAGTTGTAACGATCCTCCGTCTTCCGGGGTCTCAAAAGACGGAATACGTCCAGTCTTATAGTCAATGATGAGTCCCGTTTCATCTTTTAAGATATCAAAACGATCGGCAATACCGGTCACGGTCAAAAGAACATCCTGGACCTTGATATCAATGGACCCGGAGATTTCAAGGTGCGATCGGTCAATTTGAGGAGCCCGCGCGGTATGCCTTTCGATAAACCATTCGGCACTACGCAAAAAACGTGGCCACCAAAAGGTTTTCACCAGGGGCTGATGAATCTGAGGACCAAAAGCCTTCCGGGCAATATCCATCAACGTTTCCATGGGGCGGTATGGGAAGGAGCTATCTTTTAGGCACTGATGAAGAATATCATGCAAAAGAATCCCCCGGTCCATAGGACATAATTTTTGGCTTAAAGAAGGGGTTTGCTTTAGCCCCAAGACATACCGTGAATACACGGCAAACGGATCATAGTTTAACATATCAAGCTGGGTGACGGGCAATGTCTGTGGGCGCGCATAGGCAGGTGGATTCGGCCGAGGAGGTCTGATTTTCTGACGAGGAGCGGTCCGCAGACGCTGGGCCCAGTGGTGCCATTTTTCACGAGAGCGGGTAAAGGCCCCCTCTGCTAGCATAATGTTCAACCAACGTGATGTTTCCGTCAGCTGATTTTGGGCGGTTTGGGCATAGGTAATAAACGTTTCCCGGGCACAAAACAACTGTTGGAAATCATGGGCCGAAAACCCTTGACGTTTTTCGGGGGGGCTCAGCCCGATTTTTTCATACAGGTTTAGGCTTAGCCACGGGTCCGGGTCAATGTGCGGTGGCCAAGTCCCTTCGGTAAAATCCCCAAGAATCACACGGTCTGTCATCAGAAGTTGGGCTTCTAAAGGCCCCCAAATAAAAACGCGCGGATGATATCCATGGGCATACCGAACATTTTCTTCATCAAAAAATTTCTTCAAAAGCGAGGCATAGTCTTGGGCTTGTAATGTCTGAAATGATTTTGTTTCTTGCAAAACCCGGTCCTGCCAGTTTTGAAAACAGGATTCTGTTTCTTCATCTCGACACGGTTGGGATAAAGGGAACAGGTTCAAAAGCTCTTCGGCCTGCTGCCAATGCTGGGCAAAAAAATCAGGGAATTTTTGCGGTGTTTTCAAAGTCTGATGAAGGGTTTCTAAAAAACTCAAGGGCTTTGAAAGGCAAGAGAAATCAGGGTTTTTCTTGATAAAATCCTGGATATGGACAAAACGATAGTCAAGGATCCGGGGGCGGATCAGGACATCTTCAAGGTCCATAACCTTTTGGGCAAAATCGTCAAGACCATAAAGGCTTGAAAAATAAATGTGCTTCAAAAAGGCTAAGACAGGAACGGGGGACGAAAGATCTAAGGCGGCATTGACGCTGAGTAATAAAAACTGCCCAAAGGGCGTTGCCGAAAACTGATTTCCTACGGAATCATCAACTTTGACCTTCCATGTTTCTAGGTGGGTACGGACCAAACTTGCTAACTGACGATTGGCTGTGACGAAAGCAATGGTCTTATTCGGGGTTTCTAAGCCTTCGCGAATCATCAGGGAAATCACATAGGCCTCTTCGTAAAGGTTCTTGCAGCCCACCAACTCAAGGCCTGCGAAGGAAGGGTCTGTTTCCTGCATATGCAAAAGATGGTGGATGTAATCCGCTTTGGCCTTTTGCCGGTTGTCATGGGGCAGCCAATGGGATACGTTTTTTGGGTCAACGTTTAATCGATTCAGAAGATTTCGAAACGCATATTGCGGGTGATGGGGCGGTAAGATCTGTGTACACTGTTCGCTGTTGAGGCCATTCAGGACAAGACTTCCCCGGGGATGGTCGTGAACGGTTTGCGCGAGTTGAGCTAAGGAATAGGTCACCCATTTTATTCCTGCAAGAATCACTCGACATTCCGGATGAGATTGCAAAAAATTCCGTAATCTTTCAAAGGTTTTTTGGGCCGCTATGGCTGGATCAAGGCAGTGATTTTCCGACAGAATTTTTGGCCAAGACGCGAGAATTAATTTGAGAAAAATAAGCTTTTGTTCTTGATCATGGGACAGTTCGTTGTCCAAAACAGCCGAAATCGTCTCTACCGATATGTTTTCCCAGGTCACACTATCCATCAAGGTCCCCAGGGATTGCGCGAGTTCATATTTTTGCGAAAAGGAAAACGCGCGTTGGGTCAGGTGGTGTTCAAATTGCTCGACGAGTGTGATCAAAATCCCAGTACGGTACGTCGGGGATATGGGGGGGAGATCTTCGATCCCTGGCCCTATCAATGCCTCGCACCCAAGGATCGATACGATACGTGGAAGAAGGAGAGGCTGTTTCTGAGCCTTTCGAATCAGAAGCTGCTTCAACTGGCGCGCGGTACGCTCATTCGGCATTAAGACAATTGTCTTGGCCAGATCTAGTGGATCCGGCGTATCCATTAGAATCCCAGCAAGGCATTCAAGAAACGGAACACCGCTATGAATATTCATGATTTTTGGCGGCTGGGTCATCGAATTAGCATTTTGTTATCTCTCGAAAACAGCACATCATTTTATCTGAATTTTTCATGAATTGGAATCCTAGGAGTTAACGGTTTGAAACGGGGGCTTCCATGGGATCTCAAGCCTCCAGAGAACGCCCAGAGAGCCTTGGGTGCCATGACTCGGGACAAAATCTGGCTTTTCATAGGCCTAAGAATATCTTATAATGGATAAAAATCATGCTATTTCCTGATGAATAAACCCGTTTTTTGGCTGACTCTGGCCGGAATTATATGTTTAACGGTCTTTTTGCAGATCCGCTTTCCTTATGCCCTCCAAGATATGGATTCTCGTATTCAGTGGCTCTCCATCGTGGGCATCTTGGTGTATTTGATGTTGGGCCAGTATTCCCGCAAAATAAAGACCGGTAAAATCCTGCGTTTCACTCTTATTTGGGGCATTATCGCTCTTGTGTTAGTTGTCGTCTATAGTTTTCGCAATGACCTAACCGTCCTCAAGACCCGCGTTTCTCAAGAACTTTTCCCGCATCAGGGAACCCTTCAGGGCAATCAATTTCGCATTCCAAGATCGAACAATGGCCATTTTATGGTAGAGGGGTATATTCAGTCTGAACCGGTTTTGTTCATGGTCGATACGGGGGCCTCAGACATTGTGCTGACGCTTCATGATGCCCGGCGTGTGGGCATTTCTATTGAGGATTTGACGTTTAATCAAAGGGTTCAAACGGCCAAAGGAACCGATTTTACAGCCAGCATTCGACTTCCCCATATCAAGGTCGGGGGCTTTGATTTTTATGATATCGCGGCCACTGTCTCACGTTCGAATATGGGGACATCCTTGTTGGGGATGCGCTTTTTGAACAGATTTGATCACTTTTCGTTCCAAAAAGACCACCTTATACTGTCGTACTCATCTCGAAAATCCTAAGATTTAATAGGCTTTACAAGAATAATCAGGGCAGAACAGACAAAAAGATACACACCTAGATATTGAAAGATATCATTAAACGCCATCACAAAAGCCTGCAGATGTGCCTTGAGAAACATCATTTTCTCAGCGAGTAACGGACCATGATCTGGATCCATGATGCCGTCAAACGCTGAAAAGTCGGGGGACAGGCGATTCCATTTTTGCTGGGACATGTTTTCCGCTAAGATAGATTGATGAATGTGGACGCGGTTGTTGAGCAGTGAATCAATCATGGCAATCCCAATGGCCCCTCCTAAGTTCCGCATTAAATTGAACAATCCACTGGCATTTTTCACCTCATCGGGGGCCAATCCCCCTAAGGTCAAAGTCGTCATGGGCAAAAAGCACAGCATAATTGATAGGCCACGGACACATTGCGGCCAAAAGAAATCCGAAAAAGCCGAATCAACAGTTAAAAAACCATTCATAAAGGTGCCGATGCCAAAAAAGACTAAGCCTAAAAAAAGAATCTTAGGTAAGGAAAGATATTTTTCGAGGGACCCAGCTAAGGGACCTGAGAAAAATTGAAAAAAACCTGTCACAAACATTGTTGTGCCAATCTGAAAGCTGTTGTCGTCTTTGACAATCTTTAAAAATAAGGGCATTAAATAAAGGGAGCCAAAAAGCCCCACCCCGGTCGCAAAACTTAAGACACAGCCAACAAAAAAATTAATGTCTTTAAATACGCGTAAATTAAGAATGATGTTTTTGGTATACAGTTGCCGATAAATAAACAAAGCCCCGGATGTGACCATGACGCTAAAAAGAAGAAGGATATAACTTGATTCAAACCAGTCATACTTCTTCCCTTGTTTGAGAAACAATTCGAGACCACATAAACTCAAGACCATTAAGCTAAAGCCATAATAATCAAATGTTTTCCATAACTCAGGGTGGGGTCGATCAATATCCAAATGTCTATGAACAAAGAAGGCCACGAAAAATCCGGGGATGACGTTGATCCAAAACAACCATTCCCATGAGTAGGATGTGGTAATCCACCCCCCAAGGGTCGGCCCCAGGGTCGGGGCTAATGTGGCCACCAGACCCGCGATGATTGTGGCCTGGGTGCGCTTGGCTGGGGGGAAAATCATATAAATTGCTGAAAAAACCGTAGGAATCATGCACCCAGCAAAGAGACCCTGAAGGATACGAAAAAAGACCATACTTTCTAAATTCCAGGAAAAGGCACAGGCGCCACTGGCCAACACAAACATCATTGCCGATCGGGAAAACAAAACACGCGTCGATAAAAGCTCAGACAGCCAAGCAGCAATGGGGATCATCACAACCTCGGCCATCAAATAGGCAGTTTGTACCCAACTAATTTCATCGAGAGAGGCGTTAAGATGGGATTGGATTTCTCCCAAAGAACTGGCAACGATTTGAATATCGAGTATGGCGAGAAATAACCCTACCACCATGACGTAGTAGGTTTTTTCATTCTGACGGGCTTGTTCAGGAGTGGGCTTGAATATCGACATTAGCAGACATTCCAGGAATGATTCGAAGTTTTTTAGGATTTTTCAACAGAATTTTCACCGGGATACGTTGCGTAACCTTGGTAAAATTTCCCGTTGCATTATCCGGTGGCATGAAGCTGAATTCGGCCCCTGAGGCTGGGGCTATGGAATGAACAGAACCTGTGAATGTTTCACCCGGAAAGGCATCAATGGTAATCGAGACGGACTGACCAGGCATCATTTTCCCGACTTGCGTTTCCTTGAAGTTGGCTATAATCCATAGGTTTTCTAAGGGGATAATATACATCAAGGTCATTCCGGGACGGACATACTGTCCTTTTTGGATATGGCGGCTTGCAACCACACCAGCTTCTGGAGCAGTGATTCGGGTGTCTTGCAGATGAAGGTTCGACATCTTTACATCCTCTTTTAACTTATGACGAGATAAAAGATTCTGTTTGGCTTCAATTTGAAGCCGGCGCTTTTCTATTTCGGCCTGATCCCGTTTAAATTGCGCGTCTTTAAGGGCAGAGGCCGATTTGATGTAATTTAGGTGGCTAGCTTCAAGCTTTTCCTTGGCTTGAAACCCTTTATGCACAAGTTCCTTGCTTCTTGCCAGGGAGGCTTGTTTTTGTTGGTACTCGGCCTGGGATTCTTCCCATTTTGATGCCACACGCGCAATTTTTAAGTCGGCTAATTGCAAACGTGCTTGATCTTGTTCAACCCTTTTTTGGGCTTCTTTCAGGCTAAGGTTGGCCTGTTTCAATAAAATTGTATGGGCCCGTGGGTCCAGCCTGACCAATAAACCATTCTTTGGCACATCGGATCCTTCGTCTTCAACGATGTCTTTGACATAACCGGCAATTTTTGAAGAAACCGGAATCACATCTCCCTTAACATAGGCATTATTGGTTGTTTGATGAAAACGAGCGACAAGGACCCAATACAACAAAAGACCGCCAATGGCAAGGGCCCCGAAACCGGACAGGAAAACCTTCAAATTCATTTGCTTTATTTGATGAAATACGTTACGACAATTCATAGGGATCTAAACTGTACGGTTTAGTTTAATTTATCGGTCGGGATAAAGGTTGTCAATCTAAGTTTGATCCTGGAAAAGTTAGAAAGAGCAAAATATGCCTGCCCTTGTAAAAAAAAATCAGATCCTGGAAAGTGCCACACCCCTTTTTTTAAAAAAAGGATATCGTCTTGTTTCTATGGACAAAATTGCCCAAGATGCCCATGTTTCAAAAGCGACTCTTTATTCCCATTTTCAAACCAAAACAGACTTATACGAGACGGTGATCCAAAACCAGTGCCAACCCTCGATTGCGTCTTTACGCACGGCGCTTACCAGGCCATTGACTTTTTCACAAAAACTGGTGTCTTTTGGGATAGCGTTATTTGATATTTCCCTTTCGGAAGACAACCAAAACCTTTATCGCAGGGTCGTTGGGGACTCCGATGTTTTTCCCGAATTGGGGCGTATTTTTTATAGAGCAGGTCCAGAAAAGGTTAAGCAACTTCTAAAAGACTTTCTTCACCATGAATGTCCCCACATCACAAAAGAGAACCTGGCAGAGATCTTTCTTTCGTTGCTTCAGGTCAAAGATATGTGGCTGCAGGTGGTGTTAAGAATCCAAACATTTTCTGCAGACGATCGACGCGCCAAAGCCCAAGAAGCCTCTGCAGTTTTTCTTAAGGTTATTGAAAACAGGTAACCTCTAGGATCGATCCCAAGGCCCAAAAGGCTGAAATATCCATGAAAAAGAAGGGAGGCATTAAAAATATGAATGGCCGCTTTAGACGGGATCTCCCCCGAAAAACAGACCTTCTCAACATGCTGGAAGAAGATATAGAACAAATCGTTGTCTCACATAACTTGACCCCCAGAAAAGTTTTAGGTGGGTTATCCCCCCATTGAGGCCGTGGCAAAAGAACAGGGAAAGCATATCATTATCCAATCAGGGTGTTCCCCTTCTTGTGTGAATTCACCCTTTCTTCAAACTTAAAATATGAAAAAATCTTTTATTGATAGTCAAAACCCTGGGCAGGGAGGAGTCTGTATGAAGTTTTAAAGGTGTTCGGACAGAAGGTCAAATAATATTTGACAATTCGGATAGATAAAGATATAAATATTCAAAATCTATTAATAATTTGGAAGGTGTAAATGAAGTATACGTGTTTGATGTTGGTCTCAGTCTCTACGATTGGTCTTGGTGCTGCCCAAGCGAGGGTTCAACCTTACGCAGGTGTCAGTGTCTCAGTGAGTC